>MDTB01004721.1_pt1 | contig 15316 bp, 14 predicted proteins | sample 811161 | NCBI WGS metagenome assembly MDTB01 (sample SAMN05326650, study PRJNA326480) | marine metagenome | isolation source: seawater | place: Mediterranean Sea | collected 2009 | reverse complement strand
TAGCGCATGGACCGACTTACCAATCGACGATGCATCGCTTCCAATGACGGTTCGGATTACCGACGCCAGAGTGCGAGCCTGGCAAGGCATCCCTGACATTACCATCGACCGTGAAGAACAACTCACAATTCTTGAAGAGGCTCCATGGGAAGGTGAACTTGACCTTGAAAATCTAAAGATTGAGGTAGCATTGAACGAACTCGTTTCAGGCCCGAGCCGGGTTGGTATTGCAACACGAGGAACAATCATTTCCGTTCGAGAGGATTCTGGAACAATCATGCGATGCCCGGAGTGTCGACGGGTCTTGCGAGAAGGTCAGTGCTTCGAGCACGGTGCTGTCGAAGGAAAGGAAGATGTTCGTCTGCGATTGGTTCTTGATGACAACGCTGCGACGTGTGCACTTCTCGTGGCAAAGGATGCTGCGCTGGCTCTGCTCGCAACCGATCATGCGACCATGGTTGATGAAATTCAAGCAAATGGGTCAATGGCCTATGTCCAGAAAATTCGTGATTTGTTGCTTGGCCGTGAAGTTGACGTCACAGGCCGCATCATCAATGACGGACAAGGGGCGATGATTCTATCCGATGGCGTAACATACGTCGAATCCGATACCGGATTAATAGCGACTGAACTTCGAGCAAGATGGGGGTTGCAATAATGACGCCATCTCGACAAATTCAACGACAACCTGCCTGGATAATGCTCGCTTCTGAATTTGGTGAATCAACCCTCAATGAGAAAGGTTCGGGGGAGTTCGACCCAACGTTTGTCATAACGAAACTGGGTGCGAAAGTCAACAGAGTTACTGTCTCAGGTCTTGTCGAGCGACTGGAACTTCGAGAAACGAGCAATGGCTCGCAAATGTACCAAGGACAGTTACGTGATCCCTCTGGCCTGCATTATTTCTCAGTCGGTGAATACGCATCTGAATCAATGCGGGAATTCGTCGTTCAATTGCTCGATAAGGTCGATTCTGGAGAACCGATTCTTTTGTGCATGACCGCCAAGGCTCGATGGTATCAAACCGACGAAGGTGCAGTATACACCTCGCTCCGTCCTGAAGAAGCTGCGATTGTGTCCCGTGAGCGATATGCTTCTTGGCTTGTGCGAGCGTGTGCAGCGACGCTCGAGCGGCTCGACCAACATCAGAAATCACTGAATTGTGAACCCACGAAAGAAGCGATGCTGTCAGCGGGAATTCGTACTGAAATGGTTGATGGTCTGATGTCCGCTCAAACCCACTATGGTCAAATCGATACCGAGGGATACCGCCTCAATGTAATGCAAGCTCTTGACATTGCTGAAGGGAAGATGGCTGCTGCCACAACGGCGCCACCGACGTTGAATCTGTCAGAACCTGCTTCCGATGAAGATTCAGGTGATGGCGGTGAAGATTTACGAGCGGTTATCCTCGAGTGCATTCAAGCAATGGACAACGGAGAAGGCGTGGACTTTGAATCGCTGGTTCGGAATCTTGCAGCGCGTGGCTTCACTCGAGAACAATCCGAAGCAGAACTCGACACCATGAGCGATGAGGGCTTGCTGCACGAACCACGATTCGGTTGGTTCAAGATTGTAGCGTGAAGGAATTGTTCCATTACATTCAAATCTTGCCTCCACCCTCAACCATCTAGGGGTCATTATGGCAGGCATGGATTTCTTCATTCGACCGGCAACTGGAACGGGTTCTGCAGATTGGATTCGCATACCAAATGCAGACATTGAAGTCAGAATTACCCGCCGTCTTACACGAACAATCATTCGAGGTGGAGAAGGCGATAACCTACACGATGAAGGTGCTGAATCCACCATCTACACGGTCCGTGGGATTTTGTCAGTGGATGATTACAAGAAAATCTTGAGCATGTTTCGAACTGGACAACCCTTCATTCACGATCCTTTTGAGGAACGCGATGTCAAAGTCATTTTTGCATCACTCGAATACGATGGATCAACAGAGAAGTTTGTCTTCGAACTGATAGAAGATGTCATTTGAGGTGAACAGATATGAGGAAACTTGACGAAAAACGTGAAGTTCTTTACGTCATTCGGGCGATGGACGTTCTCATGTCTTCCGGAATAGGTTTGGAGGCCACCGTTCATAGCATTTCTCAAGGTGGATATGGAATTATTTCTGAAGATTTCAGCAACATGATGGATAAGGTTCGCAAAGGAGGAAGACCGCTTGCAAAGGAAATCAAATCCCTCATGGGGAAAGTCGAGACTGACGGTTACCGTCGCCTGCTCAACATCATGCACATGAACATCACCCAAAACACCGATATCATTGAGACACTCAAGAAACAAGGTTCGAGAATGGAAGAAGAGCGTACAGAGGATGTTAAGAAATACATTGAAGATCTCAGCGGCGTACCTGAATCGCTTCTTTCGATTGGCATGATTGGACCAATTATTCTAGCCGTTCTCGGACTCTTCCCTCAACTGGTGGGGGATATGGGTTCGTTTTTCAGTATGCCAGAGCAATCAACCATCGATGTTGTGGTTAATATTGGCCTCTTCTTTACGCTCTTTGCAATGATTATGATTGGAATCAAGACCCATACCAAGGATCCTGGATTGTGATACCATGATCTTCCGGTTTCTCGAATCTTTCAGCAATCAACCAATGATGCTGATGCTTGGCGTTGTCGGCCTTGCCATGATCGGAGGCGGTATTCCCCCCATCCGCGAACGAATTCGACGACGGAAAATCGAAAACGCTTTGCCTTCATTTTTAGAAGGTCTATCCGATGAGGTTGGTGCGGGACTTGGCATACAGGAAGCAATGCAACACCAAGCAAAAACAGCACCCTCGCCGCTCGGTCCGCTTCTTGAAGAAACCCTCAAGGAAAGCCATTCCTCATCTTTTGATGCTGCATTGTCAAGTTTTGCAACAAAGACACGTTCTTCCCAGGTGCAACGTGTTATGCACTTGCTTGAAACCGCAATCGAACAAAACGCCCCTCTGCAAGAGATACTGATGAACCTCTCAATGGATTATGAGCGTTTAAACGACCTGATGAACAAGAGGGAATCTGAGCTCCAAGGCCGGGGCATTCTCATTGTTTTGTTCGTCTGCATCGGTTTACCAGGACTAATTGGATTCCTTGTTGGACTCTTCACACCTGCATCATCTGGTTTTCAAATCGAGGGCTTCCTATCAACATTCAGTTTGTTCTTCGCCGTAGCGAGCGCTGTCGGTGTCGCTGTCTCCGGGCGCATGTTGGGTCGCATGCGAGACACAATGTGGTTCGTTCCAGGTTGGATGGCAATGTCGATGTTCATTTTCTTGGGTGCTACCAAACTCATCGGAGGTTGAAATATGTCGGAACAAATTATTGAGCAATATGGAAACGTAACCATCTACACTGAATCAAACCACCCCTCACCGATTTACCATGTTGAAGGTTCTGTGGCGCCAAACCCACACGGCTCACTTGCTGTCTTGTTCGAAGACGACAATCTTGAGGAAGTCATGTACAACGGTGGAACACAATGCGTGAAAGTTGCTCACAGAGAGCATGGAATGTGTCGTACAAACATCTGGATCAACGATGAGGAAGGGCTTCAAATTTCCAAAAACATTGCAGCATTCACAAACGTACCGCTCGGAGACGGTCCCGGAATGGTACCCATCTTCGATGGTCGTTTGCCCGATGGATCTCGTGTGAATGGAACAATTCCGCCCGTTTCACCAGATGGTCCAACACTAACCATTCGTAAATTCAAGGAAGACCCCCTTACAATGATTGATTTGGTCAAGTTTGGAACGGTCAACTCACGACTTGCTGCAATGATGTGGGTCTGGATTGAAGGGCTTGACAGTCGACCAGCGAACTTCGTTATTGCTGGTGGAACAGGTTCTGGTAAAACCACGACTTTGAACTGTCTAGGCATGTACATCCCTTGGCATCGTCGCCTACTAACAGTTGAGGATACGGCTGAATTGCAGGTATATCACGATCATTGGTTGCGAATGGAAACACGTCGCGAACGTCCGGATGGAACTCCAGAAGTTGACATGAATGATTGTCTGAAATCCAGCCTGCGCATGCGCCCAGACCGTATTATCGTAGGAGAGGTTCGTGGGCCTGAAGCTGCTACCTTACTCACCGCAATGAACACCGGGCACGACGGCTCCTTTGGCAGCCTCCACGCAAATACTGCTCAAGAAACCGTCACCAGAATGATCAATCCTCCGATGAGCGTACCTCCGATTATGCTTACAGGACTTGACCTCATCATTATCCAAGCCCGACTTCACGTCAACGGAAAGACTGCTCGTAAAATCACAGAAGTAGCCGAGATTGCAGGTATGGAAGGCTCCAAACCTCGGCTGAACACCATCTGGAAATACAACGCATCCACCGACCAAATTGAGGAAACAGGGATTCCATCGAACCTACGTGAAGTCATTTGTAGGGCTGCCGGCGTTACACCAGACGTCTTTGAGAAACACGTCAATCAACGCCAGCAAATCATTGAGGATTTAATCGCTCGAGACATTACCGACATTCAATCCGTAACGACGGTTATTCAGAACTTCTACGCTCAGAGTCATCACTGATCGTCTTGCAATCGAAGGCGTGACAACAAAGCATCGACTCGGTCAATTTGTCCACGAACACCGCCTACACGGTCGGATGCATCTGCAACGGATTCTGCAATTTTCATTTCTGGTTCTTCTTGTTCAACAGTCTGTGGTTTGAAAGTGGCTGCAAGGGCTTTAAGTTCAGCTACAATAGCATCCACCTGTTCATCGCTCACTAAAATACCAGGCGCTAATCTCGGTATTTGGCTTGGAGTCAGATATCCAAGTTCAGTTCCGACAATTCCTGCGCAAGCCAAGACCCGAGGGCGAAGTTCGGAAGTGTTGACGAGATATCCCTTCGATTCAAGGAAGCGAATGATGAGACTTTGTTGAGCCTCGGAAAAATCTCCTTCGCTCGACTCTAGGACTGTTTCAACAAGTGATTCAAAGGAAGGAAGGTTTCGCTCAAGCCGTTCAATTGTTCTGCGCACATCATCGGGTAGGTGAACTGCTCCTTGGTAGAGAATTCGAAGCATTCGATTTCGTCGAGCTGCCGCTGGGTCTTGAAGTTCTTCAGCCTCACTAATTTCAAGATGAAGATCGAACAATGCATGGAGGCGACCAGAGACAGCAGGGCTTCTCAAATCCAAACCGAGGTTTCTTGCTTCTTCTTCGAACTCCATTCTTGCTTGAACCAAGTTCCCTCTTCGTCCTGCAACAATTTCTGGAATACGCTCACGTAGCTGTGGTCGCATTTGTTCGAACAATCGAATTGCTTCTCGCTCGGACCACGAACCTGGTTTACTGGATAATGCATTTTGTTCCTGCTCTGAGCGGTAGGCAGTCTCCATGATAATCGTTCGAATTGCATCTTGTACTCTTCCCAACTCAACGGAAAACCCATGATTTGAGAGGCTCGAAATGAATGTATTCATGTCATCCATATCGGTTGTGCTTCCAACCAGGAGGTAATCCCTGGCTGCGGCTTCTACCTCTGCTCGGCGAGAAGAAATCTCAAGCAATGCAGCCTCTTCCTCAAGGGTTGGTTCCTCAGATGAAAGTTCTTGCAACATTGGAGGGATGGGTTGTTCAACTTCCTCAACATGCGAACTGAGACTATCTTCTATAGATGCGGCCACTTCTGACAGGGAAGCATCAACACCTTCATCATTGATTGTTTCAATCAATCCAGATTCTTCTTCAAAACTCCATCCCTCAGGATGTTCACTGATGAATGTCTCCACAGTTTCCTCTATGGACGGTGCTTCAATCGACGATTCTTGATCCGAATCTCCAGGTGATGGTATCTCGACCGAGCCACCCCCTCGCTTCAAGGAACGCTTGATTATTCCCCAGTTCTTGTGTTGCGCAGAGAGGACACCAGCGACTCGAATCAAGAGAGTTTGGCGATTGCCAGAACGGGGCAATTCCAACGCTTTGCAAAGTGAATGGAGTTCTTCCTTGGTCATCTTGTCGAGATTCTCTTCTTTGAGTTGTTTTGGATCGTGATGAAGATGAAGATAAAGGCGCTGGCGTCGTGTCCGAAGTGAGCCTGTTTTTTTGATGCCAAAGACGCCGAGAAGGTTGCCTAAGTCACTGTTCAATATACTCTTCAAACCATCCAGTGTCAAATCCCAGTCAGGCAGAATTAGGTCTCGAATTAATTGGGCTCGAAGATATTCTACAGAACCATTTTTTGCGAGACCATAGGCTGAAGCAATTTCTTTGAGGTCCTCAAGACGTGCCTGATAGAGCTCAGACAAAAGACTCGAACGATTGCTCATCACTTCACCCGTTCCTTGTTGTTTCCTTACAGTATATGTGGTTTCGCTGTCGTTTCGGCATCAATAAGCCGATTTCTGGTTCAAATTTCCCGTACGAGATGCACTCTGTTTTTGCAATATTTCGGCTAAACCTTGAAACACGTTCGACACTCAGGTACGTTTGGTGAAGAGATGGTTACCGCTGAAAAAACCGCACGTTCCATGCTCAAACAGGCCAGCGAACTTGGCAACACGCTTCGAGAAATCGTACGCCGAGATCTTGCAGATGAGACACGTCGATTCAATGACACCTTGAATCAACGAATTCAACTAGCTAGTGAGGCGATTGTGCAGGCAGTCAGAGCCAAAGAGGCAATCGCTGCAGGTGCGACAGCCATAAGCGGTAAATTGGAAAAGGCGCACCGAAGATATTCAAAAAACAATAATATCGAAGAATTTCGAGGCGTTCTTCAATCAACTTTGACTGAAGTCCAACAGCTCCGAGAGCAACATGGGAACGTTGCAGATTCTCTGAGAGAAGCACAAACTCCGAGCCGATCGGCTGTTGAGATTGTGGAGCGTTTTGCAATTGAATTGCAGAAAGCTGCGGGTGGATGGGAAGCAACTGGCAGAGAAATCGATGAAATCATCGCAAATCTATGTGATCCAAATCCGGATGTTGCCCTTATCGATCTAGAAAAATACCTCACAGAAAACGGATTTGAAATCGTCTTGCTCGATGAAGATCGAAGCGAAGAAGGCCTTGAGCACGCTCGTCGCCAACTTGGTTATTCGGATTCATCTGAATGAAGACGCATCATCGCAGGTCGCTCTTCGTGAAATTCATCCGGCATGTTTCGCACTCGGCGTTTTGTTGCCTCGTGGCCAGAGGTAAGTGTTGTTAGCATACTGCCCCATTCTTGGAGGAGATTCAGCATTGCGACGCGATGCTTTTCGATTGGCCCGACCTGTTCAGCACAAGCACTTACTCGTCCATCGACACTGAGCGTCTCAATACGCATTTCTAAACGAGTCCCAGCGTCACGAACCTTCTTTTCCGGATTGATCATTGCAGTCATGGTCCAATCATCGTTGTTTCTTTTCGCCTCGCGTAAAATTGTGCCAACACCTCGTTGCTCAACGTGAATGCCGGTTAAATCAACCAAATCGCTGGGAATACTTTCGAGAAGTTTCGACTCGATCTGATACGCAAAATCTGCCGATGGATCGAGGATATGCTCAACTCTGTTCTTTGGAAACCCGACACGTCCAACAAGAAGTGTGAAGCCATTGAGGGGTGGTGGAACGAAGTGAGAACGCTCGGGAGACCCTTTGTGCAAACCAAGCGTATGCCTTCGAGTTTTACTCGAAAGAAGGTTGTATTGTGAACGTTTCGCAACGTAACCGTCGATGGACCCATCTGCCCGCAGGGCCTCGAGTTGCTCTATTTCCTCACGTGAATCAAATCCTACTCCATCAAGTTCGATATCATCCTTGTTTATCAGGTCCAAATCCTGTCGTAATCGAAGCAATTGTCGTTGCAGCAGTGGGTGATGGCAAACAATGCGAGCATTTTTGACGAGATATTCTGGTTTGTCGTCACTAACCAAGACCCATGTTGGTTCTCGGCGAGAGAGCAAACCCACTATCGCAATTTTTTCATTTTTGTGCTCCATCCAATTTTGGGGACTCATTGCGACCAAATCCCCGAAACCATCATCAAGCAAAACAAGCGCATCATCGATGGTTGGCGTTTGACGTAGAATTGCATTAAACGTCTTACTGCGTTGCTCTAAGACCTTCTCGATTTGATGACGAACGCCGTCGCCGTGAGACGATGTTGAGAGGAATACTAAACGCTCGCTATCCATCTTCTGACCTCGGCTGAGGGGCCCTCAGCAATCTATGGGCGTAGCCCACTCATTAAGAAGGACACCCTCATCGTCTAGTTCGTGCAAGCAATTTCTGAAGCGCAACTTCTCCGCCTAGAGGACCTTCGAGAGAAGGTCAATGTAGCGCTTGAGACGCTCATCCAGCGCGAGGTCAACAAAGGCGCAGGCGAAGTTGCAAAGCTCTCAGGCGAAATTTTGTTGTCAGGCGGCAAACGATTGCGACCTTTACTCGGAATATTTTGCTACGAAGTAGCAGGCGGCAAGGACATTGATGAGATCATGGACCTTGCCTTAGCGTTTGAAATGATTCATACTGCAACACTCATCCACGACGATATTAATGACGCAGCGAAGCTCCGTCGAGGCGTCACTACATTGCATGAACGCATTGGTCAACCAAAGGCAATCATAGCCGGTGATTGGCTTTTTGTTCAGGGATATGGACTAAGCGGCCGTTACACCAAAGAGTGCATCGATCTGATTCGGGAAGCATGTGCAAACATTGCGGTATCTGAATTCAAACAACTTGACCACGTTCTTGATCTATCGACATCACCAGAAGATTACCTTGACATTGTTCGAGGCAAGACTGCTGGGCCATTTGCTGCGGTATGCGAAAGTGCAGCAATAATTGCTGGTGCATCTCCCGAGCAATCGCAAGCCCTCGGTCGATTTGGGATGGAACTTGGTATTGCGTTCCAACTCATGGACGATCTCCTCGATTTGCGTGGTGACGAGCGGATGGGTAAGCCTCGAGGGAAGGATGTTCTTGAAGGAAAGATGACTCTTCCTCTAATTCACTCCCTGACACTGCTACACGGTGAACGTCGACGCCACTTGGCAGACATACTCAACAACTTCAATGATGGACTCTGGGACGAACTCATGGGATTGCTGGAGACTTCAGATTCCATCATGTACGCAGAATCATTGATGCTAACTCATCTCGAGCGAGCCATCCACGAATTGGACAAATTCCCTTCATCGATGGCAAAATCACTGCTCATGCAAGTGGCTGAAAACGTCCACACCAGGCACGACTGAGGTGGTTCAATGGACACCGAACACCGAGAGGTCATCATCGTTGGTTCTGGACCAGCCGGAACAACGTGCGCACAACGATTAGCAGAGGAGAACATCGATGTTCTAATTCTTGAGCGCAGAGCGATCGTTGGTAACCCTGCACAGTGTGGAGAATGCATTCCTAATTGGGGCGAAGTTGTAGGAACATTTCATGGGATTAATGACCATGAGTGGATAAAAGAATCCTTCAACTTCCCTGATCGTGTTCAACTTCACCGCCTGGATCATATGCGTGTTTTCCTTCCAAGTGGAAAATCATACAATTTCGACCTCGATGCCTTTGCTGGTCATCGTTTGCAATTCGACGGATATCTCGCCGAGAAAGCGATTAATGCAGGGGCTGAAATCAGGATGTCAGAACCGGTAACTAACATAAAAAGACGCTCAAAATCAGGATCGCTTCTCATTGTGACCGAGAAAGGAAGATACACCTGTGACTTGTTGATAGATGCAAGTGGGTCGCTCGCACATGTTTCCCGATGTCTCCATGGCAAAGACAAGGATTTCCGTCCAGCTGACCAAGTTCCAACTGCATATGCTCAAGTTCGAGGCAATGTTCCCGAAACCTTCGACGTATTCCTCGGCAGTGTTGCACCAAAAGGCTACGCTTGGATCATACCAAAAGGCCCAGACACCGCCAACGTGGGACTAGGTGTACGAGCAGGAGCACTCAAAGGCTCCATCAAAGAACATCTTCAAAACTTCTGTGAAGACCTTGGTTTTGAGATTCTATCGATAGGGGGAGGGTGGATTCCAATGGGAGGGCCAATTAAAACCATGGTTGACAAGAACGTCATTGCGGTTGGCGATGCCGCAGGACTCGTCATGCCATCAAATGGAGGTGGCATCTCCCAGGCTATGATTTCTGGTTGTTTTGCTGCGGAAGCTTACCTAGACCACAAGTTGAATGGGACCCCACTCGAAGCATACCAAGAGCGAATTACATCGTGTTTTGGACGAGCGCTAAAGAATTCATTGCGCTCAAAAGACATGGGATACCTCATGTTTCAAAACGATTTCATTACTGAGGTCCTTTTGAGGATTCTCGGACCGATTGGTGGAATCAAACGCGCAATGGAATGCGACAAACCACTTTGGGTCCTGTAATCCAAAGTCGTCGGCAATTTTCATCGGTGTGTTCAAGTCTTAGCGACGCTAGCACTCTTCATGGCGACAATGGGCACGAATGATGAGGCGGTCAGCCCTGTCATCGCTACGGTCCTGCTGCTCGCTATCACCGTAATGCTCTCTGGAATGGTCTTTGTGCTTATGCAGGGGGCACTAAATTCGACTGAGAAAGCTCCGCCCCAGATGACAGTAAGTGTACGTTCACTTGACAACGGATACCATGTCGTACGCATTACAACCCTTGACCAAACGCTTGATCCAGGCCGTATCTCATTCAGTCTTCAAGAGCAAGGAAGCACGACCAACGCCTCATTTACTGGGTACGTCAATGATGCAGAAGTGTATTCAGTAATTGGATCAAACATATCGTTCCACGATCGAGACGCCAGTTACTCAATATCTGCTGGAGATTACTTTGTGATTCATTCTGAAGCAATTGGGACCAATGAAGGCGACTGGACATTCGTTCTACTCGAAGAGTCGATTCAGTATGTCCTCATTCGAGTGGACTTGCCACCGATGAATTCATGATCCATCTTCGGCATCGCTAAGTGCCCGAATAAAATTCATCTGGGCATTCTTCTCACCCAATGCCTGTTGCAGAAGGGTAAACAATTCCTGGAGCGATGTTGAACCGATTGCTGCGTCGCGATCTTCTTGTTTATCGAGGACTGCATTCGCTACTTGCCACAAAGAATCGGTATCGTAAGGAAGAAACTCCTCTTCCAAAACCAAGAGCATTCGTTCAAATTCAACGCTTTCATTACGGAACATTGCGTTGACATCAACGATGTGGTTAGCCCAATCGTGAAGGAACGACGCCCATTCTTCAGCAGGCAATTCTCCCTCAACATCATCCATCAAGCGTACTTTAGCACGCAGATACAACTTGCCTTCTGGGTCCTCTTCGGCGTATTGTTCAACAAGGTCATCGACGGTTGGATAGATGTCACCAAATGGCATTGATGGAAGTGCAGATTGAATGACTTCGATGATCTCGAATCTTTGCGTTCCTTTTGCAGTAAACATGATGTTGGTTCCTTGCTCTTGCATATCATCAACTGTGCACAAGACGCCAAATGCGCCGGGCTGTGACCATCCGCCAATGGATTCTAAATCGGGATTGTGTGAAATGTATCCAAACGGTCGCTCATCAATGGTGCAATCGTCAAGCATTTGCTTGTAACGAGGTTCGAAAACACGCAATGGTTCACTAACTTTCGGAAAGATTCCAGACGGTAAAACGAACAATGGGATTGTCTGGGTCTCAGGCATGTTGTCTGACTGGTCTTTGCCCTCTTCAAGGGTTGTGATTCAACCACCGATATAGGACATCTCTACCTTACTTTTTGTTGGCAAGGAAGATCGCTCCTCAGAGTAACGGTCTTTTCGCTTCTTCCAGATGGACTGAAGAGCGGTTTTGATGTCATCGGATGTTCCATCCATCCGAAGAATTCCCCGAACATCGTGGCCATTGTTTGCGAACAAACATGTGTAGATGTTTCCGTTAGCGGAAAGCCTCGCACGAGAGCAATCACCACAGAAAGGATTGGTGATGGATTCAATAAATCCGATTTTCCAACCATCTGCAGTGGTGTATACCTTCACAACATCACTTTGGTGAATTGCTTGATTGGATTGCAGTGCCCCGAGCTCCTTTTCAATCCTTGAGCGCATGACTTTACCTGAAACAACATGATCTAAATTCCAATTGTTTGTGGTTCCCACATCCATGTATTCGATAAATCGGACTGGGATTTGACGTGGACCAAATGTTTCGATCATGTTGATTATTTGGTCGTCGTTCACGTTTTTCTTTACAACTGTGTTGATTTTTAGAGGAATGCCTCGTGCTTGCACTTCATCGATTGCATCCAGTACAACACTTGGTTCTGCGTCTGTATCTCCCATGCTTTGATACACTTCTTTCTTCAACGAATCCAAAGAGATGGTAATTCTACTCAAACCGGCTTCATGGAGTTTGGTTAATTGCCTCTTTAGCAACAATCCATTGGTTGTTATCGCGATGTCCAAATCAGCCGAGGAGGCTCGAAGTTGGCGAACCAGCTCATGCAAATCCCGACGAAGGAGTGGTTCTCCACCGGTTAAGCGAACCTTTCGTAAACCATGCGGAATCAATGCCTCGACCACGCGTACAATCTCTTCGAACCTCAAGATGTCTTCTTTGGGGAGAAATTCATGATTCTCGTCAAAATGTTCTCTCGGCATGCAATACCGACACCGCATATTGCAACGGTCGGTCACCGATATGCGTAGATCGAGGAGAGGTCGGTCGTGCACGTCCTCCAAGACCATACCATTTCCACTTCGCTTTGGATTGTGAATGTTTGCAAGGCTTCATCTGATATGATTCTCTGGGAAGGGTATGGGCAAAGGCTGGGTCAAAAAATGGGGAGCCCGGGGAAAAGGGCATCGTCCCAGCCACATTCCTGCCCTTGAGGTAGAACCAACCGGCCTCGAATCCTCCTCCTGGATATTGCCTCCCTCAAAGAGTCACCTCATCCGAATGTTGCTACTATGTGCTCTAAGTAAGAAGAAGCATACACTCCTTGGATTTGAAAGGATGGGAGAAGATGCTGAAAGTATGATGCGGTGTTTGTCTCAACTGGGTGTGAATTTTTTTGCGAAAGAGGATGGCATCGAAATAACAGGGAAGGGTATGCAAGGGTTCACTCGATCTCCCAGCGTTCTTCATGCAGGAAATTCTGGTACTGCGCTTCGATTATTGATTGGTCTGACCTCTCGACTCAATTTCGTCAGCATGGTCGACGGTGATGCAAGTCTGAGAAACCGAAACCACGCTGATTTGTTGGCTGCAATCTCCCCTCTAAATGTTCAGTTTTCATATGGAATCGAACAGGAACGTCTTCCAATTCTCGTTCATGGACCTTGGAACGGCAACGAATTGCATGTCGATGTGGATCGCTCGTCACAACCTTACTCGAGCTTGTTGCTTTCATCGTCTGAACTTGATGTCGATTGCATTATCACCACGAAAGGTGATGCAGTCAGCCGGAGACATGCAGCGTTGACAATTGATCTGATGGAAGAAAGTGGTGCTACGTTGAACATTGAAGAGGAGAAAACAACCATTGCACCATGGACGTCAAATCCACCTGCTGAGTGGATTGTTCCATCCGATGGGTCGATGATGGCGTTTCCTATCCTCGCCTGTGTACTGAAGAAACAGTCAGTATACATCGAGAACCCTGTTGAGGAAAAGGATGCATTGGGGCATGAAATCGTTCTTGACTTTCTGAGCCACTTTGGTGTTGATATGAATGACCAAACGCTCAATTACGTAGGAAAAGGGACCTTTGTCGAGATTAACCTCCGTGATGCGAACGACCTTCTTCCACCGTTGGCGGCCATTCTTGCGCTCTCAGGAGGAGGGCGTTTGGTTGGTGCATCCCACGCCAAACACAAGGAAAGCAATCGAATTGAATCGGCAGCGTCCCTTCTCAGATCGTTCGGATTGCAATGCAAAATTGAAGAAGATGGCCTTTCTATAGAGGGCGGTCAAACAATCATAAGACCTACGACCATCGTCGATACTTATGGAGATCACCGAATCCAGATGACCGCTCTGTTGCTTGCTAGTGAATCCGGGGGAACCATTGAAGGACCAAGATTGCACCAAATCGCAGATCCTGGATTTTTGGAGCGGTTTTCATCCGTGCCGACCGAAGTGCTTGTCAAGGGAATCCAACGGTAGACGCAATGCTGTCGGACGACCATGTACACAAGCCCATGGGTTTGGAACATTTCTCATATCCTCAAGCAATCGTCGCATTTGAGCGATGGTCAACTTGTCATTGGCTTTGACAGATCCACGGCATGCATTGAGGAAAGCGATGTGGTCTTTTCGTCGTTCAATGGTCTCGAGCGGAGCACCATCCTCAGAAATATCCTGCAATAAGTCGAGTAAAAACGGCTCCACTTCATCTCCGTCCAACAATCGAGGTGCTTGAACAACATCCCATTGGCCATCGTTTTGCTTTTCGAGTATGAAACCTAGCTCTTGGAATCGTTCCAGAAACGACTCAAGTCGGGCCTCTTGAGTCAGTGATAGTTCAATCCTGGAAGGTACTAAGCGTGGTTGAGGTGTCCACAAACTCTCATCGTTGCGTAAGCGCTCATATCGAATTCGTTCGTGAAGAGCATGCTGATCGATTAGGAGCAATTCTTCACCAGCTTGTGCAAGAATATAGGAATCTGCGAATTGTGACAAAGGTTCCATGACTGGTAAGTCATTTTCCAATGCTGCAAGTGGCGATTCTTCTGTGGGTGAAACGCTACCACCACATCCAGCATGTCGGTGAAGATCTCTCTCCTGCTTGGAAAGGGCGGGAGCAATAGGGGACTCCGACAACCCTGGGAGCGAACGTTGAGCCGACACTGCGACCGATTGAGGCCGAGGTTTTTCTGAGCGATCAGTGCTTTCTTCGGCTATTTGGCCGACGAGATTGAGTTGTGTTCCTGCTGCTAGCGCCCACGATGGTGTCGACGTCGAATTCGAAGGTTGTTCAATCACTTGATTCGGAACCAGCAATTCTTGGATGGGTCGATTCTGTTCATTTTGAGCAAGCCCTTGCAGCTCCTGAAGTTCGCCGCTTGAATCCGGTTGGGTCGGAGAGGTTGCGAGAGTGTGGGCAATGGCCCGTTCGAGTCGCTCCAGAACCCTCCAAGAATGTCGCAGCCGCACCTCACGTTTTGTTGGATGGACATTGACGTCCACTTCATTCGCCGGAACCTGAAGATGAAGAACAGCAACGGGGTGGCGTCCTTGCATTAATCGTGTGCGATAACCTCGACGAATCGCTTGATGAAACGGTGTTGATGCAACAGGGCGGTCGTTGACAAAAACGTGAACTTCGTCACCTTTCCCTCTTGAGATG
>MDTB01024673.1_pt1 | contig 15317 bp, 9 predicted proteins | sample 811161 | NCBI WGS metagenome assembly MDTB01 (sample SAMN05326650, study PRJNA326480) | marine metagenome | isolation source: seawater | place: Mediterranean Sea | collected 2009 | reverse complement strand
GGACGACTCCCCGCTGGCACTCGCATACTCGGAGTCCGAGCTGAACCTAACAACCAACGTCTCCGTACTGGGCATGCAACCGATCGTCTTCGGTGGCGAGGTCCTGACATGGGAGGTATCCCCTGAGATGCCCGCAGGCATCATTTTCTCTCAATCAACGGGAGTGATTAGTGGAGTCGCAGAGAGTCCCTTCGAGATGATCACCTACACGATATGGGCGAACAACAGCCTGTTCAGCGATAGCTTCGAGATAGGGATATCATCATCCCTCCTAGATACCGACGGGGATGGCGTTCCCGACGAGACGGACGAGGACGATGACGGGGACGGGTGGTCGGACTCGGACGAGGGAAACTGCATAACTGCCCCATTGGACCCGAACTCATTCCCATCGGATGAAGATGACGACGGACTGTGCGACGGTCTTGATCAGATAAACGACTCCCCAATCTATCTAGTTTTCAGCAAAACCACGCAACTAATGTTCGTTAACGAGCCAATCGAGCAAATGATAGGCACTACGTTCGGTGGTGACGTGAGAACATGGGAGATCGCCCCCCTGCTACCAGCTGGACTAACTTTGAACGGAGCGATGTCTAGGAGCACACCCGCAAATGGTACGCTCTCGGGAGCCCCAATGTTCGAGTTCCCCCTGGACGTATGGACAATTTGGGCTAACAACTCACAGTATAGCAGCTCGGTAGAGATAACGATGCAGTCTGTGACGCCTGACGAGGACGACGCATCTTTCGATCTAATCTACCTCGAGGACATCATGAACCTAACTACCAACATAGACCTTGTCTACCTGGAGCCGGGAATCTTCGGCGGCAATATCAGCCAGTGGTCAATCTCCCCTGAGCTTCCTGATGGCCTTTTCTTCAACATTACAAACGGAGTCATAACAGGCATTCCGACTGTGGAAATTAACAGTACAACCTACACAATTACCGGTACCAACTCCATGCACATCGGCAGCTACAACCTTACGATATCCTCCAAACTATTGGATACCGATGGTGATGGCGATCCCGACATAACAGACCCAGACGACGATGCAGACGGTTGGGAAGACATCCTGGAAGTAGGATGCGGCACCGACCCATTGGACATCTTCGTAAGTCCCGACGATTACGACGGGGATTACCTGTGCGACTCCAATGACGATTTCGATGACTCACCGATCGTATTCTTCTACCCGAATGACAAACTAGTCCTAGTCGTAGGGGAGGAAATGGAGCTGCTAGCACCGATAATTGCCCCCACCAGCGGGGACATTTTCAATTTCACAGTTATTCCCGAACTCCCTAAGGGATTAGTAATGGACAATTCCACAGGAGTGATATCGGGAATACCCGAAGAGCCATACAATCACCTGATCCTGGAGTACTCCCACCGATTCTCGGCAGGCAACTCCCAATGGAACTTCTCCTACAGAGTGGACTTCGATGTGCTGCCCCCAATTGACAACAACACCGACGAGGACGGGGATGGATGGACAGACGCAGTCGAGATGGAATGCAACTCGGATCCTACTGATGCAGAGTCAATACCAGAAGATATCGATCTAGACTCAGTGTGCAGCCACATCGATGAAGACGATGATGGGGATAATATCGGGGACGTCATAGACAAGTTCCCGAAGAACCCCACAGCGTGGGATGACACCGACAATGACTCCATGCCGGATGAGTTGACGTGCAGATACCTCACAGACTCTGCTAACTGTATTTTCGAACTAGAAGAAGACCTTGATGATGATAACGATGGCTGGCCAGACCTCAATGAGACTAGCTGCGGGACCAATCCCAAAGACAACCTCTCTGTCCCCGAAGATGATGATGATGACGGAATCTGCAATCTCCTGGAAGATTACGTGCCGAATGCAGTGAAAATCCTGTGGATATGCTGCTTCCCGCTTCTCCTACTGCTGCTACTACTACTCTGGGTGATCAATCCATTCGTAATAGACGAAGAAGAGATTATGGGGCCAGAGCCAGAATTTACCTACACCGAAGGAGACTGGGTCGGGGGCACGGGGGAGTATGACGACCCATACATACTGAAGACCGTAATGGGCGTGAAGAAAGGATCTTTCGCCCAGAGCCATGAGTTGATCAACGTCTCCAACATCACTCCCAGGCTTAAGTGCGAATTCACGGACATGGCCGCAGAGGAAAATGGCTCGAGATTCAAAAAGAGAGCAATAAAATCGAACTCCAGAGGGGAGATTGAGTTCAATCTAGAATTCAGAGACGATGGGAACACCGAAGTGACCACGGAATACACATCGCTAATCAGGCTCGGGAAGGCAACTGTGTACTTCCAATGGACGGTGGAGGTCGAAGTAATCGTAGACACGCCCGAAGAAGAGCTAGCGAAGAGAAGAGCGACAAGAATACAGAGGGAAGCGAAGAAGGAAGCTGAGCGGATAGAGAAGGAGAGCGCGGACAAGGCTGCAGAAGCAGAGATTGAGGCAAAGAGGAAGGCTGCCGCCATGGAGATGGAGCTGAAGACGAAAATTGAGGAAATTGAGAAGGACGCTGAGGAAAGGGCGGCTTCTGCTGAATTGAAGGCTTTGGAGGCTGAGAAGAGGGTAGCGGAGATCGAGAAAGAGGCCGCCGAGAGAGCTGAGGAACTGGAAAGAAAGTCCAGGGAAGAAGAGAGCAGGATGTTAGAGGAGCAAGAGGCGGAGGCGAGGCTCGCTGCCGAGCAGAAGGCGAGGAAAGAAGCTGAAGAGGCCGCAGAAAGGGAGAAGAAGGCGGAAGAGGAGGCAGCTGAGCTTCGGGCACTCCTCAGGAAGAAAGCAGAGGAGCGTAAAGAGGAGGAGGAGGCCAGGCTGGCGGCCGAGGAAGCTGCTAAACTGGAGTCTGCTGAAGAGTCTGAAAGGATTGAGCGTGAAGCGGAAGAAAGAGCTACCAGACTTGAGAAGGAAGCCATGGAGAAGGCAGCGAGAATTGAGAGACAGGCCGCTAGGAAGGCTGAGGAAAGAGAAAGGGAAACTCAAATGAAGGCCATGGAGGCCAAGGAGAAGCTCAGAAAGAGAGCTGTGGAAAGAAAGAAGCAGATTGAGCAAGAGGAGAAGGAAAACCAAGAAGCTAGAGAAATGGCTGAGGAAAGGTTCGCAGAAATGGAGAGGGAGATTGAAGAGAGGAAGCAGAAATTGGATGAGCTAGACAAGGAGGCGAAGAAGAAGGAGAGGGCGCTACTCAGGGTTGCTGAGAAATCTAAGGAGATAGACTTCGGAATACTGGGCTTCGCTACCTCAAAAGACAGGCAAGATCTGCAGAAGATTAGCGGAATAGGCCCCTTCATAGAGGAGAAGCTGAATGCATTAGGGATCTTCACATTCGCCCAGATATCGAAGATGAACTCTGAACTGGAGGACAAGGTTAACGATGCAATAGAGTTCTTCCCTGGGAGAATTAAGAGGGACGAGTGGTCCAAGCAGGCAAGGAAGATAATGGATGAAGGTGGCGATGGCATCGAGAAGGGTGGTCGGCCTTCGAATGCAGAAATAAGTGCAGAACCCAGCGCTTCGGAAATCATTGAAACCGCAGAAGAGCAAGTGTCTAAGCAAGAGAGGGACCGAGAAGTGGCCAGAAGAATGGAGATGGCAGAAGAGCTCCTCAAGAACAAGCCCTTGGTAGAGAGAGAAGCGGAGAATGATGCGGATGAAATCGAATTAGACTTCGGAATAATTGGATTCGTAAGTCCGGATGAAGAAGGGGACGATCTTCAGGCAATCGATGGAATCGGCAGGTTCGTTGAGGAGAAGCTCAACAGAATTGGGATTTACAAAATCTCGCAGATCTCCAAGATGACTCCAGAGATTTCGGACCAAGTGAACGACTCCATCGGCCTCAGTCCAGGACGAATTGAGAGGGACGAGTGGGTTCTCCAGGCAAGAAGGATGATGCGATAAGCATTTGATAGGAGAGCGACTGGAGGCACATTATGGCAGATCCGATTTCCGACATAATGGGTGAAATTTTTGGACTGCTTGAGGAGATCGAAGATATTGGCCCGATCGCCCAGATAGGACTGTCCCTAGGCCTGACCCTGTTCGCACTCCTGTTTACCAGATACTTCGCCCTCAGAATGGCATGGAGGGTAGTAAAGAGGACTCAAGCTGAATGGGACAATGAAATCCTCGACCCCATAGCGAACAGGTTGTATATCTTCATCTTACTCGCAGGAGTAGAACTGTCGATGATGTGGACTCTTGGGAGGGGGGACGAGGTTTACTCTGCTGTAGCTCCTTACTTTTCTGGCGTTTACATAGTCCTATCTGCTTCTATAATCAGTGTTGCAATCAAGTTCATTGTGCCTTCGGCCATGGAAAAATACAACTCTAACAAGAGCGTTACAGTGACTGGGGGGAACCCGTTACTAGTTTTCTCATCCAGAGGGATAGTGTGGTTCATGGGCCTTTACCTGGCTCTAGAAGAGGTGGGGATTGAGCTCCTAGGACTTTTGGCGTCGCTAGCCGTTTTCTCCCTGATCATAGGTCTTGCAGTACAGCAGACTCTTGGGAATATGATTAATTCATTCATGCTTGCAGTGGATCAACCATTCGAAGTTGGGGACAGAATAGAAGTCGAGGGAGTCACTGGAACTGTAATGTCCGTAGGAATCCTATCTACCAAAATTCTCACTCTGACAGAGCAACTGGTCGTTCTCCCTAACAACAGACTAGTCGACTCCACAATTACCAACTTCGCTAGAGGAGGGGGTGACGGTACCGCATCGAGAGTCACCCTCACACTGGATATTGGTGTTGACTACGATGAGAGATCATCGCATGTAAAGCAAGTAATTCTGGATGTTGCAAAGAAGTGCCCACATATCGAAGAAGAGCCGGCCCCTAGAGTTCTCCTGAGGGAGCTAGCAGACTTCTCCAAGAACTACAGGCTATACGTATGGATTAGCGATTACAGCGAGGAGTTCATTGCTACTGACTGGTTGCTGAGGGAAGTTGATACTGCATTCAATAGAGAGGGAATAAGCATCCCATACCCAGTCGGAGTAGAGCTGCAGCAAAAGCCGAGCCCATTCCCCGAAGGAGAGTCGGGCGATCGGATGCGTAGACTAAAGGCGACGAGACAGCATGTTTCGAGGATTAAAATGATGAGGGACGAAGCGGAAATGGAGGAAGAGAGGGACTCTGCAAGAGAAGAGTTAGAAATACTCCAATCGAGGCTGGATGAGGGAGACCTCAAGAAGGCAGAGAGGGAAATCCTAGAGAATGACATCAGAGCTCTTGAGAGTCTGCTTGCTCAATTCTCAGAGTAGGACTACGAAACTTCTTCAAGCCTCTTGGCCTTCTTCGGTTCATGAAGGCAGAGGACTCTGAAACATCGGCAGAAAAGGCTGGACTGATTCTTAGCGATAGGAGCGAACCAGGCATAACGAGGCAGAAAGTGGAGGATCCACCAGAAGATGAGGATGGCCCTCCCGTGATTTCATGGAGTTATTTTCTACCGAATGGAAAACTACTTGATGTAGCAGAGAGAGTTGATTTCCTTAACTCGCTTGCAGTTCCGCCCGCATGGACAGAGGTGTGGTATTGCTCCGAAGAGAATGGCCACATCCAGGCCACTGGAAAGGACTCCAATGGAAGGCTCCAGTACAGGTATCACCCAAAATGGAACGAGTACAAATCTATTCTGAAGTACCAGAATGTAGATGAGTTCGCAATCGCTTTGAACGAGCTTAGGAGAGAGATTGATGCGGACTTAGATACTAATGAAATGTTCAGAGAAAAAGTAGTCGCAATAGTAGTGAGGCTGATAGACAGATATCACATTAGAGTTGGTTCTGACCAATATGCCCAAGAAAACGAATCGTACGGCCTCACTACCCTGAAAGAGGGTCACGTCAAATTCTGGAAAGGAAAGAAAGCGCTGGACGGAGAGATTGATGCAGTTCTTAATTTCGTAGGAAAGTCCGGAAAGGAGTGGAATCTACTGATCAAGGAAGACAGAGTTGCGAAATTGATAGAGCAATCGGGAAAGATAGGCGGGAAAGACAAAACTCAGGATCTATTCAGATACCTCGGCGAAGATGGGAAAGACTACGACATCAAGGCTGAGCACATCAATGACTATCTAGAGAAGCACATGAATCACAGATACACTGCGAAGGACTTCCGAACCTGGGCTGCTTCCTGGAAGACTGCCTCTAGACTAGCAATGGTCTCCGAGGCTAGTAAAAATCAGATTTCCAACCTACCAAAACTGCATAAAAATGCTGTGAAACAATCCGAGGAAACGGGCTTTCCCACATTCATAAGGTGGTCAGGTCAGACCCTAAAGGGTACCGAGGGATTAGCGAAATTAGCCAGTTCAGGGAAACTACCAGGAGAGAGCGAAAACGAAAGAAATGCCACCCTTCTAGCAGTAATTGATACCGTGGCTGCAGACTTGGGGAACACCAGGGCAGTTTGCAGATCTTCCTACATACGTCCAATGTTCATGAATGACTGGGGAAATGGAGTTTTCATGGAGAGATGGGAAAAGGCGAAGAATGGGAAAAATAGGGGCAAGGAACTCATGAAGGATGAGAATACGGCGATAAACTACATGAGGGAATGGGAAGACGAAGAGTTCGATTTCAATAGTTACTAGGAGATTAAAACTGAGTCCGTCATGCAACCATCATGGGAGATGGGACACACAGACGCCTCAACTTACTGGGTTTCCTGTGCCCCATTCCGGTGCACGAGACTAGAAGGGTACTGGAAGGAAGTGATGAAGGAGAAATCATTGAGGTAATATGTGACGATCCTGAGACAATGCATGATATTCCGGCACTCTGTGACAGGCTTAATGTGGAGCTCAGAAGTGTAGAAGAGCAGAGTGGAGAGTATAGATTTCTGATTGTTAATGTGAAGTTTCCTCTGTAGCATTGAAATGCAAAAATCTAGTCGAAATGTTATGAGTTCCCCTCGGGTACATGAAATCGGAGATGTCCCTGCCGATGCAAGATTGCCAACGGAATTTGGAGAGTTTAGGATTAGGGTTTTTCATGAAGAGGAAACTGGACTGGATCATGTGTCTTTACTCCTAGGCGATATGGGTGGTCCCGATCCAGTATTGGTGAGAGTGCATTCCGAATGTCTGACCGGCGATGCCTTCGCTAGTCTAAGGTGCGACTGTGGCGCTCAATTAGAGAGTGCTATGAAATCAATCCAAGCCACGGGATGGGGATGTCTAGTCTATCTGAGGCAAGAGGGGAGAGGAATTGGCCTTCATGCGAAGATCCAGGCATACAACTTGCAGGATCGAGGCATTGATACGCTCGAGGCTAATCTAATGCTAGGCCATCCTGCTGATGCTAGGGATTATGGAATCGCATCAGAAATACTTAGCTCTGTGGGAATCGAAAGAGTGAACCTAATGACAAATAATCCTGACAAGGTGATTCAACTTTCGGAACATGGAATAAATGTAGAAAATAGAGTCCCTCTTGTGGTAGGGGTAGGTGAGAGTAATCTCGACTATCTCACAACTAAAGCTAGCAGGATGGGGCATCAAATCAGTGATGAGTCCCTCAGAAGGGACGTTTGAATGGGGCCGTGACCGGGACTCGAACCCGGGCCGGCGGGACCACAACCCACCGTGCTAACCGCTACACCATCACAGCCAGAATTGATATTGCGCTAACCAGCCCGTATTTCAAGAGTTTTGAACTATTTCTCTAAGAGCCTGTAACCAACGACTTGAAGCGAGGGGAGTCTCCGTTGGTTGTATGGGCAGCAGAAAGGGAGCCATGTTTCTTGTCACATTAGTGGTCTGCTCACTCATTTCCCCATTGAATGTAGGGGATTCGGCGATATCTTCCGAAGAGGTAGAAGTTTTGAGTGCAGGAGAATTCGATGACAGTAGCGAATGGGTTTTCTCCAGTACAACTGGTTTCACGCAGAATAACGCTGATTTCACCAGGGGAATAGTTGCAGACGGGGAAATGTCGTTTACTCACACAAGACCGGGGAATTTTGAGTATTATACTGCATGGGCTAGTAGTGGATGTGATGACTGTAATGCAACATTCGGAGAGGCTGATGGGTATTACTCATGGTCCAAGGGCCCAGATATAACAATGGGCGGATATTCATTTCCCGGCCTCTGGTCCATGGATATTGAAAACGTGTCACTAGTGATTTACTTCTCGATTCCAGATGCGCTTCCTAGTGATGAAGTGAATATTTTGCTTCAAAACCATGGTTCCGACATCCTAGTAACTACCTTTGCTAGAACATTGAGCTCAGTTAATTGGATGAACGAGCCGCTCATCATCCCTCTAGATCAATACATTGACCTGGATTGGAGCAAACTTGAGCAGACCCAGTTCACAGTCGATTATGTCTCGGACAACCAAGGTGCTGATGATTCAGAAGTGAGAGTCGATGCCGTAGGGCTTAGAGTGAAACATCAACAACCTTGGTATTCTTTTGAGAATTCAAAGGCAGTACACAAAAAGATCCTAGTCGAATCACCAGTCATAGATTTTGGACCATATGACGGTCAGATATCAGGTTTTAGTATCTCCAGTTGTGGACTAATTCCGGAAGAGGGAATGGAGTCCATTTGGCAGTTCTTTGTAGACTCTGTCCCAGGTCAGGAATTAGGGAGAATACATATCTTCGGAAGTGGCAATCATTCTGTCTTAATTTCCACAGAAGGGCCTAATGGAACATTTTCAGAAATTTTGCCGGGAGAACTACTCGATGAAACCAACTCAAGTCACTACGTGAGGGTGCAAGCAGAGGATGGATGCATACAAGGAGCCAGAATAGATGTGAATGACCCCCAACTGGTTGTAATTGGAAGAGTAGTCGGAGATTTTGAGGGACTTTCGACATCTTCTAGCTACATCCGATTCGCCATAGGAGACGTCCTTGTTCATTCGGAACAGATGGATGAAGGAGTATTTTCTATATCTGTCCCCGTAGGGCATTTGCTGCCTTACTCTGGAGAGACCCTGGAGATTGGGGTGGGCACTAGGTTCCAATGGTCATCTAATGGCACAGCAGAAGTTACTGTTGTCCATATATCATCTATTTCCATTACTGGAGGATTTTCCATAGAGTGGGATCGTGATCCGATTTGTAACGATGTGGGGGATGTCTATTTGCTAGAAGATGGTGGAGGCGAAATAATTCAATTTTCATCTATGTGTACTGATGATTTGACGATTTCCACATCACTAACTGTGAAGGCAGAGATATCAGATGATTCACTGGCAAATGTTTCTGGGGATGGGAGTATGCTCATCATTGAACCCATGGGTGAGGCCAATGGGTTGGCAGAAATCGGAGTAGAAATTTCTGATGAGTCAGGGAATATCTGGAGAGATAGTTTCACACTAGTGGTAGAACCGATTCCCGACCCTCCAGAAATAGTCTGGTTTCCTAGTTCGACTTATATCGAACTTGGAGATTCTAAGGAGATTTTCATCGAAATAGAGGACCCGGACTCAGAGTCTCTAATTTTCTCTTCAAGTAAGTCGTGGGCAGTAGTGAACGAAAGTGGCCTCCTAACAATTTATCCGGTTGAGCCGGGGACCCATGAGCTTACTATATCGGTTAGTGACGGCACTTCCACTGCCTCAAGAACTATGGAGGTGATAGTGACATCTAGTCCTGATTTGACATTAGAATCAATGGAAATAAGAATTGGGGGGGTGGCGGTTGATGATGCTGCTCCGGGGGATGTGATTGAATTGGTTGGCTTTGTCAGAAACCAAGGAAGAGGAGTATCTGAAAGCGCGACCTTTCATTGCATCGCAGATGGCATACTGGTTGGAACTGGAACTATTGTCGATATGGGGCCAGGGGATCTGAAGATGGCTATATGCGATCTACAAATTACTAATTCGTCTGGCGATTTAAAATTTGAAATTAAAATTGATGGTGCCGATACAATAAAGGAAAGTAATGAGGAAAATAATATTGGAGAAGTGAACATTGTAATTGGAGAGGAGGAGGATTCGGGCAGAAGTAATTCCAGGAACCTAGTAATATTATTCTCCATATTGGCGATTGTTCTGGCAATTTCACTAAGTCAACTGGGTCCAAAACCAGTGAAGAAAGAGTTTGAGAGCAGAAAATAGCTCGATTTGAGTTTTCATCAGCCTTGGTTTGGCCGATAATCAATTCAAATTAGGCAATGGTTAAAGAAGAATTGAGGACGATATATGGTTGCTGCGCTTGGAAGCCTCGGCGACTCGGCCAGCGGTGTGTGTAAAAATGATGAAACTGAAGATACGTTTGGAAACAGACGAGTGGGTATACGAAGAGCATGAAAATGCTTGACTTATGCTACTCTCTAGACCAAGTTTGCGGATAAATTCCTGGCTCCATTATTACGTTGCTAGGAGTGGCTACTTGGCCTGATTTCATCTTGGGTATTTCGTCTGAGTTAACAGATAACTCAGCAATGGCTACCGCCTCGTCCTTCATACTGGAGAGCAGTACTCTTGAACCACTTTTAATTCCCGGAGTCATTGAAACTATTCCTGGTCTAGCCAAAGGAGCGCCATGGGAAATGGCACCAACAGCTCCATCCTTGATTACAAGGCGAGGAAGGTCATCGAGAATTCCCTCTACAGGCGATATTAGTCTGATTAGTGCTTTATCATCATCATGCTCTTTCCAAAGAAATATCGCATCTGATAACTGATGCATTGTACATGCCATTGAATCCTCCAAAGAACCACTTCCAGTGCGGTGTAATTCAAGAAGTTCACAAGGATTTCCTGAAATTAATCCTATGTCCTTTACCAAGGTTCGAATGTAAGTTCCTGCCTCGCAACTTATAGAAATAAGGTGTATTCGTCCTCCTTCGCCGGATTGGATCAATGTTGATTCAGAGATTTTTCTAGAGCGTACTTGTACCTTCACTGCTGACTCTTTTGGGGGGACATTGAAAATATCCCCAAAAAGATTGCCGATGATCTCTGAAAAATGTTCATTCTGTATTGAGTCTTTGAACCGTAATACTGCAATATACCTCTTTGGCTTCTTTAGGAGTTCTCCTGTTATTTTCGTTGATCGGCCGCATAGTAGAGTCAAGAGTCCAGTAGCGAAAGGATCCAGGGTCCCACCATGTCCGATTCTTTTTATCCCCAACATTGAACGAACCCAAGCTGCTAATTGGTGGCTTGAAGGGCCAGGGGGTTTGTCAACTAGAATAAAACCGCATCTTATGAGGTCTTCCAATGGCCTTGTTGATGGCTTTGTACCGAAAGATGGATTTGAAACTGCTGAAGGATCAAGCAGTACTGCCTCCTCAACTTTCATTTAGCCACTTCCTTATTTCTAGTTCTAGTAGGTCGAAAACCTCATGTTCGTTTTTTTTATTTGCATCTATAATCAGATTATAAGGGGACATATCATCAAGATCAATCCCATAAAGAGTATTGTACCTTTCCATATCGTCTCTCTGTCTGTTCTGAGATTTTAGTAGGCATTCTTCCATCTCCCCGCCTTCTCTTATCTGAATTCTTCTTGCTCTTTCTATGTCGGACACATCTACCCAAACACGGAGGCATCGTATCTCATTAATGTGAGCCCACCACCCGCTTAATCTGCTCTCGACTATTTCGGGGGATTCTTCGGACATCATCTTCTCTTGTAATAGATTGTCGAGATTCCGATCCACATCAGGATCTTCCTTTGCCTCATTACTCAGCTTTTCTACTGTCAAACCCCTCCGACTTGCCTCATCTCTGAAGACGTCGCCCCCGTTTATAGCTGACCAACCCCTGAATTCTGCAAGCTTCGAAACCAAAGTGGAAGTGCCGCTCCCAGGGGGTCCGCTAATGGTCACGATAAGCATGGGATCATCTCCACTCTCTTCTACAAACATCGCATCGAATAAGTCCCTTTGCGGTTCTAGAAATCATATCTGAGTTACAGAAACTACAAGTTTCTCCAGCCCTAGGTGGTGCGGAGTGCTTGTTCCCAGACTTTCGATGTTTTTGGTCCTTTGAAGAGTCGTTTCCTGTCTTTCGAGGTCCAGCTCTTCTATGGGGCCTCCTGGAATTATTTTTGTTTGGCTTACTCTCTTTCTCATCGAGCATGTGCATCAGCGGCTCTGGTATTGTCTGGCCGGATTGAACAAGTGGATGCCGAGAGTATCTGATAATCTTGATATGTCTATCAACGATTCTTCCAAGTGGAGCACTCATCGCTATGTATGTAGCAATCCAAGCCGGGAAAATCCACAATACCCTAGAATTGAAGCTCCACATTGGATCCCATGGAAGGCTGACAAAACCCACTCTAAAAGACTCTACAGACTCTGCCATCCAACTAAAAATAGCAATGATAAAGACCATTGTGAAGACCATAGGTTTCATCATTGATGACTGCATTTTCAGCTGCTCTGGCATCATCTCCATCTGAATTGTCTGCATTTTATCCATCCTTGCAGTGTCTCTAGCCATCCTTGCCTCCCTCAATTGCTTGCCAATCTGACGACTTCTATGTGAGAAGTGAGCCTGTTGCAGGGGATCCATGAAAAAAGACCTGATTATCGTATTTACAACCATAATGGAAGATCCAACAAGAAAAACTGTTGGTACGAAATATGTCTTGTGGAAGGGCAACATTGGCTCCATTACCGATCCAGCTACATCTGAAAGACCGATCCTGATTGTTGGATTAATCATCAATAATACCATCATGCCCAAAAGAAGTAGCATCGGCATCATCATTGATGCCATAGCATCTGCTTGTGCGTCCCCTCCAGCCTGAGCAGATGTCATTGAACGCCCGACGTGATATAATGAGCATAACGGTTTGGTAGAGGTTTGGGGATTTCTACAGAAAACTCATGTCAACGTATTGCCGCATACAGGACAAATAGAAGTCCCAATTCCTACCTCAAAACCACATGCCCGACACTGATTATTATCTACTGGAGAGGCTTCAGATTTTTCCTTAATTTCTTCCTTCTCATCTTCGACGACAAAATCTTCTTGCAAATTAGTTTCTTCGATTTTTATTTCGTCTTGTGAATCTTTATTGTGGTCGTAGACTTCACTCTCCGGAAACGAATCAGAAAGTGATTCTTTTGGAGCACTGGGGACCTCCTCATTTTCGACTTCCATCCATTCAGGAATATTGGGCTCTTCATCTACCTCATCGCCGAAAGTTGCTCCATGGAAGTCTTGCGCGTCTGAAACCTTGTATTCTGCCTCGGGATCACCTTGAATTGTGTATAATACCTCAATTCTCTCCCCTTGCTGAATTCTTCCAACAGCCCATGTAACCTGAGTGCCGTCTCTTGCCGATTCTTTAGTAATCGAAGCATCCCTCTGACCTTCCTTATCCGAACGAACAGTTGATTCCTCGATGCTGAATGTTCCGGGAACTATATCATGCAGGGCTAGGTCTTCCAACGCACTGTCTGAACTATTGTGAAACATCAGCATAATCTCGTATTGTCCTGGCTTTCCTCCGGGGAATACCTCTTTCCCAGTACTGATATTTCTCCTCTTGTGAACTACCTTGATCATTGGTGGCCTTTGCACCATTCTGGAGGCTACTGGGCCGAATCTCTCCGAGCTAAAATCAACTTTTATTGGGGCTACAAGCATTTTGTTTCTTGGAGAAGGATCGGGGGCTGTCAAGGGGTATCTAATCAATACTGCTTTTCCTGGTTGAAGTCCGAGGGGGGCTGAGGTCCCTATCGTAATTCTGAAACCATGTCCTTCTCCATCGGGAGATGTGTGTTTTTCCTCCAGTTGGGTACCGTTCACCACATCTATACGATACTGATCTTCATTCAACTCGGAACCCTCCATTTCGATTGTGATATCTTCCAATGACGGAGTATCAAAAATTCCAGGAATATCATCCAAAATTCTGATTACGTTGATTTCTGATGTCCCAGTGTTCTCTAACGTTATGGTAGCATCGACGTTTGATGTAATGTATGACTTGATCCTAGACTTGTCGAATCTCTTTTGTAAAACCGCATCCAGAACGGTTAATTGTTGTTCTTTCAGCTCCACGGTACCTGATGATTCAACTGAAACACGAGGGAGAATCGAGAATCTAATCTCTTGGGTAAAACTCGGTTGATCTTCAGATTCAACCCTCTTCACCATTGAGTCCCATTTCCCCTCAGGAGGGACATCTTGTCTTATATCTGATACATCTAGAATCGGCTCATCCCGGCCGATTAGTCGTACAGTTGCTCCAGAGAGTGATACTACAAATGAGGACTTGTTCTCGAAAACGCAAGTACAGTGCCATACCCCCGGTCTGTCGTCTTCTTCTGCATTGACGTAAGAAAATTGACGACCTGATCCATGGACTCGATCGAATCTTGCCCTAGATGCAGTCGCTTCTGCGGAATAGGTAGCCGAAGTAACTCCTGCGTTAATTTTCCCAATGTCATGAGTGTAAACCTTTGCAGAAATAGATAGATTTCTAACCTCGCCAATATTCATTCTACCTATGTCCCAAACTACAGAGTCTTGTTCTACACTATACTCTCTATCTTCGGGAAGTTCGAAAGATTCAGGAATGGTACGCTTAACTTCTACATCGAAAATTGGAACTGGAGATACGTTCTCAATCTGGATGTTTATTTCGACTTCTTGTGGCGAGTCTGAGTATACCAATGAAAGACTAGGTTCTTCTTCTCTGGAATTTTCTGTGTCTATTGACTCCTTGAGTGAGATCATTCTTGGACCGGAGGCTGTGTAAGGAATTGCGGTCTCTTCAGTTGGATCTAATTCTTTTACTGAAGAAATCTTGTCTCCAAAGTCGGTAGACTCGATCGATTCGAGATGGACCTCAATATCCCAAGCTCGATGCTTCTTACTGGAGTTTCTTAGTATCAATTCACCGTCAATAAATTGCTTCCTAATTGAGCCATCTGGATTCAAAACTGCCTTCTCTGTTTCGCTAAGTGTAGCATGGAGCTTATCTCCTGGGATTGAGTCTACTTCTGAAGAATTTCTAAGAAAAGGCGATGGTCGTGAAGACTTCTGAGACTCCGGCTTAGAGATTTCTGATTCTTTAACCAAACCAAAAGTATCGATTGCCTGAGCTACCTCTGAAATACTTGAAAATGGATCACTTTGAGAATCTTTGGAGTCAGAAATAATCTTATCTTCATTGGAACCATTGGATTCAGATTGGTCTTCTTCATTGAATATAGAAAGAGATTCTGCTAGAGATTCTATGGATGAAATATGGATTTCCTCCTGGGCCTCTGGCTCCGGGAATCCTGGTGGTGGTGGGGGCGGGGGTGCCACCTCGTCCTCCTGGGCCCCTGGCTCCTGGAATCCTGGTG
>MDTB01203164.1_pt1 | contig 15318 bp, 12 predicted proteins | sample 811161 | NCBI WGS metagenome assembly MDTB01 (sample SAMN05326650, study PRJNA326480) | marine metagenome | isolation source: seawater | place: Mediterranean Sea | collected 2009 | reverse complement strand
TAATAAATATTCTGAAATTTGGAAAAGATCTTGAGAAATATTTATTAGTTCATTTACATTTTTATTTCTATAACAATTTATTAATGTTTCAAAGTTAGGTTTATTTAGCTTAAAATATTTGGAAATAATATAGATTAAATCGGGTATGGAAAAACTTATTATAAACTTATTAATTTTGAGTTTTTTAAGAATCTCTATTATTAGACTTATAATTTCATTTAAACTATAGTTTTCTTCAACCCCTATAATTTCTGCTCCTATTTGAGTGAATTGTCTTGATAAATTTATATTGTTATTTTTAACTTTTAATACTTCGCCAGTATAACAAAGTCTCATTGGTCTGGCTTTCTCGGCCAAAGATCCACATGCGATTCTTGCAACCTGCATTGTCATATCAGTTCTTATACCCATAATTTTTTGAGTTAGAGGATCCATAATACGAAAAGAATCTATATTTTCATGGTCATTTTTTAGAAAAAAAAGAGAGTTTTCAAATTCAACCAATGGAGGTTTTACTAGCCTATAACCATTTACTCTCATGAGTTCGAGGTAAAAAGAATTGACATTTTGTTCCATTTCAGCGAGATCTGGTAATTTGTCTCTGAAACCCTCTGGTAATAATTGACTCTTCACTTAACTTCAAATTTATTAAAAGACCAATCTAGCCAATTTGTTAAAGCAATTAAATCATTTTTTTTTATTGTTGGTCCAGTCCAAACTCTAATTCCAGGCTTAGCTTTTCTATAATTCTCAATATCATATGCAATTTTATATTTTTTTAAGAAATTAAAAATTTGTCCAATTTCTATTTTTCTTTTAAAAATCATGTAAACCGGTGAAATAGCTTGAAATTTTTTTTGTTTTACAAAATAGCTTACATAATCATTATTTTTTATCCAGTTGTCTAAAAACAACTTATTCTCTTTACAAACTTTGAAACTATTCTCCAAACCGCCGTTAAATTCAAAAATATCTAAACACAACTTTAGATCAGAGATTGTTAAAAGAGATGGAGTATTTATTACAAAATCATTTTTTAAAAAATCAAAAATTTTAGGGATATTTTTTTTTTCTTCTAATCTATCTAAAGCCTTCGGACTCATAACAACCATACCATGCTGTGATTCAGATCCTAAGGCTTTCTGCCATGAAAATACTCCAACATCTATTTTTTTCCATGGCAAGTCATAAATAAAAACAGCAGATGTAATATCACTAACAACCAAACCTTTTTGATATGGGTTTAAAAAGTCTAAGTTGCCTATTGATGTTCCATTTGTTGTTCCTGACCACACAAATAATACATCATTATTAGGTGAAATATTATTTAGTGATGGCATTGAACCATCTAAAGATATCCTGACATCGCATGCATAATTTAATTTTTTAAGATCATTTAACCACTCAATTCCCCAAAAATCATAAATCAATGATGTAATTTCTCTTTTTCCGAGTAGTGACCAAATAACTGCTTCCATTGCCCCAGTGCATGAACCAGGCGTTAAAAAAATTTTATAGCTATGTGGTATTCTGAGAATTTTTTTAACTCTATCAATTTGTTGCTCTATAAATTTTCTTACATCAGTTGATCGATGATAGCGACCAATAAAATTGTTATTTATTTTCCCCAAACTCCAGCCATCCGGTTTGTTGGTTGGACCACAAGAGAATCTTGGACTTTGTGGTTTTTTTAAACTAGGTAGTATCATACTTTGTAAAACATTGGAAAAGTAAAAAAGAAAATCAACCAACATAATATTGTGAGAGGTAATCCAAACTTTACATAATCTATAAATTTGTAATGTCCTGGTCCCATTACAAGAAGATTAGTTTGATAAGCCAAGGGAGTTAGAAAAGATGTATTCACAGCAAAAATTAGAGCAACAGCCAGTGTTTTAGGATTAACTGATAATTTTTCAGCTATATCTATTGCAATAGGTGAGAACAAAACTGCACAAGCGTTATTGGATATAAAGTTTGTGGTAATTGAAACAAACATGTAAAAACATAGAATAATAATCATAGGTGACGAACCCTCAAGAATTTGTAATAAGAAATTAGATAAAAAGTTAGCGGTTCCAGTTACCTGAAGAATCTGACCCAAAGCCAAAGACGTAACAATGAGTAATAAGAGATTGTTATCTATACTCCTAATAACTTGCCTGATATTTAATACCTTTAAAAATAAAATGGCGACAACTCCCATTAATGAAGCAACCACAAGTGGCAGAATTTCTAAAGCACCAATGGTTACAACAGAAAGAAAAGTCAATAGTGATTTATTTGCAATCTCTTTATTGTGGATCTCTGAGGTTGCCCATTCCATAGGAAGAAGATCACTTTGTGTTCTCAAGTTTCTTATAACTTCGGCATTACCCTGTATTAGAAGTGTATCTCCAGGTTCAAGAGCAAGCTCACCCATTTTTTTTGTGATAACACTCGATTTTCGCTGCAAACCTATTACAAGACAATTATAGCGATATCTAAAACTAACATTTTCGATAGTATTTCCAACAAGACTTGATGAAGGCGTAATCATTACCTCCGTAATCAATTGATTATTTGATGATTCATCATCTATGTCATCATATTCGATGGAAACCAAGTCTTTTCCTAATATTTCTGTTAATTGTTCTCTGCTTACAGAAACGACTAAAATATCGCCTTCCTCAAGATTAAATTTATCAAAAGGTCCGTGCTCAGCGTGCTCTCCTCTTTGAATCATTAAAATTTTTATTTTTTCTAAACCAGGAAACTTTCCTTCAAGTGAACTCTTACCGATAAGACTTGAATTCTTATTAACTACAACTTGTGTAATAAAATTATTATCTTTATTTTCTAAAAGCTCATTTGAAACAGGTGATCTATCTTTTAAAAAGGTTTTAAATTTAGAAAAAATTATTACATAGATAAATCCTGATAAAGCTATTATAGATCCTGCCATTGTAAAATCAAAAAATCCTAAATCAATGTTTGAGTAAGTTTTTAGTGAATCAGAAACCAACAAATTAGTACTTGATCCAATTAATGTTGTCATACCCCCTAATATTGCAACATAACTCAATGGCATTAAAAATCTTCCTAGAGAAGAATTCATATTTTTTATGATACCTTGAAGAATTGGAATAAATATTATTACAACAGGCGTGTTATTTATAAAAGCGCTAAGAATTAGGACCAGCAACAAGCACATTGTAATAACTAAATTAGGTCTATCAGGAAATACTTTCGTTAAATATGATAGAACATTATCTAAAGCTCTAGTTTGAACTACACCTTGTCCTAAAATAAGTAAACATAAAACTGTTATTAAAGAGGTATTACTAAAACCTTTAAGAATTGCTTGCGGATTAAGTAAATTATTTCCAAGATTATCCTGAAATGGAAAAATTGAAAAAAAAATAAGTAAAAATGTCAGGATAACTATTGACTTAAACATTATTGAAAGTTTATCAACAGCATAGAAAACCATACTCATTAAAATAATGATTAGACTGAAATAAATGAATATTTTATCAGAGAGAATAAACATAGTATTTGGAAAATTATTTAAATTGCCTATTTAATATTTAAACACATTATAATAGAATTAATAATGTTAAAAATGTTTTTTATAAGATGCTAAAAAAAATTAATAAAAATAATCAGAAGCCCAAATCTTCAGAAGATCTTGAAAGTTTTAAAAATCTTCCAAAATCAGAGAAAGTTTACTTTAAAAGTAAGGATTTTGAAGACGTTAACGTTGGCATGAGAAAAATATCTCTTGAAGACAAAGAAATAAGAGATCTAGTTGTGTATGACACGTCAGGATATTTTTCGGACAGTAACCACAAACATAGCTATGAAAAGGGTTTAAAAGCAATAAGAAAAAATTGGTTAACTAAAAGGAAAGAATTAGAAGTATGTTCAAAAACTGAACTAAAATTCCTTGATCATTCCAAATGTAAAGTAAGAAAATTTCCCAATAACCCTAAAAAGATATTTAAAAAGAAAAGAAATAATGAGATTACTCAATTATTTTTAGCTAAAAATAACATCATTTCGGAGGAAATGGAATACTGCGCAATAAGAGAAAACGAAGGTAGAGAAAAATTAGTAGGATCTTTTATAAAAAAAGAAGATCTTGTTACGGCAGAATTCGTGAGAAAAGAGATAGCAGCTGGCAGAGCCATTATACCATCCAATATTAATCATCAAGAACTTGAACCAATGATTATCGGTCAGAATTTTTTAGTAAAGATTAATGCTAATATCGGTAATTCAGCCGTAATTTCTGATGTGTATGATGAAGTGGAAAAGTTAGTTTGGTCTGTAAGGTGGGGAAGTGATACAATTATGGACTTATCAACTGGTGATAATATCCACTATATAAGAGAATGGATTATTAGGAACTCTCCGGTACCGGTAGGTACAGTGCCAATCTATCAAGCACTAGAGAAAGTGAATGGAGTCGCAGAAGAACTAAATTGGGAAGTTTTTAAGGAAACTCTAATTGAACAAGCAGAACAAGGTGTAGATTATTTCACGATTCATGCCGGAGTTAGATTACCTTTCATACCATTAACTGTAGATAGGTTAACAGGTATTGTTTCTAGAGGTGGATCGATTATAGCCAAATGGTGTTTATCTCATCACAAAGAAAATTTCTTGTACACTAACTTCGAAGAAATTTGTCAAATTATGAAAGCTTATGATGTTTCCTTTTCATTGGGTGATGGACTAAGACCAGGATCGATTCATGACGCTAATGACGAATCTCAATTCGCAGAATTAAAAACATTGGGAGAACTTACAGATATTGCTTGGAAACATAATGTTCAGGTAATGATTGAGGGTCCAGGACATGTTCCCATGCAAAAAATTAAAGAAAACGTTGATTTACAAAAAGAGTATTGCAAAGATGCTCCTTTCTACACCTTAGGACCGTTAACAACTGATATAGCACCAGGCTACGACCATATAACAAGTGCAATTGGGGCAGCAATGATAGGGTGGTACGGAACGTCAATGTTATGTTATGTTACCCCAAAAGAACATTTAGGTTTGCCAAATAAAGAAGACGTTAAAATAGGTGTTATTACTTATAAAATTGCGGCACATGCTGCCGATCTTGCAAGAGGAAATAGAGGTGCGTATTATAGAGATTATCTTTTATCTAAGGCAAGGTTTGAATTTCGATGGAGAGATCAATTTAATTTGTCTTTAGATCCCGAGACAGCTGAAAACTATCATGATCAGACTCTTCCATCTGAAGGAGCCAAGTTAGCCCATTTTTGTTCAATGTGTGGACCTAAATTCTGCTCGATGAAAATTTCTCAAGAAATCAGGGAAGATAGTATAAATGGCAAGAAAGAGATGTCGGAAAAATTTAAAAAATCAGGTGGAGATATTTATATACGATCATGAAAATGTCCTAAAGGACCATAGCTTAAGTTAAAATCTGGAGCGTTTAATATACATTTTTTTGTAAATCTTTTTGCTAATAGGATAGATTTTGAAAAGGTCATCCCTCTTGACATGTTTATAACTAAAGAAGAAGAAAAAGCGCATCCAGTACCATGAGTATTTCTAGAAGGAATTTTTTTTGATACGAGCTTTTTTATCACCTTATCTTTATCAAGATAAAAATCTTCGCAAAATTTTTCGTTAGAACCCGAATCGGTTATTACCACAGGACATTTAAATTTTTCATAGAATTGTTCTATGATATCTAATGTAGAAATCTTACAATCATTATTAATTTTCAGAAGAATTTTTGCCTCATTAAGATTTGGTGTAAAGGTTGGCTTAATTTTCGAAATTAAATCGTAAATAATTCTATAATCTTTTTCGCTATTAAAAATTTTATTTGTGGTTGATTTATATATTGGATCGACAACAATTGGTAAGTTTTTTTCAAATTTATTTAAAAATTTAAGTATCGATCTTGATTGTTCAATACTCGCGATCAATCCTATTTTAATACAATCAATTTTATATTCATCAATCAACGAACTAATTTGAGACTCTATTAATTCTTTAGGAACTTCAAATATTTTTTTTATTTTTTTTGAATTTTGTGATGTCACTGCTGTTAAGCAGGTTAAACAATAAATATTATGCAAACCACATGTCTTTATATCACATTGAATTCCAGCACCACCAGAATTATCACTTCCTGCAATTGATAACATTATTTTTAGATTTTTATGCTTCATCAATTAATTTTATTTCTTTTACAAATTGATGAATAATAACATCTAAGTCATTGATATTTTCAACTTGAACCATTAGCCTTAATAGATTTTCAGTGCCAGACTTTCGTAATAATATATCTCGATCATTTTTTTCTAGATTTTTTTTTAAGAGTGTTTTGATTTTAGAATTAATCAAGACTTTGTCCGCTTCATTATTTAATCTCAAATTTACAAGTTTTTGAGGAGTTTTTTTAAAAAGATTTTTACACAAAGAAGCTAGAGTGCATTTCTTTTTTTGAAGAATTTGAATAATTAAAAGCGCGGTAAATAATCCGTCACCACAAAAAGAGTTTTCTGAAAAAATAATATGACCTGATTGCTCGCCTCCGAGTATGCAATTACTTTTTTTCATCATTTCAATAACATATCTATCTCCAACATCTGATAGCAAACACTTTATTTTATTTTTTTCTAAGAATCTTCTAAAACCTAAATTAGACATTTTCGTACTTACCACAGTATTATTCTTAAGTTTTCCAGAATTTATTAATTCTAAACATAATATTGCCAATATATAATCACCATCAACTATTGAACCAAATTGATCACAAAAAATCACCCTATCAGCGTCACCATCAAAAGAAATTCCAATATCTGCTTTATTATTAAGCGTTTCCTTAGAAAGAATATTTGGATAAGTTGCACCACAATTTTTATTAATATTTTGTCCGTTAGGTTTAGATCCATAGTTGAATACATTAAAGTTTAACTTCTCAAAGATAGAAGGAGCAATATGACTTAAAGAACCATTCGCACAATCAACTACAACTTTTTGGTCAAATTTAGATAATAATGAAAAACGTTTTAGAATTTTTTCCTGATAATCGGTAAAATTCTTAATTAAAATCTTTTCATTGGAAATTTTTTTAAGACATTTAGTTTTTTCAATTAGAATATTTTTTTCAATTTTAAATTCTTCATTATCGCTTAACTTCTCTCCATTTCGTTTGAATAATTTGATTCCATTATCTTTATAAGGATTATGGGACGCTGAAACCATAACACCTAAGTCATATTCAAATTTCTTTGTATTAAATGATAATATGGGAGTGGATATAACCCCACACGAATGACAATCAACTCCAACGTTTTTAAATCCTGTAATAATGTCATTTTCAATAATGCCACCGGACTCTCTAGTATCTTTTCCAATTATAACTTTTTTGATTTCTGGATAGGTCAGTTTTATTGACTTAGTGAGAGAATAAAAGAATGATGTGGTAATTGGAAATTCATTATAAATACCTCTAATTCCATCTGTTCCAAAAAATTTTTTTTTCATTCGTTCGTTAATTTTTCAAATACTCTCACCGCTTGATAAACCTCATGAACATCATGTACCCTATGTATCCGAATACCTTGACTTAATGCAAGTAAAGTTGCAGAAATAGTTCCTCCAACTCTTTTCTTAGGAGTTGATTCATTTGAAATTGATTCAATAAATCTTTTTCGTGAAACACCAAGCATAAGTGGAACGCCGAGAGAGTGAAAAATTGATAAATTTTTTAAGAGCGTAAGATTTTGATCAAGATTTTTTCCAAATCCAATTCCTGGGTCAACAATAATATTTTCTTTTTTAATACCTAAAACAACCAATTCTTTAATTTTTTTTTCTAAAAAATCATAAACATCTAACAAAACATTATTATATTCTCTGATTTTGGTCATCATTGTCTTAGGATTTCCAGGCATATGCATTAAAACGATTGGTACTTTATTTTTTTTTATAACGTTAATACTATTTTCATCATGATTCAATGCACTAACATCGTTAATTATTTTAACCCCTGATAAAATACCCAATTCCATTGTAGATGAGTTTCTTGTATCTAATGACATATCAATTTCATTGTAGTTAAATTGCTGAATTGTTGGCATAACTCTAATTATCTCATCTTTTGGCATTACAACATCAGCACCAGGTCGTGTTGATTCGCCTCCGATGTCAATGAAATTTGCTCCATCTTTAATCATTTTTTTAGCTTTAGACAAAGAATCCGACATTGATTTATTAATACCACCATCAGAAAAGCTGTCAGGAGTTAAATTTAAAATACCGAAAATTGATATTTTCTTTTTTTTAAATAATAAATTTTCAAGTTTTTTGTTTTTGAAATTTAAGTTATTAAATAAATCGCAGATTTCATTGGATTCGTCTATTAAGTTTTTAAAGTCAGAAAAACTATATGTTTTACTTGTTATTCTCTTATTTTTATTTTTTGAAATCAGTTCGATATGTGAAAAAAATACGTCTTGAACTTTAAATGATTCTAATTTTTTTTCAAATAATAAACCAGTATTGTTATCTAGTGGGCATCTAGGTTTTAGATAATATTTATTTAAATTAGAGAGCAAATTTTGGATTTACGTTGTTATAGGTTTGGGATCCAACCCGATACTTCTTCTTTTTTTAGAATTGCTGTTACCACCCAGAGGAATAGAGGTTTTTTTGTTTGAAGGGGTTTTGTCGTTTCCTTTTTTGCTTTTAATTTTTCCCTTGCTGATTAACTCTTTTACATCATCTCCTGATAATGTTTCAAATTCTAAAAGAGCTTTAGCTAAACTATGAAGATGTTTTATATTTTTTTTAAGAATTTTTCTAGCATGTGATTCAGCATTATCAATAAGCCTTCTTATCTCTTGATCAATTAGTTTGGCCGTTTCATCCGACATACTTTTTCTTTGTGTTACAGATCTTCCAAGAAAAACATCTTCTTCATTTTCAGAATATCTAAGTGGACCTAAAATGTCACTCATACCCCATTCAACAACCATAGCTCTTGCTCTTTGGGTAGCTTGAAGTATGTCATTAGAGGCACCGGAGGTAATGTTTTCTTTACCAAAAATAATTTCTTCGGCAACCCTACCTCCGAAAATCATTGATAACTTTGCCTTCATTTCTGTTTTTGTTTCCGAATATTTATCTCTTTCAGGTAAATTCATTGTAACACCAAGAGCTCTGCCTCGAGGTATAATAGTAACTTTATGTAAAGGGTCGTTTCCAGGTGTAAAAACTCCAACTAAAGCGTGTCCCGCTTCATGGTATGCCGTGAGTTCTTTCTCTTTGAGTGTCATAACCATTGAACGTCTTTCCGCACCCATCATTACTTTATCTTTGGCGTCTTCAAAATCTATCATAGTTACAAGTCTTTTATTTCGTCGTGCAGCTAGGAGAGCAGCTTCATTAGAGAGATTTGCTAAATCTGCACCTGAAAAACCTGGTGTGCCTCTGGCTATCACGTTAATATCAACATCAGGAGCTAATGCGAGTTTTCTTGTGTGAACATCTAGAATCATTTTTCTTCCTTGAATATCTGGGTTAGGGACAACTACCTGGCGGTCAAATCGACCAGGTCGTAATAATGCTGGATCAAGAACATCAGGTCTATTGGTTGCTGCAATTAAAATTACACCTTGTGTAGAATCAAATCCGTCCATTTCTACCAAAAGTTGGTTAAGGGTTTGTTCTCTTTCATCATTACCACCACCTAAACCGGCGCCTCTGTGTCTTCCAACTGCATCAATTTCATCAATAAAAATTATACATGGGGCGCTTTTTCTTCCTTGTTCAAACATATCTCTAACTCTACTAGCTCCAACACCTACAAACATTTCTACAAAATCTGAGCCGGATATTGAGAAGAAAGGAACGTTAGCTTCACCCGCAATTGCTCTAGCTAACAAAGTTTTACCTGTCCCAGGAGGACCAACTAGTAGTGCTCCTTTGGGAATTTTACCACCGAGTCTTTGAAATTTTGAAGGGTCTTTAAGAAATTCTACTATTTCCTCAAGCTCTGCCTTTGCTTCATCAATGCCTGCAACATCTCTGAAAGTTACTTTGTCTTTATTTTCATTCAAAAGCTTAGCTCTAGATTTGCCAAAACCCATGGCTCTTCCACTTCCTGATTGCATTTGCCTCATAAAGAAGATCCAAACCCCAATTAAAAGTAACATTGGAAACCAGGAAATTAAAATGTCAAGCAATCCAGGTGAGCCTTTATCTAATGGTAGTGCATTAATTTCGACGCTGTTTTTTTCCAATTTTTCAATTAAATTCATATCATTTGGTGAGTAAGTGGAAAAAAACGATCCATTTGTGTATTCACCTTTTATATTATTTCCTCTTATCTCGACTTTAGAAACGTTTCCATTTTTAATTTCAGTGAGAAAATTAGAATAGGAAATAGGAATAGTTCTCTGAGCACTTTCATTAGATTTGTAAAAATCAACAATTAAAAAGACTAAAAAACCAATTAAGAGCCATATAGCGATATTTTTAAGAAAATTATTATTCATTATCTTCATATAATTATATATATTTTAAACTCAATTAATATTTAAAAATTTTTTTTTGTAAGTGGAATTTTTGGTTCAAAAAAAACCTCAACACCATTATCCTTAAGATCTTTAACAGGACTTATAAAGGGAATTAAATATTTCTCCTTAATTTTTAAAATTGGAAGTGTCCTCAAAATGTCGTAGCTTACACCTCTTGATAATTTCAATAATTTGAAATCATTTTTTAATTTTAACCATAAATTATCATCTAAAACATGACAAGATAGATCTGAATATCGTGAATAAATTTTAAATCTCTCATCCCAAATGAAAGTGACTAATTTTTTGATTTCATTCTTTCTTTTCATTAACTCTTTAGTTTTTTTCCATTCTCTGTAAAACTCAATGTGATAACTCTTAATATTGATAATGCATGAGTGTAAAGCAAACTTTGTAGATTTTTTATTCTTTAATTTTTGCAAGATATCACTTATTGTTTTTGTTTTTGGAGGGAAAATATTTCCTGAACAAGTAACTAAAAGTTTTTTAAAAATTTCTATTTGCAGATAATCTTTTATTTTTACAATCTTTTGTTTACTAACAATAAATTTTCCATATTCTTCAAACATTAAATTTTCAACAAAAAATAATCCTAATTTTTGCTCAATTTGAAAATTTTTTTTTTTTAATTTTTTAAATTCATTACTTAATAAAATTCTTGATTTTTTATTTAATACTCGGAGTTCTTTTCTTATTCTTACTCTTTCAAAAATTGAATTTTTATTACTAATATCATCCATCCATTTATAATTTTTTAAAAGGCAAGTTTGAATTAATCTTTTCTTCTCAATTCCTATTAATGGCCTTATTATTTGTAAATTTTTTTTATAATGAGTTTCAGGAATAGAAGAGAGTCCGAGCGTTGCAAATTTTCTTTTTTTTCTCATCACAAAAGTTTCAAGGGAGTCGTCAAAGTGATGACCCGTCATGAATGAAATAATTTTTTTATCTTTACAATAATTGATGATCTCTTTGTAACGGATTTCTCTTGCTTGTTGCATTATGGAATTTTTTTTTTGGTTTTTTGAGTTCCATTCCAATGCCTTAAAGTGAAATTTAAATTTGTAAGCCAGATTTTTTGCAAATTTTAATTCATTCAAAGATTCTTTTCGCAGTTTATGATTAAAATAAATGATTGTTAAACTTCCGTCATGACTTTTAATCCAATCTTTCATTAAAAGCAGAAGAGCAAGACTGTCTGAACCACCAGAAAAACCAATTGCAACGTGTGGAAATTTTTCACAAGTAAAATTAGACTTTGATAAAATTAATTCAAATTCTTTTTCTGAAATAGGTTTAATCAATAACTTATTCCTTAGGGCAATTTAATTTTCTTCTTTCCTCTTTAGATCTTTCTAAAACATTCTTTGGAGAATTTTTATATTTTACCTCAAGCTCATAAAATGCACTACAAGCCTCATTCTTTTGATCGAGATTAGAAAATGATAAACCCAATTTCAATAAATTATCAGGACCTTTTATAGAATCGGGGTAATCAGCAAAACCCTCACCGAACTCAACAACTGCTTGTTGAAAATCTTTTTTTGCATAATACACTTCACCAAGCCAATACTGAATATTTGGCATTAAATCATTAGGTTTAATATCTTTTAGTTCAATTAATTCTTTTTCGGCCTTTTCATATTTACTAGCCCACAACAATTTAATTGCATTTTCATATTTTTTTTTTATTCCGTTTTGGGTTAACTCTATTTTACTATTACCCAAGTTGTCTTTCGTGTTTAAACTTCTTAAATTAGATGCTTTTGGAACTTTCATTTCTTTTTGATTTATTGATGTTTTTCTCTTATCCGATTGAACTTTTGAAAGAATTTTTATTTCTTTTTCAATTTTTTCAATCCTAGATTGAAAATCTTTATCAATCAAGTTGAGCTTTTCCTCTAAATTCTTTATTTTATTATTAGATTCTTCAACAAATCCATAATTAGCTCTAACTTTGGTTTCAACATCACCAAGTTTTGACTCAATTCTAGAGATATATCCAGATGAAAGAGACTTTTCAATTTCATCAAATCTGCCCTTTTGAATATCTGAAATATTTTTTTCTATCCTATCTAATCTTTCTAACAATTCATCTACATCAATTTCTTGAGTTGGAGCTGAAGAAAATAAAAAAGAAAATATTGTAAAAAAAGCTAGGAATTTAAATTTTTTTGATATCATAAAAAAAAAAGGGCCAATAAATTAGCCCTTGATTTTAATAAAGAGTAAGGATTCATAATTGCTAGTCTCCACTAACGACTAGCACAGCTCTCCTATTCTCAGAAAGTGCTTCTGATGTACTACCTTCAGCAGCGGGTCTTTCTTTGCCATAGCTAATTACAGTTAACCTGCCTGGGTCAACACCTAAGGAAGTCAGAAATTCTTTGACAGAATTTCCTCTTCTTTCCCCTAAAGCTAGGTTGTATTCTCTTGTACCTCTTTCATCACAATGGCCCTCAATTAATAATTGAAAACCAGGTGTGGATTTTAACCAGTTGGCTTGAGATTCGAGCACAAAAGCAGATGCAGAAGATATATTGTGCTTATCAGTTCCAAAGTAAACTCTGTCTCCAATTTCATTTTGGAGGTAAGCTTGAAGATTAGCTTTCTTTGCGTCATCACCAAATCCAGCAGAACCGCTTGAAGATGATCCACCAATAGTTTCGCAACCTGAAATCATAAATAAGCCAATAAAAAATATAGATAAATATTTGTTTTTCATAACGTTTAGATCCTTACAAATTTAATTTAAGTATTATATTAGTTTTACAATCTGAAGCCTAATAAGTCAACGATTAAGGTTTAATAAAGAATTATATTTTAAGATAGAAAAACTATAATCTAAATAGTCTATCTATTATAAATTTTAACAGAACAAGATCCAAAACAATCTACAGAATCATGAGTTGGAATTTCTCTGAATGTATCGTCAAAGAAAGTTGAGTCAGAGCCTACATATTCGGAGTCTTGCGCACAGCTAGAAAAAAAGAGAGCTATAAAAAGCAAAGACAAAAATTTGATTTTCATTATTTACATACCTATTTAGATTAATCTATTAATTAATCTTACATTTTGCAAATACATAGTCAATCATAATGCTTTTTTTTTTCTAAAAATAAACCACTTATGGCAACAACCCTGACCAAGCAGGGTCTGACGCATCAGATGGAGTAACTAATTCTCTAAGATTTATACCAGTTAAATCAATCATTTTGATTTTTGGATTAGATATTTTCCCACCTGCGAGTTTATGTTGATTATAAAAAGAAATTACTCGTCCATTAGGAGACCATGTTGGCCCTTCAACTAGATAGGACTTATAGACTACTCTTTCTCCTTTACCATCAGTATACATTACACCAATATAGAATTCTCCGTTTAATAATTTTGTAAAAGCAATTAAGTCTCCTCTGGGAGACCAAACTGGCGTGGCATATTTTCCTTTACCAAAACTAATCCTTTGTACCTTCTTAGTTTTTAAATTCATTACATAAATTTTCTGACTCCCACTTCTATCTGATTCAAACGTTATAAAGTCGCCATCTGGCGAATATGATGGAGCTGTATCAATACCGTCATAAAAGGTTAGTCTTTTTATTTTCAAACTTTTTAAATTCATTTCGTATATGTCAGTATTTCCATTTCTAGCTAAACTCATAACCAACTTATTACCATCAGGTGAATATCTTGGACTAAAAGTCATCCCAGGAAAATCACCAAGAACTTTTTGATTGCCCGTATTAAGATCGAGAAGAAAAATTCTTGGAATTCTTCTATTATAAGATAAATAAGCAATTTCTTGTGCTGCAGGAGAAAATCTTGGTGTCAGCGCCAAATATGTTCCATCTGTCAAAAATTTGTGATTAGCTCCATCTTGATCAATTATAGCCAATCTCTTTTTTCTATTACTCTTTGGGCCTGATTCAGATATATAAACAATTCTACTATCAAAGTATCCAGATTCTCCAGTTATTCTTTGATAAATTATATCAGAAATAACATGTGCAATTCTTCTCCAATTATTTTTTTCTGTAGTAAGTTTCTGAGCAACCATTTGATTTTGCGAAAGGACGTCCCACAATCGAAATTCTATATTGAGTCTATCTCTGCTTAGGATTAATTTTCCATGCACAAGGCCTTGAGCAGTGGTAATTTTCCAATCAGAAAAAATAGGTTTTTCTTCGAATGGAATTGTAGTATCAAAAAAAAGCTTTTTAGGTAACAATGAAAACAAACCTGACCTTTGTAAATTATTGGAAATGACTTTTTTTATTTTTAAAGAGATTTCCTTTGCTTTATCGTTCGAAGTATTAAATTCAAGAAATGCTAAAGGAATAGGATCAGTATTTCCTTGAGTAATGTCAATTCTTAATTCTGCAAAAACTGAAAATGGGAGTAAGAACAAAAAAAATATGAGTTTTTTCATTAGAACATTATCTTAAAGATTTTATTATTAGAAATCAAAATTAAATTAAACTAGTTAATCATAACTGAGGGATCAAAATCCAAAATAGTTTCTTTCCATGTTTCGTATTTCTTTTCTGGAACTTTGAGTTTTTTACAATTTGGATGGTTTACTGCTCTTATGGCACTTTCTGCCAAAGTTCTGAAAAATGTGTTATTCGCATCAAATTTATTGATTATCTTCGAATTTATTACCTCACCATCTTTATTTAATTTTAATTTAATTGAAACTTTATAATCTTTGATATTTTTTGCACCAGCTGGTACTATCCAGCAT
>MDTB01133669.1_pt1 | contig 15318 bp, 9 predicted proteins | sample 811161 | NCBI WGS metagenome assembly MDTB01 (sample SAMN05326650, study PRJNA326480) | marine metagenome | isolation source: seawater | place: Mediterranean Sea | collected 2009 | reverse complement strand
GAAGGGTGTGTATAAAAACATCTTTATGTCCCATATTATTAATAATGTCAACTCCTGACATAACGTCCATTTCAGGAAATACATAGGATAGCAGGCCAGTTTTTTTCATTAAGTAAAAAGCAATACTAGGCTTATCAGTTTTAAGTGATTTTATTATTTCATCTCTAATACGCTCCCATGAAATTATTTCTAAGCGTTTATAATTTTTTGATATACTTTTAAATGTAGTTGGGTCTATATCATATTGAAGTTGAGATGCAAATCTAATTGCTCTTAACATTCTAAGTGGATCATCAGAAAATGTCTCATCAGGATTCAATGGAGTTACTATACGGTTTCTTTTTAAATCATCAAGGCCTTGAAAAGGATCATAAAGTTCACCAAAAGTTTTTGGAGATAATGAAGCTGCAATAGCATTAATTGTAAAATCTCTTCTAGACATATCTTGAGCTACTGTTGATGGGGCAATATTAGGTTTTCTAGATTTAGGATTATATGTTTCTGTTCTAGCTGTTGCAACTTCAATTTCTAAATCTGGAAAAGGAATCATTGCAGTACCAAATTTATTATATTCGACTGTTGTATTAATTTTAAGTTTTTTTGATAAAATATTAGCAAACTTAATTCCATCTCCTTCTACCATAATATCAATATCTTTACAGGTTTTTTCAAGGATGATATCTCTAATATATCCACCTACAACATATATAGGGATATTTTCAGATTGACCTAATTCTCCTGCAAGTTGAAGAATCTTGAATTGTGCTTTATTTTTTTTTAATAATGTACTAATATTATTCATTCTAGGTATAAAGTTAGCTTTAAAGAAATTTAAAGATGAAGCAAAAATTAATAATTGTAAAAAAATATATTAAATAAAAATCATCAATATGATGTAATTTTATGATCGTGTTTTCCAAATTAATTTAAAAAAAAATCGTATAAAAAAAGATGCGTAAAAAATCAGTTAAGTATATATTTGTCTTTGGAGGAGTATTGTCAGGCCTTGGGAAAGGAATTGTGGCATCGTCTCTTGGTTTTTTATTAAAGTCTAGAGGATATAAAGTTACTATTCAGAAGCTAGATCCATATCTTAATGTTGATCCTGGTACAATGAATCCTTATCAGCACGGAGAAGTATTTGTTTTGGACGATGGAGCAGAAACGGATCTAGACTTAGGTCACTATGAAAGGTTTCTAGATCAATCTTTAAGTAGCATAAATACAACATCCTCAGGTAGAATTTATTGGAATGTTCTAGAGAGAGAAAGAAGAGGAGATTACCTTGGAGATACTATCCAAGTTATTCCTCATATTACAGACGAGATAAAACGTAGGATAAAAGGTGTTAATCTTCGCAAAAAACATGATATAGTTATAACTGAAGTTGGTGGAACTGTTGGTGATATTGAAGGTCAACCTTTTTATGAAGCTATTCGACAATTCATTCTTGAAGTAGGTAAAGAGAACTCATTAGTAATTCACACAACTCTATTACCTTTTATTAGCGCTGCAGGAGAGATGAAAACAAAGCCAACACAGCATAGTGTTATGAGATTGAGAGAAATTGGACTTGATCCTCATGTACTTGTTTGTCGTACTGAATCAGATCATCATTTAAATTTAAAATTACGAAAAAAATTAGGATTATTTTGCAATGTTGAAACCAAATATGTTTTTGAATCTCCTGACGTAGATACTATTTATGAAATTCCTTTAGTTTTAAAAGAACAGAAATTTGATATTTCTATTTTAAGAGCTTTAAGCCTTAAAGTTAAAAGACATCATGAAAATTTGAATATTTTAGAAAATTCTATAGGTAGGTTTAAAAATCCCAAAAATAATGTAACTATAGCTCTTTGTGGAAAATATAATGGACTTCATGATGCATATAAAAGTATTTTGGAAGCATTTATACATGCTGGGATTGAGAATGATACACAAGTAAATGTTAAATGGGTTGATGCTGAAAAATTAGAAAAGCATAAAGATCCAGATTCAATTTTTAAGAATGTAGATGGGCTCCTTATTCCTGGTGGATTTGGAGATAGAGGTATCGAAGGAAAAATAATGGTTTCAAAATATGCTAGAGAAAATGCTATACCATTTTTTGGAATTTGCCTAGGTTTACAGTGTGCAATAATTGATTTTGCTAGGAATGTATGTGATATTAAAAATGCAAATAGTTCAGAGTTTGTCAAAAATTGTAAAAATCCTGTAATTGATCTAATGAAAGGTCAGATCAATATTAAATCAAAAGGTGCAACTATGAGACTTGGGAATTATGCTTGTAAGGTGAAAAAAGGTTCAAGTGCATTTAAAGCATATCGTAAAAGTAATATTTTTGAAAGACACCGTCACCGATTTGAAGTCAATAATAAATATCGCCAAATAATGGAGAAGAATGGCCTTTTAATCAGTGGAGAAAATATAGATTTAAATTTAGTTGAAATGATCGAAATTAAAAAACATCCCTGGTTTTTAGGTGTACAATTTCATCCCGAGTTAAAAAGTCGAATCGTAAATGTTCATCCCTTATTTAGTGATTTTATAGGGGCCGCGGTTAAGCAAAAGGCTAGAGAAGTTTAAATATAATTGATTTTTGAAAATTTATTTAATTTATATAGCCTTGATCTTCTTACTTTTTTGTTCAAATGAAAATAATGTAGATAATTCAGATGTTTCTAAAGAAATATTTGAGAATGAAATTTGGAATCCATTTATAGTTTTAACCAGAGAAGAAAAAAAAATTGTGACCGCAGAATCTAAAAAGTTATTTAAAAAAACAAATGAAATGGCTTTATTAGTTGGTAATGTTAAAGCAAATTTTTTTAATGAATTTGGAGATCATATAAGTATTCTATTTTCTGATTCTGCGAAAATTAATGAAAAAAATAATAATTTATATGCTAACGGGAATGTTTCAGTTATTTCAGATAGTGGATATACCTTAGTTACCAATCATATATTTTGGGATAATAGATATAAAATGATTATTGCTGAAGACTCAGTCATGTTTACTACTACAGATGGAGACACACTTTATGGAGTTGGTTTTGAATCTGATATGGATTTAGATCATTGGAGGATATCTAAACCTTTTGGTATTGCAAGAGATGGAATATAAAATGAAATTCACATCATCTGAAAAGTTATCAGGAAGTAATCTTTGTAAATCTTATGGTAACAAGAAAATTGTTAAGGGGATTTCAATTAATGTAAAGCGAGGCGAGGTAGTAGGACTTCTTGGGCCTAATGGTGCAGGGAAAACAACAACTTTTTATATGATTACAGGAATGATTCGCCCTGATTCAGGTAATATTAATATTGAAGGAAATGATATAACTAAATTACCAATGTATAAAAGGGCTAGACAAGGTATAGGCTATTTGACACAAGAGGCTTCAGTTTTCACTCAATTAAGTGTAGAAGACAATCTTAGATTAGTTTTAGAAATGACTGATTTAGATAAAAGGGAGCAGGCTGATCGTTTAGAGCAATTATTAAATGATTTTTCTATAAGGCATATTAGAAAAAGTAAGGCATATACTCTATCAGGAGGTGAAAGAAGACGTACAGAAATTGCAAGAGCATTAGTCACAGAACCAAAGTTCATTCTACTTGATGAACCTTTTGCAGGTATTGATCCTATAGCAGTTGAAGATATACAGCAGATTATATTTGATTTAAAGTCAAGAAATATTGGTGTATTAATCACTGATCATAATGTTCGAGAAACATTGACAATTACAGATAGAGCATATCTTTTATATGAAGGAGCTATTCTTAAATCTGGCTCAGCGAGAGAATTGACTAATGACGACGATGCAAAAAGATTATATTTAGGTAGTAAATTTAAGATGGATTTTTCTGATGGCTAAAATGTCTCAGAAATTATCAATCAATCAGAAGCTTGCGCCTAAGCAAGTTCTAGAAGCTTCTTTGCTACAACTCAATTTAGCAGTATTGGAACAACGAATTTTAGAAGAATTAGAGCTTAACCCTGCATTAGAAATGGTAGATGCTTCTCTCGAAGAGACAGAACAACACGCTATTGAAGATAAAGAAGAAAAAGAAGAAGAAATTGATTTTGAATGGGATGAGCTTTTAGGAGAAAATGTTGATTATGAATATAACTCTAAGAATAAAAAAGATATTGAATTTGAAACCCCTTTAATTTCAGAGGAAACAATATCAGAAAAAGTTTTATCTCAATTACAAGATTGTGACATTGATGAATCGGGAATGAAAATAGCTGAAGAGATATTAGGTAACTTAGATGAAAAAGGCTATCTAACAATTGATTCGATGTTAATCTCAGATAGAATGCATGTTGAGCAAAGCAAAGTTAGATCAGTTATTAGATTGATACAGCGCTTAGATCCCCCTGGGCTCGCATCGGAAAATATGAAAGAATGCCTTATTGCTCAGTCGGAAGTTAGATCGGAGAATGATTTAGCAACAATTATTTTAAAAGAGTATTTTGATGACTTCGTCAATCATAGATATGAAAAAATTATCGATGAAATAAATTGTTCAAAAGAAGATTTCCAAAATGCATTAGAGTTCGTCTCGAGATTAAATCCTAGTCCCAGAGATGATTATTCAAATACAAGACGAGATATTGTAGTTCCTGATATAAGCGTTGAAGATAGAGATGGTAAATTCCAAGTTATTGTTCAAGATACTAGATTGCCAGAACTTCAGGTTAGCACCGTATATCGAGATATGCTTAAAGAGCATAAAAAGGAAAAAGATTTACATACCTTTATAAAAAAGAAAGTAGAAAGTGCATCGTGGTTTGTTGATGCTCTTTATCAGCGTAAAAAGACTATTCAGAAAGTAATGGAGTCAATTATTGAACGACAGTTCGATTATTTTTATTCAGATAAGAGGAGTTTATCTCCAATGGTTTTAAAAGATATAGCAGATGATTTAGAGCTTGATATATCAACAGTTAGTAGGGTTACAAGAGGTAAATATGTACAGTTGCCTTGGGAGATTAAAGAGCTTAAAACTTTTTTTCTGAGGGTGTACAGGTTATGTCTGGAGATAATGTATCTAACACTGAAGTAAAAAAACGATTAAAAGAGATTATTGATACAGAAAATAAGCAAAATCCAATTAAAGATGAAGAATTAACTAAAATTTTAAATAAAGAAGGCTATAAAATTGCCCGAAGGACTATTGCTAAATATCGTGAGGAGCTTAAGTTTCCTACTGCAAGGTTAAGGAGAAAAATTTAATATTATGAATATGCAAAAAATAAGAAGTACGACTATTTTAGGCGTACGTATAGGAAAAAAAATTGCTTTAGGAGGAGATGGACAGGTTACCATGGGTGATATGCAAATGAAGTCAAGTGCAGTAAAAGTAAGAAGTTTTTATGAAGGTAAAATTCTTGCTGGTTTTGCTGGGGCTGTAGCTGATGCAATGACTCTTTTTGAAAAATTTGAAGCAAAGCTGATAGAAGTTGATGGGAATTTACAAAAAGCTGTAGTTGAAATGGCTAAAGATTGGCGAACAGATAAAATGTTAAAAGAGCTTGATGCTCTCCTAGCCATTATGGATTCTAAATCCTCTTATTTATTATCTGGATCTGGGGATGTAATTGAGCCTGATGGCTCAGTTATATCTATAGGAAGTGGATCTGGCTATGCTGTATCAGCCGCAAGGGCTTATATAGATTCAAAGCAAAAAGATCCTGCGGTAGTTGTTGAGAAAGCGTTGACTATTGCGGCAGACCTTTGTATTTACACTAATGATAAAATCACCATATTGCAAGCATGAAAGAATTAACACCAAAAAAAATAGTAAGAGAATTAAATAAGTATATTGTAGGCCAGAACCAGGCAAAAAAATCAGTTGCTATAGCGCTTAGAAATAGATGGCGTAGGCAGCAGGTTGAAAAACCTTTGCGTGATGAAATTAGTCCTAATAATATTATTTTGATTGGATCAACCGGTGTTGGAAAAACAGAAATATCTAGAAGGTTAGCTACGTTGGTAAATGCCCCTTTCGTAAAAGTTGAAGCATCTAAATTTACAGAGGTAGGTTACGTTGGTAGAGACGTTGAGTCTATGATCCGTGATTTAGTGGAAGTTTCAATTAAACAGGTAAAAAATGAAAAAGAAAAAAATATTCTTGATGACGCACATAAAAATGCTAATGAAAGAATATTAGAATGTTTATTCCCTGATAGTAAAAAGAAACCTTCAAATGATGATTCTGTGGAAAGACAGAAAAGAACAATGTCAAAGCTTCGAAAAAAACTTGATGATGGACGATATGAAGATAAAGTTATTAAGGTAGAAGTTAAAGCTCCTCCTATGCCTCTTATGCAGGTTATGGGTCCAATTGGTATGGACGATATGACTGGAAATATACAAGATATGCTATCAAATGTTTTACCTAAAAAGAAAAAGACACAACAGCTTAAAGTCTCAGATGCAAGAGAAATCTTTATAAAAGAAGAAGCTGAAAAGCTGATAGATATGGATGATGTCACTAAGGTAGCTTTGAATAGATCAGAACAAAATGGTATTGTCTTTTTAGATGAAATAGATAAAATTGCTGGATCAGATAGTTCTGGTGGTATAGATGTTTCGAGAGAAGGAGTGCAAAGAGATATTTTGCCAATTGTTGAAGGCTGTACCGTAAGTACAAAATATGGACAAATTAAAACAGATCATGTTCTTTTTGTTGCTGCTGGAGCTTTTCATGTGAGCAAACCTTCTGATTTGATACCAGAACTTCAAGGGAGATTCCCTATAAGAGTTGAAATGAGTAATTTAAGTAAATCAGATTTTGTCAAAATTTTAACTAAGCCTAAAAATGCTCTTATATCTCAGTATATTGCTCTTTTGAATGCTGAAGGAGTCAAGTTGGAATTTTTAAATGAGGCTATTTTAGAAATTGCAGCTATTGCAACTGAATTAAATGATAAAATGGAAAATATAGGTGCACGAAGACTGCATACAGTTATGACTAGTTTGCTAGAAGATATTCTATTTCAGTTGCCAGATAAAAAAATTACTGAAGTAAAATTAACTAGGGCTACTGTTAAAGATAAATTGTCTGATTTATCAGAAGATGAAGATTTAAGAAGATATATTTTATAAGGATGGAAATGAAAAGAGATTTTTTACATATTACCGACTTTACAACAGAAGAAATACTAGAGACTTTAGATCTAGCTAAATGGATAAAAAATAAATTTTATAATAGAGAATTATATCATCCTTTTAAGGATAGATCTTTAGCTATGATTTTTGCAAAACCTTCTGCTAGAACTAGAGTATCTTTTGAAACTGGTTTTTTTCGATTGGGTGGACATGCTCTTTTTTTAGGACCTGATGACATTGGGATAGGAAAACGAGAATCCATTTCTGATATTGGTCGAGTCTTAAGTAAGTATAATGATATCATAATGGCAAGATTATTTAATCATGACCATATTATTGAATTAGCTGAAAGTGCAAGTATTCCCGTTGTAAATGGTCTCACAGACTTTAATCATCCATGTCAAATTATGGCAGATATTTTGACAATACAAGAGCATCGTGGTACATTAGATGATTTAAAAGTAACATACGTTGGAGATGGAAATAATATTGTACATTCCTGGCTTTCCTTGGCGATGCGTATCCCTATGCAATTTACTGTGGCTTGTCCAGAAGGATATGATCCGGATATGGAAATGGTTCAAGTTGCCCAAAAAGAAGGTCTTTCTGAGATTCAAATTTCTCATGAACCTTATGATGCTGTTAAAGGTGCTGATATAATCTATACAGATGTATGGGCTTCAATGGGTCAAAAAGAAGAAGCAAAAAAAAGAAGAGCTGATTTTGCAAACTTCCAGGTAAATCAAAAGTTAGTATCTTCAACAGGAAAGAAAACTCATTTTATGCACTGTTTACCTGCAGAGAGAGGTGTTGAGGTAACAGATGAAGTTTGTGACGCAGAATATTCAATTATTTTTGATGAAGCAGAAAATAGAATGTTTGCACAGAATGCTGTTATGGTTAAATTATTTAAGGATAGCAGCCTTTAGAAATTAAATATCAAGAATTTTATTTACTAAAAATATTATATCAATAATATTTAGTTCGCCATCATCATTCATATCGCCTAATTGTATTAGGCTTTCATCTGAATTATCACCTTGAAGTATAATTGTTTGAAGTAGAATTATATCTAATATATTTAATAGATTATCATTATTTAAGTCTCCTGCTTTAAAAAAATATTCTGAGCCATACTTTGTGGCTCTAGGAATCATCCCATTTGGGGAATTATATTCCCAGACAATTTCCTTATCAGAAGTTACTTCGAAAATATATAATTCTTGTGCAACAGTAACTAGAGTATTTCCATTTGGCAATCTAAATGCGCCTGATTGAGATCCTGAGTGAAAACCATTTTCATATTGCCATACTATTTCATTTGGACCAAATGGCTCACCTTCTTCGATGTAATATGAACCATTTTCATCTATTTCAGGCGTTAATTCGATAACTGAAGAAAATAAATTACCAAAAGAGGTTTGATTGGTTCTATTATTAAATACTAATATGTTCCCGCCCCCTGGGAATCCATACGGAATTTCATAAACACCATGATTAGCATCTAGTATTTGGTCTTCAGGGCCACCCCTTCCATAGTTTTGTGGATTGCCCCATCTATATAAAATATCTCTATCAGATCGCCATTCAATAATATAAAATTCACTCCAGGTTCTAGATGAAAGATAGATTTTATTATTGTCGTTAATTGAGATTGCGTTAAAATGATTCCAATCATTGGTATGATATGGAAGATTTTCATCAAATTTATAAGGATTATTAGAACCTCTATGATCCCATGTGTGCCATTCCCAGACAATTGAGGCGTCGTTTAACCCTTCGGGCTTGATTTCTAAAATTACATCAGTACGAATGCCTGGTTCAATTTCTTCTAATGCAATTACTAATATATTACCATTAGATAAAGGTTGAATATCGTGGTGTAATTGATAATCCCATTCACATTGCCAATCCCAAATTATAGATCCATCCCATTTATATTTTATTATTCTACCACCTAATGCAGAGGTTGTACTGAAAATAGGGTTGTCTTGTGCGCATGGGTATAGAAGCGTACTATCAGGTAATAGATATCCCATAGAGGCAACAGGGCAATCAGTTTCCCAGGTATTTACAATATCATAATTATTATTTATGAGATTGGTTTGGAAATTTTGATTTGCAATATCTTTTGGGGAAATTAATAAATCACCATTATATATCTCTGGTAGAACATATCCCGTAATAATTAAAAGACAAGTAAAAGATTTTATTGAAGTTAGATTATGTAAAAATATTTTAAGCATGTTTTTAATATATGTTTATACAGTTATTTCATTTAGTTCATTATTTTCATCTTTTAAATCTATCTTATATTTTTTTTTAAAATAACAAAATTGCTGTAACCTTTTGTAACTAATCTTTTTCTAATAAAAATCTCACTTTTATAGAGAGACTCATTATGCGTAAACTGTTAACGTTTTAGAGAGCAGAACAATAATAATTGGAGGTAGTGTAAAGCATTTAATTTATTTAATTATATTTTTAGTCTTATTTTTAATGGAGATTGTTTTTGTGGTATAGGTCACAAAAAAAATATAGATACTTAAATTACATTCTTGTATGTTATACGTGCGAATTCTAAGTAATTGTTGGGAAGAACATAAAATTGTCCTTGATTTTTATGAGGAATAGCTTTATTTTTAACCAAGTTCAAAAGCCTTTCTCTTTTATTTTGGAGAAATTTTTTTGGATAAAATATCAAATTTCTGCAGTAAAACCTACCTTGGAGGAGGCGTTCTGCGACAAAAATACAACATTAACTCTAAATAGGAGAAGGAAATGCTATCCAATTTTAAAACAGCTTTATTAACGGGTCTGATTTCAATTTCATTCATTTTTTCACAGGAAGTTATACTTTCTGTTGATGGTACAAGTTTAAATTATGAATCTTCTGCAGATATTTACGGATTTCAATTTAGCCATGATGGATGCGCTTCATCAAGTAGTGGTGGAGATGCTGCTTCAAATGGTTTTACTATCTCAGCTTCGGGTGGAATTGTCTTAGCTTTTTCCTTTTCTGGCTCATACATTCCTTCAGGAAATGGAACATTAGTTGATTTAGGTTCTGAATGCAGTGGTTTGTCAGATTTTGTTTTTTCTGGACCGGTTGGATCATCCTTGGAAGTGTCATTTGATGATGGTGGTTCTAGTGCCGACCATGTAGTTGAGCTTACTTCAATGGATTTTAATCCTGCAATTTTAGATATAGAAATTGGAGAAACAGTCGAATGGGTCTGGGTTCAAGGATTTCATAATGTAAATGGTTCTCAAGAGACATATCCTAATAATCCTGAATCATTTGAAAGTGCTCTTGGATCTGGTTTAACATACTCTTATACATTTAATACTCCTGGTCATTACGACTACCAGTGTGATCCACATGCAGATATGGGAATGGTTGCTTCAATAACAGTCGGTGAAGGAGGATGCACTGATACCTCTGCAGACAACTATAGTAGTGGTGCAGATTTTGATGATGGCTCTTGTGAGTATGCTTCAATTTTAGGTTGTTTAGATTCTAATGCTACAAATTATGATCCAAGTGCTACAGAACAGGACTATAATGAAACTGGAACTTCAACATGTACTTATAATTCTTGCGATGATATCCCTACAGAAACAGGCTGTCTTTTTGATGACAATACATCTGCTGAATGGTGGGATGGTTGGTGGAATTGTACTGAAGCAGGTGGATCTGTTTGCGGTCTTGCTGAAGTTGTTTTTGAACTAGACTTACCAGATGATATTACAGGTACTCCACATGTTAATGGTACCTATAATGGATGGTGCGGATCATGCTATAATAATATGTCAGACGATGATGGAGATGGTGTTTGGACTCATGTCCAGTATTTTAGTGCAGGTGAGACTCACGATTATAAATTTACTATAGATGGATGGAATGATCAGGAAGATTTAACAGGCCTTGACTGCGTTACAGAAGTAGATGGTTTTTGGAATCGTCAATTTACAGCAGGAGAAGTAAATACATCTTTAACTGAGGCATATTGTTATGGCTCTTGTGATCAAACATGCACCTCTAGTGGAGACGGCGGAGGTGAAGTTTCTGTTTACGATGTAACTTTTGATTTAGATGGATTAGAAGACTGTGGTTTTGTCAGTGTGACTGGCACTTTTGATAATTTTTCAGGATGGGGAGCTCATACTGATAATGGCATGACAGCTTCTTTAGAAGATGGTAGCTACGAATTTGTAGTATTGTGTGTTGATACCTCAGCTGATGGTTGGTGGAATGATATTTGGAGTAATTCAACAGTATTTTATGCGCCTCTTGGTTCGGAATGTGATTTTATTCCTGACGATGAAAACAATAATTATGGTTTTGTTGTAGATGGTGCTGATCAGACTGTTTCTTATTGTGCAGGAACATGTGATGCTGTTTGTGGGCCAAGTGTTTCAACTTTAGAAATTTCTTATAGTAGTGACGCTGATATATACGGTTTTCAATTTAATTATACAGGAGAAGGAAGTCTTTTAGGGGCTAGTGGAGGTTCTGCTGCAGATGCTGGATTTACAGTTTCCTCAGGTGGAAATGGCACAGTTTTAGGTTTCTCATTTTCGGGTTCATACATCCCTGCAGGCGATGGAGTTTTAACTGTTCTAGAGATAGAGGGTGCTGCCGGTTGTATAGATAATGTTATTTTATCTGGTTCTGGTGGATCCAATTTAGAAGCATCTTCTAGCTGTACTTCAATTGTATATGAGGTGTTGGTTGAAGTGCCTGGATGTGGAGATATGACGGCATGTAACTATAATCCTGATGCAACTAGTGATGATGGTAGCTGTGAATATGCTCAAACAAATTACGATTGCGATGGTAACTGTAATGCAGATTTAGATTGTAATGGAGATTGTGCGGGAACAGCAGTGGAAGATGAATGTGGTGTATGTGGGGGTATTGGTATAGCTGATGGGGCTTGTGACTGTGATGGTAATGTGGCGGATGAATGTGGTGTATGTGGGGGCGATGGTGCTTCTTGTGGAGTTCAAGTACAATTAGGACTTGTTTATGGAGAGGCTTTAGAAGTTGTTTATAACAGTCAGGCAGATATATATGGTTTTCAATTTAATGTAGATGGTGTTTCGGTTACGAGTGTTGGTGGAGGAGATGCAGAGGTAGCAGGTTTTACTGTTTCTTCAGGTAATGGTACTGTGCTCGGATTTTCATTTTCAGGTGCTTATATTCCTGCAGGAGAAGGTACTTTGGTTTCGCTTTCAATAGATGGGACTGGCGATGTATGTCTAAGTAATGTCATTGTGTCTGGTAACGCAGGAGCGTCTATAGATGCAGATGGTGGTGATTGCATTTCTATTGAATGTCAGGAAGGCACTGACTGTGCTGGAGAGTGTGGTGGTAGCGCTGTAGAGGATGAATGTGGTGTATGTGGTGGTGACAATTCTAGTTGCTTTGATTGTGCTGGTGTTCCAAATGGTGGTGCTGTAGAAGATGAATGTGGTGTGTGTGGCGGTGACGGTATAGCCGATGGTGCATGTGACTGTGATGGTAATGTTGCTGATGAGTGCGGCGTATGTGGTGGCGATGGATCCTCATGTGCTTTGAGTTATGTAGATGTTTTATACAGTAGTGATGCTGATATATACGGTTTCCAATTTAATGTAGACGGAGTTAATGTAGTGGCGGCTAGTGGCGGTTCGGCTGCAGACGCTGGATTTACGGTGTCTTCAGGAAACAATACAGTTCTTGGATTTTCGTTTTCAGGCACTTTTGTTCCGTCAGGCTCAGGTGTTTTAACCACTTTAGAAGTTCAAGGTGATGCGAGCGCTACATGTTTGAGTAATTTAGTTTTATCAGGAGCTAATGGCTCTAACTTAGGTGATCAGATAGATGATTGTCTTACAGCTGTATATGAAATACCATGTGCAGATGTAGATGCAGATGGAATATGCGATGGTGAAGATGATTGTGTTGGAGAGTATGATAACTGCGGTGTTTGTAATGGAAATGGTCAAAGTTGTCTTCAGTTTATTGAGCTTAGTATAGGCTCTGTTTCTGATGGTTCTATGGAAATCATTATGGAAAATACAATGCCTATTTCAGGTTTTCAATTTGAAATTTCAGGTGTAGAGCTTGGGCTGAATGCTACTTCTGGTGGTAGAGCTGCAGAGGCAGGTTTTCAGGTTTCAAATAATGCAGATGGAATGGTTCTTGGGTTTAGTTTAATAGCAGCTGAGATACCAGCTGGTGTGGGTGTTCTTACTAATGTGGCTTATACAGCTACAGATAGTGAGTCATGTCTATCGAATGAAATTTTAGCACTAGGAACATGGGAGGGTGGTTTCTATGATATCCTTCTTGGTGATTGTGTAGCTCTTGAATTTGATGGCGGTGACACTGGCGGAACCACAGGTGGTGGCGATGGAGGTGGAACTACAGGTGGTGGAGAGCTCTATGGATGTACTAATTCTAACGCATGTAACTATGATGCTGATGCGACAAGTGATGATGGCTCTTGTACTTTTGCTACAGAAAATTTTGATTGTGATGGTAATTGTACAGCTGATACTGATTGTGCTGGTGAGTGTGGTGGTAGCGCCGTAGAGGATGAGTGTGGCGTTTGTAATGGTGCTGGTCCAGATTTCTATTGCGAGAGTGGAGATCTTGTTTGTTCAGAAGAGGATTGTCCTGAGCCTTGGGCAGGCGTATTTGACTTATCATTAAATAATGCTGGAGGTTTAGATGTTAATTACGATTGTAATTATGATATTTATGGTTTTCAGTTTGATTTAGATGGTGTTGCTTTAGAAGGTGCTGCTGGTGGTGATGCTGCTGCGGCAGGATTTACCGTATCCACTGGAGGAAGTACAGTTCTTGGGTTTTCGTTCTCTGGTTCGTTTATTACAGCTGGAACTGGCGTACTAACTTCTTTAGATATTAGCGGTTCTGGTGAAGCTTGTCTCGATAACATTATAGTGGCCGGTGCAGGTGGCTCAAATATTGCTATTGATATAGGATCTTGTGCTACGGTTGAGGATGCTGTATGTGATGATTTAGATGAAGATGGACTTTGTGATGATGTAGATGATTGTATAGGTGAGTATGATGAGTGTGGCCTTTGTAATGGAGATGGTATTGCAGATGGTACATGTGATTGCGATGGAAATGTTCTTGATTGTGCTGGAGAGTGTGGTGGAAATGCTGAAGAAGATGAGTGTGGAGAATGTGGTGGAGATGGTATTGCAGATGGTGCATGTGATTGCAATGGAAATGTTCTTGATTGTGCTGGAGAGTGTGGTGGAAGTTCTGTGGAAGATGATTGTGGGGAATGTGGCGGAGATAATACTTCATGTTTGGATTGTGAAGGTGTTCCAAATGGTGGTGCAGAATTAGATGTGTGCGGTATTTGTAATGGCGGTGCAGAATCCTGTTTTATTGAGCTTAGTATAGGTTCTGTCTCTGATGGATCTATGGAAATACTCATTTATAACACAATTCCTCTTACAGGTTTTCAATTTGATATAACTGGTGTTTCGCTTGGTGCTTCCGCAGCGTCGGGTGGTTTGGCTGCTGATGCAGGTTTTACAGTATCAAATAATGATTCAGGAACCTTGTTAGGATTTAGTTTTGATGGTGGAGAATTATCTCCTGGACAAGGTGTTCTTACAAATGTTGCCTTTAATGCTAATACAATTGAAGCATGTTTAGCAAACGATGTCTTTGCCATAGGAGAATGGGCAGGTGGATTTTATGATATTTCATTAGGTGGTTGTGTTGAAATAGAATGTGCTGAGGGTAACGATGCTGATTGTACAGGTGTTTGTGGAGGTGATACGCTTATTGATTGTGCAGGCGAATGTGGTGGAAGTGCTATAGAGGATGAGTGTGGTGTCTGTAATGGTGATGGTATTGCTGAAGGCTCATGTGACTGCGATGGAAATGTGCTTGACTGTTTGGGTGAATGTGGTGGAAGTGCTGTAGTGGATGAGTGTGGCGAATGTGGAGGTGATGGTATAGCTGATGGTGAATGCGATTGCGACGGTAATGTGCCTGATTGTGCAGGCGTTTGTGGTGGAGTTGCCGAGAACTGTCCAGATTGGTTTGTTGATGCGGCTGGTTTTGAATTTAATGCAACTTTAACTGGTTTCGTATCTAATGATGGAGAGCAGTTGTCCGGTAGTGGTGATATTCTTGGAGCTTTTGATGCAAGTGGAG
>MDTB01058483.1_pt1 | contig 15318 bp, 14 predicted proteins | sample 811161 | NCBI WGS metagenome assembly MDTB01 (sample SAMN05326650, study PRJNA326480) | marine metagenome | isolation source: seawater | place: Mediterranean Sea | collected 2009 | reverse complement strand
ATTTTCCTTGCCTATACAGGATGGACAATCGTTCGACTTCCAAACGCTGAAAATTCAATTAATAGTCATTAAAGAAAAACTATTGTCTTAATTTATTGCGGGTCAAAACTTTCATCTGCTTAATTAAAACCTCACGCAATTTTTCAATTTTTATGGGCTTCAAAAGAAACTCATCCATACCTGCTTCCAAGGCTACTTCTTTTTCATTTTTTGAATTATCCGCCGTTAACGCAATGATCCGGGGACGGTCTTTGCCTTCATGAAGTTTGATTAACCGCCTGGTTGCTTCAAATCCATCAAGAGCAGGCATGTGTAAATCCATCAATACGACATCAAACGCTTCTTCTTCCAGCGCAGCTAAGGCTTCGTTCCCATCATGAACAATTCGATTCGTGCATCCAAGATTATCAAGATAAAGCTTCGCCAGCTTGCAATTGATTGGGTGATCTTCAGCAACAAGCACATTGATTTGAAGGGGTTCAAACTGCAAAATGGCTGAAGGTATTTCTTCCGTTGCAATGTCCTTTTGATTCCATTCGAGGGGAATAGTTGCTGCCTTCTCCATGAACTGCTCAATCAAAAAGGGTTTGGCAATGGAGTATTTAAATTCTTGCAAAACATCGGTCACCTGATGCAAAGCAAAAACGACAGGAACTCTTTCTTGCAATCTTTTAAATTTGCCCATTACTTGAGGTTCTTCATCCAATTTCAGAAGTGCTTGCTGATCTATCAAGCAAATAGTTTTACTTAGACGCTTCGCACTTTCACCCTGGAGAAAGTTTTCCACAGATGGATAACATTTCACTTCGACCCCATAAGCGGAAAGATTTGTTTTGAACCAAGACAAGCCAAACTCATCCGGGTCCACATAAATCACATTCCATTCAAAATTAAAGACGTCTGAAGAGTCCGCATCGACGTGACTACATGGAATCAGCGCAGTAAAAGTGGAACCTTTTCCCGGTATACTGTCGACTTGAATTTCTCCACCCATCGCCTTGATCAATCTCTTGCTAATAGCCAGCCCTAAACCAGTTCCCTGATATTTTCGACTTGTTGAACAGTCCGCCTGATAAAAGGCTTCAAACAATCGATCTTTTTGCTCTTTATTAATCCCGATACCTGTATCCGCAACTGTGATTTCCAATTGTGAAAGATGCTTCTGATCGGTTGTAAGCACTCGAAGGTTGATGCTGACATGGCCTTTTTCAGTAAACTTGACTGCATTATTCACAAGATTCGTCAGTATTTGGCGGATTTTGCCTTCATCACCGACGATTTCGAGCGGCAAGCGTGGATGCAATACAGCATAGAGACGCAATTTTTTATGGTTACATTGATCACGAACCAGAGTAAGTATTTGTTGAAGATTTTGCCTTAATGAAAATGGTTTCTTCAGCAGCTCGACGCGGCCAGCTTCGATTCTCGAATAATTGAGAATATCTCCGATGATCAATAATAAGCTTTGCCCGCAATAATTGATAGAGGCAGCGCTTTGCCGTTGCTGAGCTGTTAGTGGCTCCTGCTCCATCATGGAGGCCATTCCAATAATAGCACTGAGAGGCGTTCGAAGTTCATGACTCATGACACCAAGAAAATCATTCTTGGAAGCGTTTGCTTGCTCGGCCTTTTCAGTCATGTGTTTTGCTTGTTCAAGAGCCACACAAAGCTGCTTGTTGAGTTGCTTCGTTCGGTCACGCTCCTGAACAATGGCAACCTCATTTTGACGCTGCTCCCTGAGATCGCGAATATAGAAAGAGAGCAATTTCCCCTCGTCATTCAGTATGGGAACAACTGTGAATTCTACTGGAATTCTGCCTTGAGTTTGATGTTCCATCATGCACTGATATTTGACAAAGGCGTTGTTATTCAAATTCAATGCTCGATTGATTGATTCCAGTGAAAATGACTCTTCGTCTTCTGCTTCAGAATGAAATTCATTTTCAAATAAATTGGGATGTTCTTTGGCGCCGCCAATAAAAAAAGATTTAGCAACTGGATTGGCAAAAAGGATCCTACCCTCGATGTCCGTGATTAAAATAGAATCCATCGAGGCTTTGACAATGGCTTCTGTTTGATTCCGCATCGATACAATTGTTTTCAGGGCTTTTTCGAGACGAGCATGCAAGCGCTTCATCCCAATAACCATTGCAGAAAGCCCGACAAAAACATTCGACACCACATTCAAATAATAGAGCAAAGCCGTCCATTCCGTATCCAGATCCCCCATTTGAACCGCGGCTGCAAACAGGATTTGAGAAAGTAAAATACAACCCAGAAGTAACTGATATGATTTCCAAGAAATCCATTGGCTTCGATAAAGCGTCCATGCGGGCATTAGGTTGAAGATCAGAGGTAAGGTAATTGCTATTTGTGAAACAACAAACTGACCCAGGCCCAATAGGTCAGCTGCCAGCAGCAACAAAAAGTATCCAACAAAAACAACAGGAACCCACCATTTATGGGATGTTGGACTATCGAGGCTTCTGATTGCTGACCAGAGCATTAATCCTTTGATACACTGGAGGTCAAATAAAAGCGTGAATGAGAAGTATCGCCATTCTTCAAATGGGAGCAAGAAAAGTATTAAAGTCGATAAGGCTTCAAAAGAAAACGCTATAGCACACCGCTTGTAGAAACGGTCACTGAGTTGTTTGTGAAAGACACGAAAACCTGCTACAAGGACCAAGTCAAAAAAGAAAACGAATAAAACTGCCAGGATAGACATCGTTCAAAACATATGTTCGTAACACTGCAAAGGTGATTTAAATAACCCTTGGCTCACGGCGCCCAACCAATAGCCGTCTCTTTTTGTAGCTTCTAAGAGTCCGTTTTGATGAATTAACATAATGTTTGCCATCGGGCGGTTTGGAAAACGTGCGCCAGTTGGATCTTCTTGAAAAGATTGCATTAATACAGAGCTCATTGTCAATCTGTGTTATCCCTCAATACTCAAAACTTTTATCGAGTGTGATTGAATATAAATAGTATAATTTATCCAGATTCCTTTCGAATCACAATTGATTAATGACTGCAAAGCTGCTGACATCTACTGATGATTTCATATTCAAACATTTCATGGGGAGTCTGGACATGGATCCTGACATTGACAATTTCCCTTGCGGCAGAGGAGAACTGGCCGGCCTTTCGGGGCGAATCTGCACGTGGAATCTCAGGTGCCTCTAACCTCCCCTTGTTCTGGAACGAAAGTCAAAACATTGCATGGAAAAAAGAAATCCCCGGCCGAGGCTGGTCTTCCCCCATTATCTGGGGCAATCATGTTTTCATCACGACAGTGATCAGTTCCGGCGAAGTGGAAGCACCAAAGAAAGGGCTCTATTTCGGAGGAGAACGTCCTGAACCGCCCAAGGATATGCATCGATGGATGGTTTTGTCCCTTGATACAAGGACGGGAAAAATCCTTTGGCAGACTCAGCTCAAAGAAGCTCCCCCTTCCTCAACAGTTCATATCAAGAATACCTACGCATCAGAAACACCGGTTACAGATGGGAAACATCTGTATGTCTATTTCGGCTACATGGGGTTGTACTGCATGAATCTGGAAGGTGAAGTCATATGGAAACACAATTGGGATCCATACAAAACAAGATATGGATGGGGTACATCCAGCTCCCCCATCTTACATGATGACAAGGTGATCATCGTCAACGACAACGAAGAGGATTCCTACATCGCAGCATTTGACAAGACAACAGGGAAATTGAAATGGAAAACAAAAAGAAAAGAGCCTACCAATTTCTCTACTCCATTCATTTGGAAAAATAGCCTACGCAATGAAATCATCACAACCGGAGTTGAAAAGACTCGCTCCTATGATTTGGAAGGCAAACCCCTTTGGAGCTTTGAAGGGATGTCTACCATTTGTATCCCGACACCTTTTGCGGCTGGAGATCGTCTGTATGTTGCTGCGGGTTATGTTGGAGACAAAGAACGCCCCAACAAACCGGTCTATGTAATCAAACCCGGTGGATCCGGAGACATTTCCCTGAAAAACGGAACTTCATCGAGTGACTTCATTGACTGGATGCAACCCGAATCCTCCCCTTACAATCCTTCCCCCATCCTCTACAAAGAACGGTTTTATGTGCTTTGGGACTTTGGATTTTTCAGCAGCAGGCGAGCCCTTGACGGGATGGAAGTGTATGAGAAACAACGTTTCAAACCCAGGGGTCGCGTTGGATTCACAGCTTCACCCTGGGCTTACCGGGATCATATTTTCTGCCTCAGCGAAGATGGCGATACCTATGTAGTAAAGGCAGGTGATTCTTTCGAAATATCACACGTCAACAGTCTGAACGAAATGTGTATGGCCACACCTGCAATGGCAAATGGAAGACTTTTCATCAGGACCATGTCACAGTTATATTGCATCGTGGAAACACCGGACAACCTGTAATCCATTCACCAATCAAAGGCTTTCAGGCAAGAAGCAGTGAATGTATCCACTGTCCGAACTGGCATAAATGCGTCCATTGATGGATGCTAACCCAAGAACTTTGCCGTTGACCGCACCTTCCCAGAGAAGGTCTCCAGTGGTGGCATCAAAAGCCCCCATACCATCGCGCCCGCCGGCATAGAGAACATCGCCAGACAAAATGAGACTTAAAGGAAAGGCACAAGGCTTTTTCCAGAGAAGACACGCCTTCATTTGATCTGTTATCGCGTCCAACTCAGTTGCGATTTCAACCAGATCCTTTTGAATCGATTTGATGTCGGCGGCATGATCACTCTCTTTTTGTTCACGCAGCTTTTTCACACGATTATTTAATTGAGTACGATACTGATATAAGTCACGCCGCTTGCGAGCAAGCTCAAGGTATTGTTGACGATCGATTGCCTGAATATCGGAATCGGAATGAAGATAGGATTTCCCTCGAAAAACAATCATGTGATTCCCCTGAAACGTAGCAAGCTGATCTTTGGTGCCCTCCTCTACCAATCGAAGTTGCCCCGTTTTCCCTGGACCGAACACCAAGGCATCATCACTGAGCAACGCATAACTTCCTCCCTCGCCATCCAACACGCGCTCCCGTTTACCATCTTTAATGGAGAGGACCACCGGATTGTTTCGGCCGGTAGGCACATACAGCCTGGATTTCGAAGATACCAGGTAACCTTGCGCAGGAAGGTCGGTTTGTTCGGTTTTCCACAGAGTGGCCCCATCCTCAGCATTCAATGCACATACATAAACTGTTTCGGAAGGAAACATACCCACCCCTGCATAAACGACACCATCTTGAACGACAGTTCCCGTTCGAGCAGGCCAGGCAGAAATAATACGACCGTTTCCGGGTATGCGATAATCACGCGGGCCCGGCCTTACCTTCCATATCAGTGAACCATCCGATGTTTTCAGTCGATAAATAAACCCGTCATCGGATCCGACATAGAGATCGCCTTTGTGCAATGTTGGAGCAAGTCGCACCGGGCCTTCTGTATAAAAGACCCAACGCATGGCACCAGATTCGGCATCCAGACAAATCACCTTGTCTTCCGATGAGGAACCAAAATAAATAGCATCATCGGCACCCACTACATGAAATGCATGATCGAAATCCTGACGGTTTTTGAGGTCATAAACTTTGTTCCAACCATCCCATTTAGCCTCGCCTTGCCAGGCCGGACGAGGCGGTTGCTTGGCTTTGAATACCCAGGATTCCTTCAAGGGGGGATGCACCGATTCGATTTGAATGCCACTTCGGGCATTGTCGCCTTGATAAGTAGGCCAATCCCCTGTGGCTGCAGCGTGGAGACAAAGTGTTTCAGTAAGAAACAAAGATATCACCGACAGCCCGATTTGAAAGCACCGCTCGGTCCTTTTTTTCATATAAAATGGTTCCATTTCAAGGTAAGATGGATAATTTTTAAATATGTAGCAATGTCTCCTTCAATCAAGCCTCATCCGCTTGATGATCAAGTAAAGGTCCAGGGATGATTTCTCCCGCTTTCAAATCAATGGTGCGATTCGCAAAGTCATGAACAGCATCACCGTGTGTGACGACAATCACCGTTCCTCCCTTTTCCTGATATCGTTTGAGATGTCTGCAGACTTCTTTGGAATTTTCCGGATCCAGATTACCGGTGGGTTCATCCGCTAATATAAGATCAGGTGATGCGACCATCGCCCGTGCGAGCGCAACTCGCTGTTTTTCTCCTGCGCTGAGCTGGTTGGGAAGGTGATTCAGCCTGTGGCCCAAGCCCAATTCCTGAAGCAGCGCTTCAGATTTGGAGCGCGCACCTGAATGATTCCCATCATCTCCTGCCAACACATTGCAAACTACATCCAGATAAGGAATCAAATGAAACATCTGAAATACAAATCCAATGGAACTTGACCTGACTATGGCTCGTTCCGCGCGGCTCAGTCTGTAAAGGTCTGTGCCTTTGAACACTACTTTCCCTTGGGTAGGGTGCATCATTGCACCAAGCGTCAGGAGCAATGTCGTCTTACCGCTTCCACTGTGCCCCCTAACCTCCAGAAACTCTCCCTTGGAAACGCTTAGATTAATCTCATCAAGGCTTTTTACCATGCCTTTGGAGGATTGGTAATACTTAGACAATGATTCGCAGGTCAACATGATCTTATGATTCTCTCAAAGTCTCAGCAGGATCCTGGGTAACTGCCAGCATGGCAGGAATAAAGGAGGCTGCAGCTGCAAGTAATGGAGTAAGGATGAGGGACCATACTAAGTAGGACCATTCAGTCTTGATCGCTTTTGCTGTGATTTGAAAGATCGAAGGCCCCACCTCCAAGGCCATTGAATTACCGACCCAGAACCCAATAAAACCAGCGAAGAACCCAATGATCATTGCTTTTCCAATGACGAGCCCGGCTATAAAGCCTCCCCCTTTCCCTAGTGCACGCCAAATACCGATTTCAGATCGGCGTTCACGTACATTCAACGCAGAGAGAACTGCTACCCAAATGGCGCCGCAAACCATCAGAAAAGGGCTTAGGAATTCAAACTTTCTCTGCACCATCTGCCGCTGGCGAGCACGAGCATCTGCCTGAACCCTATCTTGAATTACTTTGGCTTCAGGCAGTATTTTTTCGAGCTCCTTACGCAAAATGCTGATCGGGTCCTGATCCGCGGTCAAACAAAGACAGTCGATCGCTTTAATTTCATTAATTTGCCCCGGCTTACCAGCAATTCCCTGTACATCCTTCAATGTTCCATAAACGTAGACATCTTCTTCAGTTCCATATTCAACCATCACCTTTTCGATTTTGAAATCATGACCTGAGAGCTGGAGTGTGTCGCCTGATTTCAATCCTAATCGCTGACCTACTTGATAACCCAGGTGAAGTGTTCGAGTCTTTATGGTGAACCCCATGGGACGCTTTTTTTTGTCAGGAGATGTGATGGTCGGAGCCACTCCTACAAGAATCACGTCCCCGCCTCCCATGGTGATTTTCTGCCGCAATGAAGCCATGAGATGGTTATAGGTCATAAACACACCTTGATAATTAGCCAGTCTTTCGACCGTTGCCTCAGGCATGGTCTGGTCCGAGAACCCCTGGAACCAATATAGATCCATGTCGGTTTGCTTGGGCAAAATCCTCAAATTGAAACCTAAATCGCGAGCAACTCTTTTCGTTTCACGCTCAGCCGCAGACTCGGTGGAAAGATATGCAGTCATCAAAGCCGTGACTGAAATAAGCCCAGACAGCATGATAGTGGTATGCCCCTTGCGAAACGATATTTCTCTGAAAATGAGCGGCAGCATCAGCTTTCAACTACTTTCGACTTCGCCCCGTGATCAGAACAGCGAGTCCTCCCACTATTGCAAAAATGCAGAAGCCGGAGAGCATTAATAGGACGCTGCGCGTTGAGGAGGGGGTTTGTTCATCTGCCGCCACTGACAAGGGATGCGTCTCCGTGCTGGAAGTGTCCCGGCTTTCCCCCGTCTTCGAGATACCTGAGACAGTTTTTTTGTCCATGCCCTTTGATTCGGCTATTGGCGAAACGTCTGAGCTGGTTGTTGTCTCGGTTGCATCCGGTTCAGCGGGTGTTAAAGAGGATTCAATCGTTGATTCATCAAAGGATAAAACCTCCTCACTGTAACCAAGTAGAAGCATGTCCAAATCACTACCGATGCTGTCTGTGCCGTTGACGCGGATCGGATTTTTGCCTCTTGCAAGGATACGACTGATCTCTGCTTTAACTAGCGGGTTGTCAGGATCAAATCCTAGATTGTTGTAGGCGCTTTGCTGCCGCTCAGGCCCCCAACGCAAGGGAATCATGGGTCCCTGCATCCATGATCGGTCCAAATCACATTCGCAATCCTGACCGGCAACTGCGAGTATTTGCTGCAGTCTGCCTGCAGTTATTTCATCACCCTTGAGCGTCGGCCCTAAACGCCGCCCCCTGCCGATCAAGACAGCCACTTGAGGCTTGTCTGGATTCAGGTGCGTCATTTCCAAGCCCCAGAGCATCGCCTCTTCCGCTTGAATCATATCGTATGGAACTACAACAACTTGTGGGGGAACATCCACAGGCTTGGGCATTTCCGGGATCATTTTTGCCAATGTAGCAGCGGCAGACTGAGCAGCAAGCCTAGCGCGGGCATTTTCTTGGACATCCTTTGTTTCGACTACCAGAATCACGGCATAGGCTGATAGCAAGTGCTCTACCGCTTGCTGACGAATCGGGGAATGAACCGCTCGCTCCATTCGACTCCAGCTGCGGTTAGTATCAACATCATTGACTTCGTCAGGGATCATCAGGGGCAACGGTTTCAGGCCATCGCGATAAAGAAATGCTCCAGTAAAAAGGGACCGACCTTGATTGGATTGAAATCCGGGGTGGTTCACAGCGTCCTCAGACGACAACCATCCTGTACGAATATTTGAGTCGAGAAATACCGCAGTGGCAACAGGCTGAATCCGTGCTTTGATAGCGTCAAGATCCGAACCAGAGCTGATGGTAAGAAAAGCGTACGATTCTTGTGTAAGATCCACAAAAGCCACGTCTCTGACAGAATACTTGCAAGCATGAGCAAGGTGCCCCAGCAATACCGAAGCCACACACATGGAGAACACCGTGGCACGCACTATCTTGCTGAAAAATAGATAAAACTCTGGGTGCATTTGAGGTAATTTTAACACGTTAAAACCGTTAAATCAACTTGTCATTCCAATTGAGAACATACGGAACATGAAGGATCTCTGTGAATCTTGTATCGTCTGAAAGACACATCCGACAAATCGTACGTTAACAGCACATTAAGGAGCGGTTTACCAAACCCGCCAATTAACTTGATAACCTCCATGGCTGCCAGCGAACCAAGACTGCCGGATACAGCCCCGAACACAGGAAACCGGCGCTTCCATGTCGTTGATTTTTCAGGATAAAGACAGCGCAGGCAGGGAGTCTTGCCTGGCCATATCGTTGTAATATGTGATTCCAATGAAAAAACAGCACATTCAATCATTAGCTTGCGATGCCTGACCGCCGCATCATTCATGGCGTAGCGTTCTTCAAAAAGAGGAGCAGCATCCACCACGACATCCGCCTGCTGGACAAGTATATCGGCATTCTTGGTGGAAATATTTTCTGGGCATGCCTGAATTTCAAGGTCTGGGTTAAGCTCCTTGAGCCGATGCTCAATGGAATTCATTCGCGAATGCCCAATCCTGTCGCGCGTCATCAATAATTGGCGATTCAAATCACTTGGCTTGATGTTACCAGCATGAGCCAGGATCATTTTACCAACGCCAGCAGCAGCCAATTCATAGGCAACCACACCACCAAGCCCCCCACATCGACTGATCAGGACGGTGGCATTCTTGAGCTTTTCCTGACCATCGAGCCCGAACCCATCAACGTCAACTTGCCAACTGTAGATTTCCCTCTCGAGCGGACTTAAATGTTTTTGCTCTTTGAACGACATATTCAAATATTCTCAATTCCTGGGCAATGGACCAATCCTTTTCTAAAAAGATTGAGCATTTCTTCTCTGATGCTCATATTGAGGAGCACATGGCATTGATTCGAGTTTCAGGACGACCGCAGGTATCCGGAGAAAATCTGGCTTCCCGCGACATCATCATCAACACCTCCCATGTGGTTTATGTGACACCAGATCACAATGAACCTCAAAAATGCATTGTGCACATACACGGCGGAGATGTTTTGATCGTGGACATGTCCTTTGAGGATGTGTGGATGCTCATTCAGCGCGAAACCTGATCACATGCGGATTATAGGAGGCATTGCCGCCGGGCGTATTTTACAGGTTCCGAAGGGACTGGGCGTAAGACCCACTCCAGACCTGGTCAAACAGGCTTTATTCAATAGCCTTGGCCCTCGAATTCTGGAATCACGAGTGCTTGATCTATTCAGTGGAAGCGGAGCTCTGGGCCTTGAGAGTTTGAGTCGAGGTGCAGAGTATGTATTGAGCATTGAGAAATCGATCAAACACGCACGATGGATTCAGGGTAATGTCAAGGAATGTCGTATCCCGAATGACCGACATAAGATGAAAGTTCAGGATGTTTTCCCTGCACTAAAACAGCTGGTTGAACAAGGCACACAATTTGACCTGATCATGGCGGATCCACCCTTTGGCGAGAAAAACATCAACAAACGCTCCCAATCACTCTCACAACGTTTACTGGATGTGGCCGAATTACCCAGGATCTTGAGTCCAGATGGCCTTTTCCTGATGGGGCATACCAAGCGAGATGATGTGACCATTACCCCATGGTGGGAATGCAGAAAAACCATGAAACATGGTGATTCTATGTTTGAGTTTCTGACGCCCGTTTCATCTGAATAATTGTGCTAAAGCCGATCAGGTTGAATTAAGTCTGTTGAACAAAACCAGATCGCCAAGGAGAACCCTCATTGGAGGCAGTGGAGGTTTCACAACTGTTCGGAAAATCATGCCTGAAAAGATAACCAACAAAGTGCAGAATCACTACCGTCTGGCCTGGGTAGACAACCTGAGGACTTTCATCATTTTTCTTGTTGTCAGCATGCATGCATGTGTGACCTATAGTTATGTTGGAGGATGGTACATCAATTATCCTCCTGGGCCTTCTGCATTCGAGCAGATCATATTTATTATCTGGCAAGCTCACCTCCAGTCATTTTTCATGGGCTTGCTGTTTTTTATTGCCGGAGTGTTTGCACATCGAACAATGAAAAAGCGTGGGATTGGAGGACTCATGAAAGAACGTTGGATCAGGCTTGGACTACCCTCCATGCTCTACATGATTTGCATACAACCCTTGATCGTGTATGCAACGCTTCAGGAACCAAAAGGTCCAGCCCCCCCCTCGTTCATGAGCTATTGGTACGAGTATTTGAGGTCAGGCAGTGTTCTGGGGGGGAGCGGGCCCATGTGGTTTGCCGTGGCGTTGTGGATTTTTTGTTGTGTCTATGCAATAAAACAGATGTTCGATGGAGAAATCCGATTAATGACACCTCGATCACAGCCGCCAAAGCCCTCAGATATGTGGCTTTTCGGATTTGGCCTTGTATGCTGTTCCTTTCTGGTAAGACTTGCCTATCCACTGGGCTCAAATATTTTCAACATGCAATTAGGTTTTTTCACGCAATATGTTGCAGCGTTTAGCCTTGGGATTATTTCGGACCGAAAAGGATGGTTTGAGGCACTGGTCATTTCCAATCATGCGCGCTCAGCGGGATGGATGGGGCTCATCATTGGCCCTCCGTTTTTGGTTGGTTTAGTCGCAGCAGGCGGGCCTCCACCGCAGGATGGCATCATTGTCTACAGCGGTGGATTGAATCCCTGGGCCTTTGGTCTCTGTTTCTGGGAACAATTAACCGGACTCTCGCTTGCTTTGGGTCTCATGTTTTGGTTTCGTAAACTAGGCAACAGCACCCAACTCTGTGCCGTTTGGCTATCAAGAAGGAGTTTTGGAGTTTACATGCTTCATTCACCAATCATGGTTGCCTTCACTCCTGTGTGCAATTCCATCGCAGACACCAGTCGCCTGGTAGCCGCGGCTATTTTGACAATCCTAAGCCTTGTAGCATCCTACATCGCAACAGACCTGATCCTTAGAATACCTGGAATCAAGAAATTTATTTAAACCACCTGACACAATGAACCAAAAGACCATTCTTTCATTCGGGGAAATTTTATGGGATTTGCTACCAGAGGGTGCTGTCATCGGAGGGGCACCATGCAATTTCGCCTTCCGGATGCATAACGCAGGACACCGCAGCATCATGGTGTCGAGTCTGGGTTCAGATACCTATGGCACAAAGGCTCAAAAAGAATTGATCAGACTTGGCCTGCCGTTGGAAGGGCTTCAGTTCGTTTCACAATTCCCCACAGGAACGGTAGAAGTCTCTCTGGATGCAGATCGCAACCCGAACTATTATATTGTCCCCGGGGTGGCTTATGATCAAATAGAGCTCAATCCTTATCTCGAAAAGATTGTCAGGCAGGCGGACGTTATTTATTTCGGTACACTTGCTCAACGTTCAACCAGATCTCGGGATACTCTGCATTGGTTGCTCCATCATTCCCCACCCTGTGCTGTCAAAGTGTATGACGTCAACCTGCGGAAAAACTGCTACAACAAGCAAACAATCCAAGAATCATTATTGCAGGCAGACATATTAAAACTCAGCGATGAGGAAACAGATGAGGTTGCGAACTTTTTTGGATTGGATAACAAAGACCTGATTAAAATGGGAAGGCACCTCGTGAGTCAATGGGATCTGAGATGTTGCTTGATCACCCTCGGGTCAAAGGGGGCACTGGCCTTTGATGAGGACGGTGAAACAATTTACCAACCGGGATTCAAAGTCGAATTGAAAGAACCTGTAGGAGCGGGAGACGCATGCACTGCGGGCTTCATTGACCATTATCTGAAAGAGGATCTATTGAAAAAGTGTTGTCAAGTCGGATGCGGATTAGGTGCGCTGGTCGCAACTCAATCGGGCGCTACTGAGCTTGTTTCCATGGAAACCTTGGAACGCTTTCTGAATACCTGCTCGGAATTTCAGATAGATGCTCGTTTTAAGCACCTGATTCCATCATAAAGAACGCATGTCCACTCAAATCCAGTCCATTACGGGCAGACATTGGAAAACAGGCGATTGGATAAGCATCGAGTTCAATCAGAAAAAGATCCTGTGTGTATCAAGTGCAGCCCATGGATCAAGGAACGCTCCATGGTTGGCTCCAAGCTTACTTGATCTTCAGGTAAATGGCTATGGAGGCGTTGACTTTCAAAAACAAAGCTTAACCGAGGCATCTTTGATGAAGGCGGTTGAAGCTTTGAATAGAGACGGTTGCCCACGTTTTTTTTTGACACTTACAACCTCAGACTGGCCATCTATTCTATGCAAACTCAAGCGCATCAAAGTTTGGCGTGATAATAACCCAACTTTGCGAGAGTGCATCGCAGGTTGGCATGTAGAAGGCCCTTTTTTATCTGAAGAGCCTGGGTATTGTGGAGCGCATGACACCTCAGTCATGGAGGATCCAAGCCCTGAAAAAATAAATATGTTGAAGGAAATCACGCAAACAGATCCCACTCTCCTTACCCTTGCTCCCGAGCGACCTGGCTCCATGGAATCGATACTTCACGCATCTCAGCTGGGAATGCGCGTGAGTTTGGGGCACACAAATGCAGATACCGCTTGTTTGAGTGCTGCAGCCAGTGCAGGTGCAACGGGGTTCACACATCTAGGTAATGCCTGCCCTCAAAAACTGGATCGACACGACAATCTCATATTTCGAGTACTGGATAGCGAAAGCTGGATGACTGGAATCATACCCGATGGGGTCCATGTATCGCCTGCTCTATTTCGTATACTTCATAATTTGATCCCACTGAACCAAATTTATTATACAACCGATGCCATGTCAGCAGCGGGAGCAGCGCCGGGCAGATACACGATTGGAAACATCGAGGTGGAGGTAGGTGATGATCATGTTGTCCGTCAACCTGGTCAGAGCAACTTTGCTGGATCCGCCCTGAAACCAAGTGAAGGAATAACGCGGGCAGCAAGGATGCTTCACACAAACTGGCGGGATGTGTGGAACCATTTCTCTGAAATTCCCTCTCGTTGGATGGGATTACCCACTGGCTTGCATGCAGGCGCGCCCTCAAATTTTAGTATCGTAGGAGGAGACGTGACCGTGGGGCTATCCATCCAAGTCAACAAACCCGCTTAACTGGTTGATCCTGAGTACCCCTCTAATCCTGCGGGTTAATGATTTTCATATCCATCAGGACCGATTGAGTAACCGAAAACAGAAAAATGGTTCCTTCATTTCCCTTGATCGACCATGCTATGGGCTCCCAAATTAGCAAAAAGGAAAGGGTGTTCACCCGTTTCTTGAGTTTTCATGCGCTGGCTCCCAGCAAGAGATTGATTTGATCTCCTATGGTTACTTTGAGGTAACATCTCATCATTCTGAAGTCTTTCTTAAGATGACCAATCACTGCCTCTACCGCTGAACGTCTCCTAAATCGATCCCTCATCTTTTCCTTTTCAGCCGCAGTAGCATCCTTGTCAGCAGGTTTCCGTGTTAGGATCGTCGTTCCATTAATTTCATCCACTCCTCGGTAACCTCTATCTGCGATGACGAGCTTCGGGCTTTGTCCGATGATGGCTTCTACCAAGTCCAATACTTCTGAGAGAGTATGGCCATCATAGATGTTCTTTGGATGTGAAACGGCACTTACAATGACATCGCTCTCAGCTGTGATACCCACGAATGCCTTGGAGGATGGGTACATGTGACATCATGAAAGAGGCAATTCGGGATAGCCTCATAAAAATGTAAATAGCAAACAATCAAAATCAGGAGAATTGTTATCCGTTGCAATCATGATCTTGTTGATTACATGCCTTTCATTCACCAGCGTGCGCTATGATGGGGAGGTAGCCTTTACCTGATGGTTACTAATTGTCCAACTACAGTTTCGTTTTCAATATTTCCATTTTTAGGTAATTTATTTGTGCTGAACATTGATAGGGAATTGGAAATGCAACGTCGAAACAGCTAATTTTTGTATAATTTACACAATTTTTCATCACTCCTTTATTTTTTTAGATATCTAATCTTTTGCAAAGACTACTAAGGAACGTTTTAGAACTAAAACTTCTGTTTACCATTTTTTAAAGCTTTAAGGGGACTTGCTGCCCTTTACAAATACGCTCCTGTTAATCTCCTTGATTCCATCCGCATCGATTGCAAAATGATCCTGATAGAGTTAATAAAGCACTGTTTTCGCGCTTCCGACTAAAGGTTCACATCTGTTTTTCATGATTTTTGAATTTTTTCACTTGCAGTGACTAT
>MDTB01144674.1_pt1 | contig 15321 bp, 16 predicted proteins | sample 811161 | NCBI WGS metagenome assembly MDTB01 (sample SAMN05326650, study PRJNA326480) | marine metagenome | isolation source: seawater | place: Mediterranean Sea | collected 2009 | reverse complement strand
TACTAAGTGTGCTATTTGTGTATCAAATTCTTGTTCTGATACAGTTTTAGGTGTCTGTTTCATAATGTTCCTCCAATGAAATAAGATCCATATAATTTAGTAAAGACCTAAATTCAAATTTTGTCAAATTTAGCCCCATTTTTGGGTGTTATTTGATGAATGACGTGATTATAACCAAGGTTTTACTTGAATTTTTGTTCGCAGCTGACAATTTTTATCTGATAATGAGAACCCGATTTTTTCACCATCCTCATTATATTGCATCATAATGATACCTGGCTCGTTTGATGTCTCTTCTTTCCATTGTCCTGTAATCGTTGGATGTTTGCAGGATACAATAGGATATTCATGTGTTTTGACCGTGACAGGTATTGCATTGAGTTGAATCGGAGTAGGTGTTCCTGTAAGTGTTTTAGCGATGGCCTGAGCACTGATACGAATAGGGCTAATGTACCTCAAAGTCATGCCCATTAAATGTGCACAATCACCAATGGCATAAATGTCTTGAATGTTTGTTTGACCAAGTGCGTTGGTATGAAACCCCATTGGAGACTGTTCAAACTGTTTAAATGCAGAGGTGTCATGCTGTAAACCAACTGCAAAGATCGTCAATAAATCGTTATTAAATTGTGGTTGTTGTTCATATACGTATTGCACACCACGTTCTATGAAATAGTCATGTAAAGCACGACCAATTGGGTCTGGTACTAATTCTGCTAATGGCCATTGGGTGTTCGAAATAAGCATGATTTTCTTACCATGGTGGAGAAGATCATGCGTTAATTCACAGCCGATTAATCCTGCACCTACAATTTGTACCGTTTCGTGTTGATTTAGAGAGGGTAAAAAATCGCTGTAATCATCAAGAGAATTTATTTGAAATGACAATTTGCATGCATTAGGAATTTCTTTTGGAATACTGCCGGTGGCCAGTACGCATTGATCGTATTCAAACTCACCCTCATCGGTATGAAGGATTTTTTGATCTGAATCAATTTGATGTACTTTACAATGTGTATGTATTATCGCATTAAGGGATGAGGCCATTTCTTTTGAGGTTTTTGATACAAGATCACTTAATGTTTTTTGTTTGGAAAAAATCGTCGATAACATGGGTTTGTGATAAAAGTCACCATTGTTTTCAGTAAAGATGATTAAAGGCTGAGAGGGCTCTAATTTTCGCCAGAACGTTGCAAGTGTATAACCTGCTGAGCCTGATCCAATAATGATTAAAGGTTTAGTACTCACGGTGTCTCATCCATTCGGTTAACTCCAATAATGGTTGCTTGATGTCATGATCCGGTAGTTGATTCAACGCATCTAGTGCTAGATCAGTGTAATGATTGATTTTTTCTTGGGTGTCTTTAAATGCATTTACGGTTTTTAAAAAATGTAGTACATCATCAAAAGATTCTTTGTTCTTGAAAAACCTTTTCATCGTCTTTGGATCTTTTCTATAGGCTACGATTAAAGGATAAGTAACTTTACCCTCAGACCAATCTTGACCTGTGGATTTGCCAGAGTCAGCACTAACATAGTCCAATAGATCATCTTGTAATTGAAAAGCAATGCCGATGTTCAAACCAAAGGCTTCTGCATGCTGTTGTAATGTTGGGCTTGCATGTGCAGCATAGGCACCTAGCATGCATGTTTGTCGAAAAAGCTCTGCTGTTTTCGCATGGATAATCGTAAAGTATGTTTCTTCATCTAGACTGAGTAATCCTTTGACTTGATGTTGTTCTACTTCGCCTTCAACGATGAGTTGAGTTGCTTGTGCCAATGACTGAATAATGATGGGGTCTTTGAGTTCAGAAATCCATCGAAAAGCGCGTGAAAACATGTAATCACCCACTAAAATACTTGCTTTATTTCCATGGGTGGTCCAAGCAGTTGGCTTATTATGGCGTTTTACCGCTTGATCAATGACATCATCATGTAACAACGTTGCATAATGAATGACCTCAACAATCGCAGCAAGTTGATGATGGGTTTCATTACACGCATGAAACAAATGTCCGATACTTAAAACCAAAAGTGATCGTAATTGCTTGCCTTTTGATCTTTGGTTACAAATCGCCTGGATGAGTTGCAGTTTATGCTGGTGGTCATGATTTAAGATGGTTTGTGTTGCATCCCAATCAATAGATACCATTTCAGTTAAACGTTCAATCGTATTCGAAAGAGTCATGACAAAGCATCGCTCAGTTGTTGAGGAAGCGCTTGTGGTTTACCTTTCGCGCCAATGCATATGATTTCTGAATTTGCTTGAGTGATTAACGCATCATCTCGCCAAATGGTTTGTTGCCACTCAGAACGAGTAGGCTTACGAATAGCGATATCTGTTTTGACAATGAGCTGGTCATTTAAATGAGCTGGTTTCAGAAACTGAATGTCCATTTTTCTAACCACAAACCCCATACCGTCATTTGTATACAAAGTATGTAGATCAAATCCTAACGATTTTAAATAGTGGGTTCTAGCGCGTTCAAGATACTTTAAGTAATTTGCATGGTATACGATGCCCAATGCATCTGTATCCTCATAGTAAACTGTTACTGAAAATGCCGTCATTTAATCCATTCGATTTAACATATACGCTAATATCCCACCACTTCTAAAGTATGCTATTTCATTGTCAGTATCAATGCGCGAAGTGATCGGTATCTCATCAATGATTCCGTTTTCTCTCTCTATTATCAGTATTAAAGAGGCTTTTGGTGAATTCATTTCATCGACACCACGAATGGTAACGATTTCATTCCCTTTAAGATCTAAATCACTTAAAGGACGGTCTAATTGACAGGGTAAAATACCCATTCCCACTAAGTTGGATCGGTGAATTCTTTCGAAGCTTTCACAAATAACTGCTTTTACACCAAGTAAATACGGTCCTTTAGCGGCCCAGTCTCTAGATGACCCAGTACCATATTCTTTTCCAGCAAAGACGACTGTTGGTGTGTTGTGTTTTTGATAATGTGATGCAGCATCAAATACACTCATGATCTTATTATCTGGATAAATGGTTGTGAATCCGCCTTCAACACCAGGGTTCATAAGATTACGGATCCGTACATTTGCAAACGTTCCTCGACGCATGACCTCGTAATTTCCTCTTCTTGCGCCATATGTATTGAACTCATCCACAGAGACACCATTTGCTTTAAGGTATTCCGCAGCTGGAGAATCTGATTTTATTGAACCAGCAGGGGAGATATGATCAGTAGTCACTGAATCACCAAGCATCAAAAGGATTCTTGCTTTCTCGATATTACTTTTTTCAGACGGTGCTTTGAAAAAATCAGGACAGCGCACGTAGGTTGAATCCGATTTCCAATCAAATGTCACACTCGTTTTAACCGCAATTTTTTGCCACTGAGAATTTCCTTCTAAAATGTTTTTATATTGTTTCTCAAAGGTTTCTCTGGTTAAAGTGGCTTCCATGGTTTGGATTTCGTCTTGCGATGGCCATATATCTTTTAAATATACAGGATGTCCAGACGCATTTTCTCCAATTGGTTCTTCTAGTAAATTAATGTGGGTCGTTCCAGCAATCGCAAAGGCAATGACTAAAGGCGGCGACGCCAACCAGTTGGAACGAATATTTGGATGAATTCGTCCTTCAAAATTACGATTTCCAGAGAGGACACTCGCAACTGCAAGTTGGTCTTTTTCAATGACATCGACAATATTTTGGTTCAGTGGGCCTGAATTTCCAATGCAAGTTGTACACCCATATCCAACAAGATGAAAGCCCAAAGCTTCAAGGTCATCCATGAGTCCGAGGTCTGTCATGTATTCAGTGACTACTCTAGAGCCTGGAGCAAATGATGTTTTTACCCATGGTTTTGGTTTAAGTCCTAGTTTTCTAGCAGTTCGTGCAAGCAAACCTGCAGTAATCAACAGGCTTGGGTTAGATGTATTTGTACAACTGGTGATGGCTGCTAAAACCACGTCTGCATGGCGAAGCTCTCCTTGATCATGACTTGGCATTGCAATATCGCTAACGGTTTTTTTAAGTTCCATTAGAGGTACTTTATCCTGTGGTCGTTTTGGACCTGCAAGGCATGCAACTACATCGCTAAGATTGATGTTTAACTTTTCATTGAATATCATTTTTGATTCGTTTTCACGCCAAAAACCTAGTTCTTTTGCATATGATTCGATTCGTTTGATTAAATCATTGTCCCTATTAGTGAGTTTTAAGTAATGGATTGTGTGTTCATCGATCGGAAAGAAACCACATGTTGCACCGTATTCAGGCGCCATATTACTTATGGTTGCGCGTTCAGCAAGGGTCAAATAATCTAGCCCCTTACCATAGAATTCTACGAATTTACCAACTACTCCATGCTCTCTTAATTTATGAGTAATATGCAGTACAAGGTCTGTAGCCGTTACGCCTGGATTCAATTGACCATCAAGGTGTACACCTACAACAGGAGGAACAAGTAAACTAATGGGTTGGTTTAGCATGACAGCTTCTGCCTCGATGCCTCCAACACCCCAGCCAAGTACACCCAGTCCGTTGATCATAGTGGTATGACTATCGGTTCCAACCAATGTATCTGGAAATAGCATGTTGTCTTTGAGGTCTACTACTGGTGCTAGGTATTCTAAGTTGACCTGGTGGCAGATTCCTGCACCTGGTGGTACGACTCTGAAATGTTTAAAGCTAGTTTGTCCCCACTTAAGTAATTCATAGCGTTCCCTGTTACGCTTCATTTCTAAAGCTTCGTTTAATTCGAGAGCATTGGATGTTGCGTAACTGTCCACCTGAACCGAGTGATCGATTACAAGGTCTACTTGGCACTGAGGATTGACTTTCTCTGGGTTTTTACCATGTTCCTTTAATACATCTCGCATTGCAGCAAGGTCTACAACACCTGGGACACCTGTGAAATCTTGCATTAGTACCCTGGATGGTCGATATGGAATTTCATGAGCCTGATTGGCATCGGTATTACGGTCTAGAATGGCCTTTAAGTCACCCTTGGAAATATTTGGGTCATCTGAATGCCTCAAGAGATTTTCAAACAGTGTTTTTAATGTTTTAGGGATGGTTTGGTGATCATATCCAAATGATTCTATTGCATCTACAATATGCGCAACATCATACTTTTTGCCGTTGATCGTTATCGATTTTTTAAATTCTTTCACATTTTCTCCAGGTATTATTTATTTTGAGATTTACATACCTTTCATATACTATAATACCATATTTTAAGGCTCAAATCTCCCCATTGATGATCTTTAAGATTGCATGGTATGTTTTTTTTGAAAATACCATCAACAAATGTTCTCTATCAATGATTTGAGTAGAAACCAATCCGTTGATTTTCATACTATCAATACTCAAAATACCATCATTTGGTCTCGGTATCAAACATCCAGACAGTGTCCAACTGGTTCGTCCTGCAATTAAATGGCACCGATATTCTTTACATATGTTTGGTGCTAAGGGTGTTTTTGTCGCACCAAGTGGTAAATTGGCACCTCCGATGACATAAAGCATCGGCGGGAAAAATTGCTTAAAAAAACTATACAATTCGCTTCCTCGATTTGGCGGGCTGATCATGATAATCGATTCAATATTTTTAGGTTTGAAATCGTTCAGAATCTGTTGGATGGCGATGCCACCAAGTGAATGAGTGACAATATGCCAGGTTTTATCTTGAATTAAGGGTTCGATTTTATTCCATATGCTTTGGCAGATATGCTCTAAATTTTGTTGTCTTGATGGATAATGTATCGAAACCACATTAAACTTTTTTTGTCTAAAAAAACGTGCCATAGGATTTAAGAGCCAGGATGGTGCCGATAATCCATGAATTAATAAAATGTTTTTAGTCATTCAGTGCTCCAATTACCTCACATGGTTGATTATTTAGGTGTTTATAATAATAGTCATACCGATCATCCGAACTAGGAATGATATCTAAAAGGGGTTTGAGGACAAAATCCCTTACTAGCATTCTTGGGTGGGGGATGATTAACTTTGGAGAATTTCTTTGCTCATTTTCAAACAGTAAAATATCAATGTCTATGGTTCTAGGTTTGAGGTCAGCATCAATCAATCGTCCCATCTTTTTTTCAATGGACTTGCATTGTTCTAAAAGTTTTTCTGGAGAAAAAGCGGAGGACACTAATACCACACAATTAAAGTAATCACGTTGCAGGGTTGGTGTGACGGCTTTAGAACGATAGTATCTGGATACTTTTAACACGGAGACAGTTTGTTCTAGTAAGCCAATTGCTTGTTGTAAATTATTTTGGCGATCACCAATATTTGATCCTAAAGCAAGATAACTAAGTTTGAGTTGTTTCATGCTCTTGTGTCAATATCTGCCATTTACTTGCTTGCCACCATACAGGTTCATTGACATGTGCTCTTAATGTCAATAAATCAAGACCTGCTCTAAATCTCGGAGATCGAATGATTCTCTCTGGATCGAGAGGATCTCCTTTTGTGAAAGTGACTTGAAGCTTCCAAATACTGATCACTCCATCAGCAATTTTCTTTGGAATACTGGTTGTTTCTTGTTGTTTACTTATAACGGCATTACACGCATCAACGAACTTTTTGTAGTAATCCTTATCACGTGGATTAATGGCTCGAAGTCTTTCTTTGAGTGGCCACCATAGTAATGTTGCATACAAAAAAGCGGTACTTAATGATTTTTGAGAGAGATAGCGACGGTCAGCATTGTACATGGCTTGAGACAGCATCAGCTGTGTCTTAATGCTTGTTTTTGGATTTTCTATGCATGATTGAGTTTGGGGAAACAGTATCGAAAAAAGTCCTAGTGCATAGAGTTTTTCCAATGAACGTTGGCCATATCCCCCATAAAACAGCTTTTGTATTTCAAGAGATAAACGATCAGATGAAACTTTTGCGAGAAGATCTTTTAGTTTTCCAATGGCCTCTAAACACGGGGCATCAATATTGAAGTTAAGTTTTGCAGCAAGTCGTGCTGCCCGTAACATGCGCACTGGATCTTCAATGAAGCGTTCTTCAGGATCTCCAATCACTTTGATCTTTTTTTCTTCGATGTCTTTAAGAGTGTTGATGTAATCATACAATTGGTTTGATACAGGGTCAAAATATAAAGCATTTACGGAAAAGTCACGTCTTAAAATATCCTCGTCCATTTCACCATATGCATTGTCATTTACACGCATGCCATGTTGATTGATTTTTCCTTGTTTTTTTGATCTAAAGGTCGAGACCTCCAAGGTATGGTAATTGATTGTGACATGAACAATTTTAAATCTTCGTCCAATGATAATCGCTCGCTTGAAAAGCTTTTTAATGGCTTCTGGATTAGCATTTGTAACGATGTCGAAATCTTTTGGATGCGCATCAATAAGTATGTCTCTAATTGCTCCACCAACAATGAAGGCATCATAGCCTGCTGATTTGAGCGTTTTTATGATTTTAATCGCTGCTGGTTGAATAAACTTTGTTTTTATCGAATGGTTCTCTTTTTGATAGATGGTCGGCGTAAGTCGTCTGACGCCAAAATAGGTCAACAATGTGTACCAGATTTTCTTAAATATTTGCATAGAATGTAGTGTCCTTAAAACTTTATCATGGGGGCTTTATGAAAAGCCAATAGTGTGATATTATCAAACGAGAAATATGTTGACAACTTCAATTATCGCTTATAACCATAATACGTTTTTAAAACCTAACCTAGGTCTTGGATATCCTCAAGTAAATCTCATGCTGCATCGAATGAGTCATGATGCATTGTGGCGAGGAAGTATTCATCCGAGAGAAATTGAAAATGCGTGGATTGACGCGAGTGAGCGGGCTGCAAAACTATGCCAGTACGAAATAGATTCAGGTAGACGTGTTGTAATTTTAGGGGGCGATATATCTGGTCTTGGAATATTTTCTTGTCTTATAAAAGAAATGCCTAATTTACAATTCGAATGTCTTGATACACATTTAGAAACCCTTTGGCATGAGGCTATAGTTCCCATTAAGCCCGATTGGGATTTTCTGAAATATAATGAAACATCAGATGGATCTACATTAAAGTGTAGTTTAGCAAGTGAATTACCAGTTGATTTGATTTTCTCTGAAAAAATAAAATGTTTATACCTTTATGATGTGAATCCTACCAATCAACAATCAGTAATCAATGAATTAATGAGGTTTTTTAAATGAAGAATCAATTATCAGCAGTGCGTGTCGGTTTATCACTTGGATTGATTTCAGCATTAAGAATCTTTGGTCTGATGGTCATTGTTCCTATTCTTTCCTTACATGCAAGTGATTACCATACGAACTATGGTGGTGTTGGATTGGCCATCGGGATTTATGGCCTATTTCAAGCCATCGGACAGATGCCCTTTGGACGACTTTCGGATCAATATGGAAGAAAAAATGTTCTAACGTTTGGTTTATTGTTATTTGCCTTAGGTAGTTTTATTGCTGCAATTGCTCAATCAATTCATTGGCTGATTCTTGCAAGAGTCTTACAAGGAATCGCAGCAGTCAACGGAGTAGTCTCTGCATTTGCTGTGGATCTAGTAAAAGAAGAAAAAAGACCTGTCGTGCTTGGTATTATTGGTGGCATGATCGGAGTGACTTTTTTTATAGCAATCTGCATTGCACCAGCATTGGATCGCTTAATTGGATTACCTGGCATTTTTACATTAACCGGTATGTTGTCATTGGTTGCAATTATTTGGCTTTGGTCTGTAATCCCTGATCCAACTCAACATTTGAAAGCGCCTGATTGGAAATGGTCAATTTATAAGCAGCCTGAGTTTGTCTGGTGTGCTGGGTCTGCAGGAATAATTCATGGAGTATTTACGGCGACATTTTCGCTCCTGCCAACGTATGTTTTAAGTTGTGGTTATGTGCCATCTGATATGAGCTATGTATATGGCATTAGTATGTTGATTGCAGCTGCATTGATTGTTGTTATGATGCGACTTTTAATGAAGGATAAGTCGCATCAAAGAGAATCTGTTATATGGCTTTTACTCGCGATGTCCTTTGGATTGGCATTATTGATGAGTCCAAATTGCCTTATTTTAGGGTTGGGACTATTCATTGGTATGTTTGGTCTTTTAGAAGCTATATTACCTTCCGTATTATCTCAGTCGATTGAGTCAAATCGAAGAGGTGCGTATATGGGCGGGTTTTACGCAGTTGCGCAATTTGGGGTATTTATCTTGAGTGCATTCGCTGGTACAATGCGTACACATGCAAGTTTTTCGATGGTGTTGGCCATGTTAGCTTTTATAATAGGAATCTGGGCTACATCGAAATTCGTGTATGATATGCGATTAAAGTTAAATGAAAGTTATAATGTATGAGGTAATAATGTATGTCTAGTGGAGTAAATAAAGTCATTTTAGTAGGTAATTTAGGTCAGGATCCAGAAGTACGATATACATCATCCGGTTCCGCCGTTGCAAATATATCCATTGCGACATCTGAAAAATGGAAAGATAAACAAACAGGCGATTTTAAAGATATGACAGAGTGGCATAGAGTCGTGTTGTTTACTCGTTTGGCTGAGATTGCAGGTGAATATCTTAAAAGAGGTTCAAAGGTATATTTAGAAGGAAAGCTACGGACTAGAAAATGGCAAGACAGTAATGGAGTGGATCGTCAAACTACCGAAATCGTTGCTGATAGCTTGCAAATGCTTGATCGAAGAGGTGATGATTTATCCCAAGGTATGCCACCTGCTAAAGAAACTGCAAATGCGGCACCTAAGGAAGCCCCTAAAATGCTAGAGGATGATGACATTCCTTTCTAGTAATACTTGACGAAATCAGTCATTTTGCGTTAAATTAGATGAATGAGAATCAACGAATTTAATGTTGGCGATCAATGTTTGTTTACCAAGTATCTTGAGAAGAATGATTATACATCTAACTTGGTCTCTTTAGGGTTGTTGCCAGGTACTAAGTGTGAGGTGCTTGCCTTCTCACCCTTAAAGGACATGGTACACATTGAATTTCGAGGCAATTCAATTGCTTTAAGAAGGAAAGAAGCTGCATGCTTGGTTTTTAAAAGTTTAACGCCATGAATCAAAAGAAAATTGCATTAATAGGTAACCCTAATAGCGGAAAGACAACACTGTATAACCGTTTAACTGGGTTGTCTGCCAGAGAAGGAAATTATTCTGGTATTACTATCAATACGGAGGATGGTTTTTGGCGATCATCGAGCCTTGGAAAGGTTCAGGTTTCAGACTATCCAGGGACATACAGCTTACACCCTCATCAAAATGATGTTTCCAACGATGATTACAGGTCCCTTTTTGAGAAAAAATACGATGTCATTGTGAATGTTGTCGATGCACTATCTCTTGAACGGCATTTATATTTAACCTATCAATTGCTTGAGCGGGACCTACCTATAATAGTAGTTGTTAACCGCATGGACTTGGCAAAAAAACATGGTTATGAAATTACAATTTCTGAACTTTCTAATGCCCTTGGTTGCCCAGTTTTAGGGATGTGTGCATGCAACGAAAAAGATTTTTCTTCATTAGAAGATCAGATCCTTGCGTTCAAGCCAAGTACGTTTAAGGGGTATCCATCATCTAAGTTTTGGCATTTTTTAAAAGAACGGTTTATGTCATTGGGTCTTTTAAATCCTCCGCATAGCTATTTATATAGCGTCGAGTCTGGCCAATACGTCAATGAAATTAATCAGGGGCAGCTTGAAAATCCATTAGATATTGAAATAGCAGATTTACGTTATCAACAAATACAAGAGGTATTGTCAAAGTGTCAGGTGATACACGAAACCGCATCCAGTACACGATCTCGTGCCATCGACAAAATAGTGCTACACCATACGTTTGGTATCCCAATATTTTTATTGGTCATGTATGGTTTATTTACTTTGACTGTAAAGTTCGGTGGTATCTTTCAGGTGTTAATGGATGCAATTACACATGCTCTTTTGGTTGACGGTTTGTTTCTCGGATTGGGTTATCTCGGTATGCCACACTGGTTTGCTAATCTTGTTGGCCATGGCATTGGGCAAGGTTTAGCCACCACATTAACGTTTACTCCTGTTTTATTTTGTATGTTCTTTGGTTTGGGTTGGCTTGAACATTCAGGCTACATGGCAAGGGCAGCATTTTTGTTAGATCATTTGATGAGGAAAATAGGTCTACCCGGTCGGTCACTGGTTTCCTTTATTATTGGCTTTGGATGTAATGTACCGGGTGTGCTTTCAACAAGGGTTTTAGGACGTCATGAAGAGCGACTGATGAGTATTATGATGGCGCCTTTTATGTCATGCGGTGCACGTCTAACGATTTATGCTGTTATGGTTACAGCATTCTTCCCAGGCTCTGGACATAACGTCATATTCTTATTGTATCTAATTGGAATATTAGCAGCCATCATTACAGGTTTACTACTTCAGCCTAGTTTGGATTTAGAACAACCACTTCCGCTCATTATGGAAATGCCTGCCTACCATCGGCCAAATTTAAAAATACTGACTCGATCAGCACTACGCCAAGTTATTCGGTTCATTGAGCGAGCAGCATTGTATATTATCCCATTATCAGCGGTACTAACGTTATTGATGCATTTTGATGTTGGGTTGAATTTTGTAGATGGCTCAGATATGGAGCACAGTCTTCTAGCGCAGATTGCCAAATCAATCACAGTGATCTTTATGCCTATGGGTATATCGATCAATAACTGGCAAGCAACAGTAGGACTAATCGCTGGTTTATTGGCAAAAGAGGTAGTGGTTGGTACGATGAACACGTTATATGCCCAAATTACTACACCGATTGTACCGATTGGTCAACAAATCATGGAGGGGTTGAGGGCGTTTATCGATTCATGTACCCCATTATCCATGACGAGTAATCTTGAAGTGCCAGCCCATCATTTTCACAGTGTTGCATATCATGAGATGATGTATCGTTTTGGTTCATCAGAGAGTGCATTCGCATTTTTAGTATTTGCACTTTTATATTTTCCGTGTATGTCTACAATTGCAGCTATTTGTAAAGAAGTCGGTCCACGGTGGGGATTACTCTCGTTATTTTGGTCAACAGCCCTTGCATACTTATTAGCTGTAATGGTCTATCAAATTCAGACATCTTTACATCATCCAATTAGCTCACTGATGTGGTTGACATGGGGTAGTGTGACATATTACTTTTTAATGATTGGATTTCAAAAGCAAGCAAGAAAAATATGGAGCGTTGAGAAATGACGTTAAAGCAATTAAAATCACTTTTAATCAACCGTGATTGGGTGAGCAGTAACGAGCTAGCAAGCTATTTTGGCTCGGATACAGTCACTATCGAACAAATGATGTCACATTGGATACGTGTTGGCAGTGTAATTAAAAAAACATCATGTAATGATTGCCATGGCTGCCATGGTTTAACATGTGATATGTACCATTGGCAATCCTGAGCGTATACACCAAATGTTTGACTATTTAAGAGCTAGTTGATACTATACAGTCAAATTTGGAGATGCAATGAAGCCTAAAACAAAACCAAATCTAAAAGAAAAAGCTAACAAATATTTTACTATTTTCTTGAGTATTTGGGCTGGTGCTCTGGCTAATATGATCTCAGTTGCACTTTTGGGGGTAACGCCTCTTACGATACTTTATTATTCCCTTTATGCCGTAACTATTTTATTTTCTTTGAGAGCAATTTATCTCTTAAGTTCCAACAATTCAGATTTATTTGAATTTCAAAACACAATTCAAGCGGTACTTCGTTGGCCATTATCTTGGAAGTTCCATATCATTGCATTTATTTCCCCAATATTTCTTGGGTTTTTATTAAGTGCTAATATTGCATTTTTCGTCATTGGCATCACATTGTCACAGTTAAGCTTTTGTCTATTTCACATGATTGATGATTGGAAAGAGTTACAACCATTCTCTTTTTCATTTGGCTTGATTTCAGTCATTGTAATGTACGGAATTACTGACATCTTAGTGTTTTTTGTTGCAGCGTTTACATCCTCTATGTTGTCATTATGGCTGTTGTCACATTTGTTTTTAGAATGTAATCAACCAGATTCTAATGTCAATATGACCATGATGCTGATGTTTGTACCTGTTTGCCTCTCATATCTTATGAATTATATTATCGATTTCTTCTTTGATTTTTTACTACAAAATGAGGATGATGCGCCAGCTGTATGTAATACTCAAATAGGTCTTTACTATAATCCAATTCGATCAAATGTATTGAATGAAGAATTAAACCCCTACAATCATTTTTCAAAAGTCCTTGATGCATCGCGTGATGTTGTTCAGGATATATTTCCAGAGGGCTTTGAAGGCCCACAGAAAAATTAAATCATGCCACAGTTTGTTCAGCCTCAATATACAACATCACCTTACATATTTTTGTTATTCCCTGCATTCATAATGTATTCGTTAGGCGTTAGTATTTTGATTATTAATGCGTTGATTGCTCAACCTTTTTTAATTGTTTTATCTATTTTATGTCTATTTAAATGTTGTAATTTTTTTGAATTGGCAGATACCTTTTGGTCTTTAGCATTTACGTTCGAAACATCTTTTATTTACTTTTGGATGACATTAATGGCTGGTAAGATATTCTTTGTATCTCTAATTTTGACATGCATTTATAATTTTATCTGCTTTTCCCATAACCCTAATTTAATTGATGCAGCGCAAGTAACATCCAGCTCAAGGTGGGTCGTTCTTATTGCCTTCTTATTTTTAGTGGTGAGCATCATTCCTACGTTTTTTGGAAATTATGTTCCATTGTGGATTATGTATAGTGTTGCAAACCTTTTGATTCCAAGCTGGATTCTTTCTGATGTTAGATCAGAACGCTTCCATGATCATAGACACTCCAAATGGATATCATTTTATAAAGAAGACGAGAAGAAAAAGGGGCCAGTGCATGCAATGTGTACTCTTTCTATTGAATTTTTCTGTGTGGCGTTGATATTTTATGAGGTGAGTATGATATTTACACTTCATTTTGCGTTATCACCTATTTTATTAGCCGTATTTAATCCAGCAGTTCTATTGATGATGTATTTGCAATTAGAGAGTATAGATAGCCCCAATACTATTGTGCATATTGTAAACACCTATTGTCTGTTTTTTATTTCTATTCCTTTAAATTATTTACGATTGGTTTCTCAAGACATAGGGGACATTATCAATCATCATATTTCAAATATTTTTCCAACTGCGCCACCCATGGAAGATAATGATGAAAGTGAACGTAATGAAAATAATAGTCAGGCTACACCACCACCAACAGCACCTGTTTATTCAGGGAATATTCTAAATCCAACGACACACATTCCAACTGCAACACCCGTCGTCGATCCTCTGGAAACTGCAGTTAATTGTCAAGGTCACACTGTGCTTGAAAGAAGGGATGATGGTATTTATAATGAGATTTAACATTATCAAAAAAAGGGGAGATTATGTACGTATCTGAGCTAAATACACTATTAGATGAATATCATTTGTTGAAACATCCTTTTTACATTGCGTGGACAGAAGGCCGTATTGATAGAACAATACTGAGAGACTATGCTGAACAATATTATCATCATGTGAAAGCTTTCCCAAGATACATCAGTGCAACGCACTCACTATGTGAAGATTCAAAAAGCAGAAAGATGCTGCTAGAGAACTTGGTTGAGGAAGAATCATCTAACGATCACGATCACCCTGCATTATGGCGCCAGTTTGCTACTGAGCTTGAGTCCACTGATCCAGATAATACAACTCCTGATAAACATACCTCAGAAATGATAGATAATTTCTTCAAATGGGCCAGAAGTAGCTATGCAGAGGGACTTGCTTCACTATATACCTATGAACGTCAAGTACCAGAAGTAGCCGATGTGAAAATTGATGGCCTTAAAAAGTTTTATGGCGTTCGATCCAAAGAGGGACTGCAATTTTTTGAAGTTCACCGTGGAGCTGATGTACAACACCGTAAGGACTGCGAAGAGCTATTGGATGCATTAAGTCCTGAAGAGAAAGAATTAGCGAAACAGTCTGCGCTCACGACTGCAAAATATCTGTGGAACTTCCTTACAGGTATATGCGAAAAGCATAATATACATTAGTTTTACTTGCGGCACAGTTGTTTTCAATGTAACATTGTAAGCTAAGATGTGTTGGTTAGACGATCGCTGTGTTTAACAGAGGAAAGTCCGGGCTCCACAGGGTAAGATGCCAGGTAACGCCTGGGCGACGAAAGTCGACGGAAAGTGCCACAGAGAATAGACCGCCTTCGGGTAAGGGTGAAACGGTGCGGTAAGAGCGCACCGCATAACAGGTAACTATTA
>MDTB01063200.1_pt1 | contig 15321 bp, 14 predicted proteins | sample 811161 | NCBI WGS metagenome assembly MDTB01 (sample SAMN05326650, study PRJNA326480) | marine metagenome | isolation source: seawater | place: Mediterranean Sea | collected 2009 | reverse complement strand
CTTGCTTTAGAAAAGCTTGGCAAGCTGAAGAGCTTGAGGGCGTTGGCCAGAATTGATGGTTTTGAAAAAGAAATTGAATCATTGGAAGCCTCTGAAAAAATAAGCTCCAAGCAATCTGGTACTCTTTACAAAAGTATCTCGAAGATAAAAAAAAGCTTAGAGGGACACAAGAGCTCGGTTGAACTGGCTGGTAATCTTTTCCGTGGGGTCTCGTATGGCAGCGTTCTTATCCTTATTGCTCTGGGATTAGCCATTACTTTTGGCTTGATGGGGGTGATTAATATGGCCCATGGTGAGTTAGTGATGGTCGGTGCCTACGCAACCTATGAAGTGCAAATGCTATTTGGACATTCTCCAGAAAATTCTGTAAACGAATATTATTTTTTCGCCCTGCCAGTTGCGTTTCTTGCTTCGGCTACGGTCGGTCTTTTGATGGAGAAATTTGTAGTCCGGCATTTATATAACCGTCCGCTCGAATCGCTACTGGCAACCTGGGGAGTTTCCCTGCTGCTTATCCAATTGGTTAGACTTCGTTACGGAGATAATATCGGAGTCAATGCCCCAACTTGGGCAAGAGGTGGTTTTGAGATTTCTCAGGATGTAATTTTACCTTTTGCCCGTCTATACCTACTGGCTCTGTCGGCAGCGTGCGTGGGGTTTATATATTTCATTATTCGTAAAACCCGAAAAGGGATGCTGATACGGGCTACGATGCAGAATCGGGATATGGCAAGTAGTCTGGGTGTGCGAACACGCAATGTGGACCGTTTCACATTTGCCCTTGGTTCAGGTATTGCTGGAGTTGCAGGCTATGGTTGGACAATTGTTGGGGGAGTTACTCCTGATATGGGAACCAAGCTTTTTATCGTAGACTCATTTCTTGTGGTGGTGGCTGGGGGAGTAGGAGAATTGGCAGGTGTCTTGTGTTCGGGGCTTGGAATTGGCGTTATAACAAAACTTATAGAACCGCTTGAACTTGGTGGTTTTACCATAGGTCCCGTCTGGGGGAAGGTAATCTTGCTTGCTTTAATTGTTGCCTTTATTCAGTACAAACCAGCAGGACTGTTTGCACCCAAAGGACGCTTAGGAGATAAGTAATGAAGAGTTCTAGCGAAAAGCTCATAGAGAACAAAGTCTCCTTTGGGGTGCTTTTTATTATTGGTTTTGCAGTCCTGCCATTTCTTTACGGAGAAGGAATTTTCTCAATTGGAGATATTAATATGCTGGGTCGCTATATGTCCTTTGCCATCTTAGCGTTGGGATTGGGTTTGCTATGGGGATATGTAGGGATTCTGAGTCTTTGTCAGTTTACCTTTTTTTGCCTTGGAGCCTACGCAATGGGGATGCATCTGGCTCATCACGGAGGACCGGAAGGAATTATTGATGCCAATGGTTGGAAAATGCCTGCATGTCTTTTTGTGGTCTACCCTTATGATGTGGGTGAGTCTTCAGGAGATGCTCTTGTGCCCGGTTTTTGGAAACCTTTTTGGAACCTCCCCCTTACTTTAATTCTTGGAATTCTAATCCCTGGCGTTACTGCTTTTTTACTAGGCTATTTTGTCTTTAGAAGTCGGGTAAGAGGGGTTTATTTTGCAATTCTAACCCAGGCAATCGCGGTTGCTGGTTGGTTGGTATTCTGCCGAAACGATGTCATGTTATGTGGGACCAACGGCTTAACCCGCTTTGATGTCATCTCTCCAGCAGAGTCTTTATATACCTTTAACCCAGTGGATGCGAAAGATAGTTGGATTGCTTCGCACGGATCCAGCATGGAGTATGATTTAAACGGTGATGAAAAACTTGACCAACTTGACTATTCAATCGCCGATGTTGGGTTTTCGCTTTCTTCCGAAAGGGTTCAACTTTGGTTGTACTGGATCACTCTTGCCTGTTTGTTTGGCGCTTACCTGTTATGTCAATGGATTGTAAAGTCGAGACTCGGTAAGGTGCTCCTGGCAATTCGGGATGATGAGCCCACGCTTCATTTTTTTGGTTACAAACCTCATGTTTATAAAATTTTTGCCTTTTGTATTGCTGCGGCGCTGGCGGGTCTTGCCGGGATGTTATTTGTTCCGCAGATGAAAATCGTCACACCTTCGAATATGGAGGCTTACCGATCGGTTCTTGTTGTCGTCTGGGTAGCTGTTGGAGGTCGGAGTTCATTGGGTGGAGCTGTCCTCGGTGCCTTAAGCGTAAACTTATTGTATAACTACCTAACCTCTGAACAGGACATATTGTTTTTTAAATGGAGTCCCGATTATTGGCCAATTCTTTTAGGTCTGATTTTCATAGCCGTCGTTCTGTATTTGCCAAATGGCTTGATCGATTTGGTCAATCGGTTGAGGAAGAAGTTTTCTTCATCCGCACTTATAAACAATACATCGGATAAATGAACACCGTCGATACAACGGAGGGTCCCGCTCCTGAAATGCTTGCAGAATCCTTAAAAAAATATGCCGAATTCCGTCCAAGTCTGGTTCAGCCATCCATCTGGTCGAAGAAGTTTGTATTATTTGTCGAAAACCTGTCGGTTTCATTTGATGGATTTAAAGCAGTGGATATTCCCCAGTACGGAATTGAGCATGGTGAATTAAGAGTAATTATTGGACCCAACGGGGCAGGCAAGACCACCTTTTGTGACTTGGTAAGTGGAAAGACCAAACCCTCAACAGGGCGGGTTTATTTTGATGGCAAAGAAATAACCCAACTGGAGGAGTCTGATATTGCTTTGAGTGGGATTGGTAGAAAATTCCAGACTCCCACCGTCTTTGACAGCTTAACCACCTATGAAAATCTTCTCTTGGCCTTACCTGGAAATCAGGGTTGGAAGAACAATCTTTTTCATCCAGAGTCAAAACAGGAAGTAGAACAAATCGATGAGATTCTCGAAAAAGTTTCCCTTCTAGGGCAACGGGAAATGCCCGCAAAATCTCTGAGTCATGGGCAACGCCAATGGCTGGCAATTAGTGCATTGATTATCTCCAAACCTAAACTTCTTTTGGTCGATGAACCTGCTGCTGGCTTAACGGATTTGGAAACAGAACAAACTGCGGATTTACTTCTCGAGCTAGCTCAGGATCATACCATCGTAGTGATTGAACACGACATGGATTTCGTCAGGAGACTTGGGAAGACAGTTACTGTTTTAAACGAAGGGAAAGTTTTGGCTGAGGGGATGATTGATGAAATGGAAAGAAATGAGGAAGTCATGGAGGCCTATCTGGGTAGATGAGTATGGAAATTTCAGTAGGAGAGCATGATACCGAAGAGACAAATCCCTATCTTCAGGTTTCGGGTCTGGAATTTTCATACGGAGAAGTAAAAGTTCTACATGGTTTGGAATTTCAATTAGCACCACAAAGCATAGGTTGCGTTATGGGCCGAAATGGTGTTGGCAAGACCACCTTTCTGAGAAACCTAGTGGGATTGGAAAGTTCCTCCGCTGGGAGAATTTATATCGAGGGTAAAAATGCGACGAATTTAGAGGCTCATGAAAGGGCATGCAATGGGATTGGCTATGTTCCTCAGGGTCGCCAAATTTTTCCACTTCTTACGGTTGAGGAAAATTTGTTGGTCGGATTGGAGGCGGCGGAAACTACTGATAAATCGATCCCCTCCACAGTCTATGAAACTTTCCCAGTTCTTCATCAAATGCGAAAAAGGCGGGGCGGTGATCTTTCCGGAGGCCAACAACAGCAGCTCGCGATCGGTCGAGCGTTGGTAACAAGGCCAAAATTTCTCGTTCTCGATGAACCGACGGAAGGTATCCAGCCAAATGTTATAACGATGATTGGAGAGGTTATTCGTCGACTGGTTGAGGAACAGGGGATGACCATTTTGTTAGTCGAGCAATATGTTGATTTCGTTCGTAAATATTCAGATAGCTTTGCAGTTATGAACCGTGGGCGTTTTGTTGCTCAAGGATCGGTTGATAAGCTTGATTCTTCTACCATTCATAAGCACCTAAGCGTATAGATAAAAAATGCACCTGACTCCTAGAGAAAAAGATAAATTAATGATTGTTGTCGCGGCAGACCTAGCTCGTCGCCGAAAAGACAGGGGAGTTCTCTTGAATTACCCGGAATCCGTTGCCCTTATTACCTATGAGGTAATGGAAGGGGCTCGAGACGGCAAAAGTGTGGCTGATTTAATGAGCTATGGTTCTACCATTTTGAAGAAAGATGAAGTCATGGAAGGAATTGCTGAGATGATTCACGAAGTACAGGTGGAGGCGACTTTTCCTGATGGCACCAAATTAGTAACCGTTCATAACCCCATACGATGAAGCCCGGAGAAATTATTACCAACAAGGACAAGGATTTTATACATGCCAATGAACACCTTCATACCATATTGGTAAAGGTGAGTAACTTGGGGGACCGTCCAATTCAGGTTGGTAGTCATATGCATTTTTTCGAAGTGAATAGGGCTCTTGAATTTGAGCGTGATAAAGCTCGCGGTTTTCGACTTAATGTTCCCGCCGGAACCGCTGCCCGTTTTGAACCGGGTGATTCAAAGGAAGTCGAATTGGTTGCTCTTGCAGGAAAACGGGAAGTTTATGGCCTGAATAATTTAACCAATGGGAGTGTAGATCAATGAGCCTGAAACTTACCCCGAGACAATACGCCGAGATGTATGGACCCACCGTTGGGGATCAGGTCAGATTGGGAGATACGGAACTCTTTATCGAAGTCGAGAAAGATTTAATTGCGGAGAATGGCGGATATGGAAATGAGATTAAATTTGGAGGAGGTAAGGTCATTCGCGACGGGATGGGCCAGTCTCCCACTGCGTTAGATGATGCTTGCCTTGATCTAATCGTCACCAATGCGACTATAATGGATCCGCTCCTAGGAGTGATCAAGGCGGATGTGGGAGTGAAGAACGGAAGAATAGCTGGTATCGGACACGGGGGAAATCCCCTTATTCAGGATGGCATTGATCCGGAAATGGTTGTGGGTGCCGGAACCGAGGTGATCGCAGGCGAAGGGATGATATTGACTGCGGGCGGCTATGATTCACACATCCATTTTATTTGTCCGCAACAAATTGAGGAGGCTCTTGCCAGCGGGGTAACTACCATGACCGGAGGCGGTACCGGACCTGCAACCGGGACCAACGCCACGACCTGTACACCCGGAGCGTGGAATATTGGAAAGATGTTGCAGGCTGCTGACGAGTTCCCCATGAACTTGGGATTTTTGGGAAAAGGAAACTCTTCCAATCCGGAAGCTTTGCGCGAACAGGTAAGAGCCGGAGCAATCGGATTAAAACTGCACGAGGACTGGGGTACAACTCCGGCCACCATTGATACTTGCCTGACCGTGGCAGATGAAATGGATGTACAGGTTGCGATTCATACAGATACTTTGAATGAGGCAGGTTTTGTTGAAGATTCAGTCGGTGCAATCAAGGGCAGAGCCATTCATACCTTTCATACGGAGGGGGCAGGTGGGGGTCATGCTCCTGATATTATTAAGGTTTGTGGAGAGCCAAATGTGCTTCCTTCATCAACCAACCCAACCCGTCCCTTTACCGTAAATACCATCGATGAGCATTTGGATATGTTGATGGTTTGTCATCATCTTGATTCAAAAATTCCGGAGGATGTTGCGTTTGCAGAGTCAAGAATCAGACCTTCTACAATTGCGGCTGAAGATATTCTTCATGACCGTGGTGCGTTCTCGGTAATGGCCAGTGATAGCCAGGCAATGGGCAGGGTAGGGGAGGTGCTCTGCCGCACTTGGCAGACGGCGGATAAGATGAAGCGGCAATTTGGTAAGCTTGAATCGTCTACTCATAGGGAAGCCGATAATTTCCGTGTTCTTCGTTACCTCTCAAAATACACGATTAATCCTGCTATCGTCCATGGGATGTCTCGCGAAATTGGTTCTATTTCTGTGGGTAAGTTGGCAGACTTGGTATTGTTCAAACCGGCCTTTTTTGGGGTAAAGCCGGAACTGGTTCTCAAGGGTGGATTTATTGCTTATGCCAACATGGGTGATCCCAATGCTTCCATTCCCACTCCACAACCCATGCATTACCGTCCTCAGTTTGGTTCTTTTGGTAGAGCTAGAACCTCCACCTCAAGTACCTTTGTGAGTGAGGCAGCCATGGAGTCCAATTCATTGGATGAGCTTGGGCTTCAGAAAAAAATGATTCCCGTCAGTAACACCCGGGAAATTGGCAAAAAGGATCTTATTCTAAATGATGCACTGCCGAAAATTGAGGTGGATCCGGAAACCTATGTGGTCAAAGCAGATGGAGAGGAATTACATTGCGAGCCGGCTAAAATCGTTCCTTTAGCCCAAAGGTATTTCCTCTTTTGATTATGAAAATAATCAAAGAATTTAATCCGATAAATTCTGAAGCATTTGAAACTCCCATTTCTTTAACAGTTGAGAGGCGGGTACTAGCCAAACGCAGATGGCGCGGTCAGGCACAGGATGGGACTGATTTCGGTTTCGATTTAATTTCTCCCCTCAGGCATGGAATTTGTTTTTATACGGAAGAAGATAAGAACTATATAATAGATCAAAAACCGGAAGTGGTCTTTCGAGTGCCTTATCCCAATCAAAAGGAAGCCGCATATCGTGCCTGGCAAGTGGGTAACCTTCATTTCCCCGCCCATTTTACAGAGTCTTATTTATTGGTTGAAGGCGATCTTGCGGTTCGACTTATGCTTGAGAGAAATCAAATTCCTTTTGAGGAAGGTATAGAAATTTTTCAACCTGTGCTGGCAGCTACAGGTCACCATCATGGAAATAGTAAGTTACTTAAGTATTTCAATAAGTGGTAGAATTTTCCATTATCATTAACAAGAAAGCAATAGCGTATAATCCGGCAAACTCCTATGTCTGGTAAAAAGAATTTTAATTGGTTGGGTGGTTTGATCCAAACCACTGATACGCTATTTCCTAGCGGAGGGTATGCTCATTCGTATGGGTTGGAGGAAATGGTGGCACTTAATCAAGTCTCTTCCCCGAAGGACTTGGAAGAATTTCTTATGCAACAAATCTTACCCAGCCTGGAAAAGCTGGAATTACCCTACCTGAGATATTGTGTAGAGGCCGTTGAGAAAAATGAGTTGAATAAATTGGTCAGCCTTAATGAAGAAATTTCAGCCTGGAAGCTGACTCGTGAAATTCGCGATGCAGGAAAATTTCAGGGTACACAATTGCTGAGAATGATACTCGAGATTTATGAGTGTCCAGTATCCGAAAGATTTAATCAATCATTGCAGGAAGGAAATGATCAATGCCAACAAATTACAGCAACGGCTCTTCTTAGAAATGCACAAAATGCTCCTTTGACTTCATCCATGATTGCTTGGATATACCAAGCGGTTTCAAATTTTTGTTCAGCTTCCATCAAATTGCTAAGGCTAGGTGAGCTTGCATGCCAAAAAATAATTCACCGCTGTATCGACGCAAAAAGAGTGCAAGATTTACTTTCAAAATCCCTCGATGTCCAAAGGGATGAGGCTGGTTTTTTTAATCCTATGCTCGACTTGGCATCTGCTCGTCATGAACTTGCATTTTCCAGATTATTTATATCATGACTGAAGCAAATAATAATGAATTTAGCCGTCCTGTCCGGATCGGCATCGGTGGGCCTGTCGGTTCGGGTAAAACAATGCTCACATTGCGCTTGTGTGAAGTGCTCAGGGATAAATATTCCATGGTCGCGATCACCAATGACATCTACACCGTGGAAGATGCTCAGTTTTTGGCACGCAATCACGCACTGCCCGAAGATCGAATAATGGGAGTGGAGACAGGAGGTTGTCCCCATACCGCGATCCGAGATGACACAACCATGAATGCGGTTGCGATCGAGCAGTTACAACAACGGCACCCGGATGCAAAATTGGTACTTCTTGAAAGTGGCGGTGATAATCTGTCTGCCACCTTTTCACCGGAATTAGTAGACGCTTTCATTTTTGTCATCGATGTGGCGGAAGGCGATAAAATTCCCAGAAAGGGGGGGCCCGCGATTCGTTATTCTGACCTTCTTATCATAAATAAAACAGATCTCGCCCCCTTGGTGGAGGCTGACCTCGAGGTCATGGATCGGGATGCAAAAAAAATGAGGGAAGAGCGGCCTTTTATATTTACGGATCTTAAGACTCATAAAGGCTTGAATGATGTTGTGGACTGGTTAACCAGGGAGTTTTTATTCTAAAAATGAAGATATTCATTGCATGAAACCCCTCGGGATCCATGGTGGTGTACATCTCGGTTGTCGTACAAATGACGACGGCTTACCCTATCTTTCGAGCCAAAGGTTTTCACCACCCGTTCATCTAAGTAAGCCTTACTATGATGAGGATACGGGTTCATTATTGATCAACCTTTCCTGTCCCACTGCTGGTTTGTTATCAGGAGATCGTATGATTTGCGATATAGAAGTATCAGAAGAAGCATCGATGGTGGTCACCACACCCGGTGCAACCCGGTCGCATTTTATGCGTACTGGAACCGCAAAGGTTGAACAAAAGTTCAGGATTAAGGCTGATTCTTTTCTAGAATTCAATCCCGGTTCATTAATCCTACAAAGATCGACCTCTCTTGAACAAAAGACCAAGGTGGAGGTTGAGGGAAATGCAGAAGTCTTATTTGTCGAGAAAATGCTGCCGGGCAGGATTGCCCATGGTGAATCTTTTTTATTTAAGAAATTTTCCAACCGATTAAGAATTCAAAAAAATAAGAAAAACATTCTCTTAGAATCATTTACCTTGGAACCAGAAAATGAATCAGTTAACCCGTGGAGGAAATCGTTTCCAACTCCATTTTACGGATGCTTTTATCTGGTTTCTCCAAAGGTATCGAATGAGCTTCCTTGCCGCCAGAAAATTCACGATATGAAAAACGAAAATCTACTTGTCGGATCCACTTCCATGCACCATCAAGCGGGGTGGGTGGTGAAAGTTCTAGCCGGAGATCCCTATGAATTTCGAAAAGCAATGAGAGAAATTAGAGAGCTTCTTTACAAAGCAATAGATCGTTTGCCCACAAGTTTTCGTAGGTATTAATGAAACAATTCATTTTTTGCTCGTGATTCCTGAAACACTTCTCATTGCCGGTAGTGCCGCATCCGTCGGGTTTATCCATACCATTCTAGGCCCTGATCATTACCTGCCACTCGTGGCCATGGCCAAAACAAATGGCTGGAGTGGTCCTAAAACCGCTACCTACACTGCATTTTGCGGCTTCAGTCATGTGCTGGGTACCATTCTCGTTGGTTCTTTGATTTTCCTTCTAGGGTTAGCTTTTTTTAGTATTGAGACCGTGCAAAGTTTTCGAGGAAATTTTGCCGGTTGGTTTCTTCTGCTATTTGGAGCTATCTATTTTGCCTGGGGGACAAGATGGGCAATTCGTAGAGACAGGTTAAAAGACAAACGTGGTCAGCAAGTTGCAGAGAAATCTGGCTTTTCAAGATGTACACCTTTTGCCCTATTTATATTTTTTATTCTTGGGCCTTGTGAGCCTCTTATCCCCTTGATGTCATTAGGCTCTGGTAATACTGAAATCTTATCCTCGCTCTTGGTTGTATTGGCATTTTGTGGAACAACGATCTTAACAATGCTCTTTTGTGTAATGTTTTTTTATTACGGTATTTCCCGTTTCTCTCTTTTGATGAAGTTCGAAAACTACATGCATGCGGCGACTGGGCTGATCATTTTTCTTTGTGGATCCGCTATTCAGTTCCTAGGTGCCTGAACTCAGTTTTTATAATTCGGGTTCGGTTTTGGGAGTTTGGCGTTCATTTGTTTTTGCCAAGCTAGGAGTTTGTTCTCGAGCTCTTTGGATTTTGCAGAATTCTTTTTCGCCAAATCTTTTTTCTCCGAAGGATCCTTCTTTAAATTATAGAGTTCCACTTTTTCCTGATCATAGAACTTAATGAGTTTCCAGTCCCCTTCACGAATAGATGCCCCCGGTTTCCAGGTTGATCCGTGGTAGTGCGGGTAGTGCCAGTAAAGAGGCCGAGGTTTTCCTTTCTTACCTTTCAGTTCGGGAAGCAGGCTTCGGCCGTCCATATGAAGATTGGGGCGCAAGGGAAGACCGGCGAGTTCGAGCATGGTAGCGAAGAAATCCATCGAGACCATTGGCTGGTTGGATACACTTCCAGCTTGGGTGACACCGGGTGCCCGAATGATTGTGGGCTCGCGTACACCTCCCTCATAAAGCCAGCCTTTGCCAGCACGAAGAGGAGAGTTACTCCCCGGTCCCATTTTTGGTTTGGTACTAAGGCCACCATTATCGGAAAAGAATATGACCACTGTGTCGTCCGATAATCCCAATTCGTTGAGTTTGGCTAATAAGGTTCCCACGCTGTCATCGACTGCGGCGACCATTGAAGCGAGGGCTGGATTATCCTGACGCATGCGGGTTTGACCTAAATGCTCTTGTTCGGTCGGTGTTGTACCTGAAAATTTTTCAGCCTTTTTTTGGTAATGATCAATATGTTTTCGATAAGGCTGAATAGGTGTGTGAATGTTGTAATAGGAGAGATAGAGTAGGAAAGGTTTATCTTGATTCCGTTTTTCGAGAAAGCGGGTGGATTCTTCGGTTAGGCGTTCGGTTAGATACTCATCTTTCTTTTTTGCTTCGAGTGCTGGATTGTTCCAGGGAGCATAGTATCCACCCGGTGGGCTTCCTCGATGGTGCCCGCCAATGTTAATGTCAAATCCCTGATCGGTCGGCCAATGTCCTTCATTTCCCAAGTGCCATTTGCCGGCGAAGAAGGTTTGATAGCCATGACTCTTTAATTCCTCGGCAATCGTAACTTCCTTGAGGGCAAGATTATCACGATCCTCAGGATGCAGAAGTTTATTCTTTTTATTATTCGACGAACCGGGAATCCAGTCGGTTATGTCCACACGCACGGGGTGACGTCCCGTCATGATGCTCGCACGGGTAGGGGAGCAGACGGGACAGGCCGCATAGCCGTAATTAAACTTCATCCCCGTCTTCGCCAGTTGATCGATATTTGGGGTTTCATGAAAAGTGGAACCATAAGTTCCTAAATCCATCATCCCCATATCATCGACCAAAAAGAAGACGAAATTCGTCTTCTTTTTGGCGATGAGGGAAAGGGAAGCGAGCAGAGATAAAATAAAGAATCTGCTCATCAAAATTGTGGAATTAGAATTCCTTGGATATGCTCAGTCCAATCACGCGTGGAGAACCGACCACTCCAGGAACACCGCTTAAACTACTGACAAGCGAACTGTAATATTCTTCATCGGTTAAGTTTGTTCCAAAAACATTTAACCCCCAGTCGTTGTATAAATAAGAAACGGATGCATTGAGCAAAGTGTATGAGTCGTTGACAGTGTCAGTGGCGGTTTGGTCAAGATAATGAACCTTCCCGATATTTCGAACTCCAAGATGAGAAATTAAATTTTCTGACCAAAGATAATCTATTGAAGCACTGAAAGTATGCTCGGGGGAATAGGGGATATCTGCTCCAGCAAAATCTGAATTCAAGATTGTGAAAAATGGGAAGACATTTGTTTGCACTATGGAAGAGCTTGTATGTTTTTTGATTTCTCCATCAGTGAGACCATACCCGAGACTAATGAATAATTGATCTGTTGGTCTACCACTGATCTCTACCTCGAATCCAAAAATTTCTACTTCCTCGGCATTATCAACAAAGTAATCAGTAGTGCCAGTAGGTTTTTCAAACTGATAATCTTCAACCTCACTCCAAAAAACGGCAAAATCGAAATTCCAGACTTTATCTTCACTCGTAAGATTCATGCCTACTTCATAAGCAAGATTTTTCTCTTTATTAAATCTTTGGTTGGAAATGCCCATTAGTGAAGTTGAGTTTGTGTCCACATATGGAGAAAATCCGCCTGGTTTGAAGGACTGGGAAACTGCCGCGAAAATTGAGATATTTTCTTCTATGTTATGAGTGATTGAAATTGATGGAGAAAAGAAATCTTCATCATAGGTTCCATTGCTTGGGTCAGCCCAATTATGTCCTACATTTGAAGTTACCACTTTATTTCTGGTAAACTTTCGGTCAACGGCATCGTAACGAATGCCTAGCTGAAGCGAAGTTTTGTCTGTGATAGAACGGTTTAAAGATCCAAAAGTAGCAAAAGAATCCACTTCATTTGTGTAGGATGTTAGCTGATTTTCTTGCCATCCTCCAGGATTGGGGAAGGTTCTCTCTGCTCGTCCTTCAATTTCGTCATTTGCTAGATAGAGACCAAGCTGCCATCTCCAGTCTGCATCTTGATCAGATGCAAAAATCAACTCCTCTGCAATTCGCTCCTGACTCTCAATGATTTTTGAAGTTGAGGATACAAAACCAAATGCATGAAGATCAGCATTAGCCAATTGAGCGTCGCCGAATGTCAAATCAATCAGCGAAGGATCGATTTCCCAATCAAAGCGAGAAGTGACTGAAGTTATATTTCCGAAACTCGTGGGAACAGATAGCTTAAGGAATTGAGAATTGGAATTAATTTTTGTTATTTCGTTTTCACTAGAATCCCTATCATAAAACCCGACACTTTTATTATTATCAGATGATATTCTTGGAACAAGTGGTTGAGCACCCATCTTGAATTCTTCCCAAGTACCACCAATTCCAATTTCAAGTCCACTTTCAGTAGTGAAGTCAAATCCCAATCGACCATTCCAACTTTCCGAAGTAGCGTCATTTCCTGCAGGATTTACATTATCAGTAAATCCATCGCTCTCTGCACGATTTAGACCGAAATAATAAGAGGAATTGTCTCCTGTTGGCCCGTCCGCCAGAACACGATAATTCTGGGTGTTAAAGGTAGCATAGGATGCACTGAACTTTGATCGATGAGTGTTACCAGCTTTTCTTGATTTTATATTAATTACTCCACCGGGGGTGTTTTTACCAAAGCGGTGCCCTTGGTACCCCTTAAGAACTTCAATGCTTTCCAAGTCGAAGAGAGCAGATGAATAAGTGGCTGTGTTTCCTTGTGCGATTCCATCGATATATAACCCCACACCAGGGTCACCGAAAAGTTGTGTGTTACCTATTCCCCTAAGTGAAATTACATCTCCGTATGATTGAATACCATTAGAGTTGATGTAAAGACTCGGAGCTAAGCCTGAAAGATCAGATACTGTCGATACCTTATTTGATTCAATTGTACCTCCACCAAGAATGGTGGCTCTGGAAAGATCAAGCTCACCCAACTGCGAACCTTGCACTCCGATTTCGTCGAGAGTCAGGCGACCGGCGTTGTAATCATTGGCTTGTCCAAGTAAGGAAATCACTGGTAAAAGACCAAGAAGGATGAGCTGGATATAATTCATAAAAGTAGTGAGAAATGATTATTATTAAGGAATGGGGCAATCGAAAAAAGATGGAATTTTCAAAATATGTTATATAATCTTACTCGGAAGAAGAATCGATTATATTCGAGGCTCAATTTGAGCCATTACGGTTGAACCAATATTAAGCGATGCAGTGGCAGCTGGAGAGGGGGCGTTGCAGACATTGATGATCCTGTCGTTTTCCTGAATAAGAAAGTCGTCCACCATGGCTCCGTCTGGATTCACGGCCTGGGCACGAATCCCCGCTGGGACAGAATGCAGGTGTTTTGCTTCAATTTCTGGTATCAGTCGTTGCAGTGCTTTGACAAAAGCTCCTTTGTTGTAAGAACGCCACATTTCTCCCCATCCCATTTTCCAATGTTTCAGCGCCATTTTTTGAAATCCGGGATAAAAAATCGACTCAAGCAGGTCTTTTAAATTAAGATCAAATTTCCCATAAGCTTCTCTTCCGAAGGCAAGCACTGCGTTGGGTCCGCATTCAACCGAGCTATCAATCATGCGGGTAAAGTGAACTCCAAGAAAGGGGAATTCTGGATCGGGCACCGGATAAATCAAGTTTTTACAAAGGTGTTTGACAGATTCATTTAGCTCATAATATTCCCCCTTAAAGGGAATAATTTTGGCTGTTGGCTTTTGCCCGCCTAACCAGGTTACTCGGTCGGAATGTAACCCACCACAGTTTATTGCAAACTTGCATTGTATTATCCCTTGATTTGTCTCAATCACCAAACCATCGCTATTTTTCTGCACTGCGGTAACGGTATGATTGAGAGAAATCATATTGTCCTCCTTTTCTGCAATAATTTCTCCGAGCCGCATACAGACTTGTTTATAATTAACAATCCCGCATTCGGGGACATGGATGGCTTGTACTCCGGCAACATGGGGTTCAATCTCCAACATTTCCTCCCGGGAAATGATTTTGCAATTCACCCCATTCTCTTTTCCCCTTTGGTAAATATTCTGCAACCTAGGAACTTCCTCATCATTGAGAGCGACGATAATTTTTCCGCATAGTTCATGATCAATTCCTTGCTCTTTGCAAAATTGTTCCATGGCTTTCTTCCCGTTTCGGCAATTAATTGCCTTCAGGGAGCCGGGTTTGTAATAAATGCCCGAGTGCAAGACGCCTGAATTGTGTCCCGTTTGATGCATGGCAAGAGAAGCTTCTTTTTCAAGAACCACCAATTTGAGGTCGGGATATTTTTTTGAAAATTGATAAGCTGTCGCTAGGCCAACAATTCCCCCTCCGATTATACAGATATCAAACATTTTTAGAAATTAATCTAATTGGATTTTACCGTAGGAGCGGTCGAGGTGAGCATAGCCTCCATCTGGGTAGAAAATTTGTCCAGTGGTGTGAGAGGATCGGGGTGAGGCAAGAAACACCACTGCATCAGCAATTTCACGATCCGTAGTCATCCTTTTTCCAAAGGGAATATTTTCCTCGATGGAGTGAAGCGTTTTGTTAGGATTTTCTAAAGTGTCCAGCCATCGTTGATACATTGGAGTCATGACTTCCGCAGGAATTACCGCATTTACCCGCACACCTTTGTCAGCTAGGTCGAGAGCCCATTCCCGCGTGAGTGCATTCATCGCACCCTTCGATGCCGCATAGCCAGATGTTCCTCCCTGTCCAGTTTCGGCCACTTTGGACCCAATGTTTATAACCGCACCCTCGTTACGAACAAGTTCATTTAAGGAATGGTGGGTCAGGGCAAAGACATGAACAAGGTTCTTACGCAGGCTGTTAAAAAAGTCTTCGGTGGGTGAGTCCAAGCCGACGCCATCATTGGTACCGGCGTTATGGATTAAGTAATCGATTCGGCCGGTTCTCTCGATGATTTTTCCAATCGCTTCTTTACAGGCTGATTCTTCGGTGAGTTCGGTGGGGATGCAAAAGACCTGTTTTTCATCGGCTCCGATCTCTTCGATTAATGACTGAGCAATATCTGGATTACGATCGAGGATGGCAACGGTGGCT
>MDTB01126048.1_pt1 | contig 15322 bp, 14 predicted proteins | sample 811161 | NCBI WGS metagenome assembly MDTB01 (sample SAMN05326650, study PRJNA326480) | marine metagenome | isolation source: seawater | place: Mediterranean Sea | collected 2009 | reverse complement strand
TGCTTTCTGGAGTTTCGTTTAATGTGGTATAGAAATCAATTCTACTTTGATAGTAAGCTTTGCCGTTGGGGGTTTCAGAGACGCCTATAGCTTTTCGAGCTTTAGGATAATAAACATTTTCAAAAAAACTTTTTACTGATTTGAAGGCAGGGATAACATCATTTACGATCACTTCTGTGGCAGCTAGTTTCAAAGAGTCTTTTTCGGCCATACTTAACTGAGAAGGAAGCTTTAGAAATGGTGAAAAGTAAAAATTTTCCTCAGCGGTTTTAGTAATGTGTTGATCATATGTTGATTCGTATCCTTTAAATATTATGATTGGTTGACCCATACCTGCATCAAGCCCTTTTTTAATTAAAGCTGATTGTTGACTGATATATTGCGGAATTGCTTTTAATAATTTGAGATACTTGAGAGCACTTTTTTTGTTGGTCAGTGGTCTGACGCGGTAGGTAAGACTTGAATGAAAACCACCATCTGATAATATTGGGTTCCAGTGAGTCTTAAACTTGTATCTAACTATGGCTTCATTTAGAGAAAAATCAAGTAATGAGTATGAAATTTGAGCATCATCATTCAGTTTTTTAGGGTCAATCTCTTGAAGTCTGTTTTTTAAAGAATCACAAAAATTAGCGTAAGTTTCAAACCTTGATTCTGTATAATTACCTAGTGGATATTCCTCTTTTTTTGAGCTTTGATAATTTTCATAGGAATTAATAATCATATTGAGTTCATGTTCACCAGTTTTATTTTCACAGTGAATTAATAAAAATATTACTCCAACAAGAATTATTTTTTTCAATATGTTAGATTTTGATTAGCAGTATTTAAATGCAATTCTAAAGATAAACTTCTTTAAATTTTGCAGAGATAAACAATAAATAAATTTCAAATTATTTTCTGTTGATCCTAAAGAGTTTGAATTTAATGTCATCTAGCCCCTCGTCATCAAAGGGATATTCCATTTGATCTTGAATATTATATAGTGAAATTAAAATAAATTCACTCAATACAACTATGAAAAAAGTAAGCCAGCTGGGATTTTCAAGACCAATCTTATTGATAATTGTTGGGGTGTAAACAACAGGGAATATATATATAAAAATTAAACAGTAGGCTTTCAAACTAACTGGAGTTCTGTGTGAGTGGATAGCAATTAAATTATCTGCACTATCCATAACATCTCTATAAAATCGATAAACTTTTTCTCGTGTTCCTCCAGAAATAGACTCTTTATTTATTTTAATAAAATCAAGTGCAGCTTTGAGTTTAGCATCATATTCTGAAGTATCTTCAGTTTTTGTATTTAAATGTCCAAAGAGAGCATCATTTAATTCATTTAAAACACGACTGCTCTCTAATTTCATCTCATCTGGCATTTTAGAATTATGGCAAAAATTTTCGACAGTTTTTAAACTTGCTCGAAAGCGACTTAAATGTTCTAAAGCTTTTTCTCTTCTTCTAAAAGCACCCCTTATTGTAAAAACCAAAGGGAAGATTATAGCTATACTCATTAGTGTCAAATCAATGTTGTAAAACACTTTAAATTCATAAGCTATGAATGGAACTAACAGAGATAAAACCAATGTAATTAATGTTCTGAAGTTGATGATAATGAGATATCTAGACATAAAAATTAATTGTTATATTTGAGTAAATTTATTAACTATAATATGAAGAAACAAGCTTTACTTCCGATCATTTTTCTAATGTCAATGTTTATTAGTGCTCAAAATGCGCTAAAATCTGATGCTTTATACGCAGACCAGACCCCAATGGATGTAAAATTAAGCTACTCCAACAAGGACGTTAACAAGAATACAAACGACACTACTTTTATAAAAACGACAATGGAGTTTCTTCATGAAGGTAAATGGTCTTCTATTGACGTAAGACTTCGTGCAAGGGGTAATTTCAGACGTGCAGAATGTTATTTTCCTCCAATTAAAATGAAAATCAAAAAAGACCAATACAAAGGGACTATTTTTGATGGTAATAAAACCATGAAACTTGTACTTCCATGTAAAATCGAATCTGAAAATAATGATAATATCTTGCAAGAATTTATCGCTTATAAAATTTATGAGAAAGTATCTCCATATCACTTCAAAACTAAAAGAGTAAATATTGATTTTACTGAAATTCGCGGAAAGAAAACCAAAAGTTTTGAACTAAAGGGTTTTTTAATAGAGGACGATAAACGCGTAGCAAAACGTCACGAAGGGAAAGTATTTGAACGTTTTGTCCACCCGATGGGGATGGATCATGTTTCATCTGTACATGTTTCGTTTTTCCAATTTTTATTGGGGAATACGGACTTTTCAACCGCCTATCAGCATAATGGAAAACTCTTATATTCAGATAAAAAAATTATCCCATTACCTTATGATTTTGATATGTCAGGCTGGGTAAATCCTAGTTATGCTACAGTAAATACTACTTTGGGCATTAAGTCTGTTCAAGACAGAGTATATAGAGGATTTAAAAGGGAACAACAATATTTTGATCAGGTTCGTAAACAATTCATTGATAAGAAATCAGAGTTAATTGAAATGGTAGCTAGTTTTGAAAGCCAATTCTCTAACCCGAAAGAATTTCAAAATATGTTTGATTTCATGAATGATTTCTATGAAGTTATTGAGAGTGATTCAAAATTTGAAAAAACTATTGTTAACAAGGCTAGAACGAAATAGATCATCTTTCTCCATTAATAGCTGTAAGCATTTTATCAAAAATAGCTGTGTTATCATAAATACCTCTAAATAAATTAGAGTAAGGGCCATAGCTAAATACAGGCACCATTGTTCCTGTATGACTCCCAGATGTAAAATCTGCACGAACACGCGACCTCTTTACATTTCCACCACTCAATGCCATACCGCCAGTTTCGTGATCAGCGGTAACAATGACTAGTGTATTTCCATCAGCTTTTGCAAATTCAAGTGCTTTAGCAATTGCTAAATCAAATTCTTTAAATTCTGACAGGACATAGTTTAATGAGTTATCATGTCCAGCCCAATCAATTTGTGATCCTTCGACCATAATAAAAAAGGATTTATCCTTAGAAAGTTTATTTAAGCTTATTTCGGTAAGGCCATCAAGACTAGGTTCTCTTCCTAAGTTTTTTGGTGGCGGTTCACCAGGATATGTGAAAAACCCAATTTTTTTAGATGTAGTTTTATTAAATTCATCTAAACTATTTACGAATGTATATCCAGACATTTCCTCTAATAAATTTCTTTTATCTTTTCTTTTGTTAAAATAATCCTCTCCTCCACCCACAAATAAATCAACACTGTGTTCGCTTAATTGAAGTGCAATATCCTCGTAATCGTATCTTGAAGGAAGATTAGCATAAAAACAAGCAGGTGTTGCATGTACAATCTCAGAAGTCACAACCAGTCCAACATTAAAATCTTTTTCTTTACAAATCTCCAAAATACTTTTTTGTTTGTTGTTGTTTTCATCAATCCCAACAGTTCTGTTTAGAGTCTTTACGCCTGACGCCATAGCAGTAGCAGATGCTGCTGAATCTGTAACTAAATAATCTAATGAATGTGTTTTTGATAAACCTACATATTCGAACTCCTCTAGTATAGTTTTGTTTCCATTGGCATACATTCCGGTACTTATTTGTGAAAGTCCCATTCCATCTCCAATCATTAGAATAATATTTGGTGGATTTTGTTGACTAACCAATAATTGGAAACTCAGTATTAAGAAAAAAGAGAAAAAGTTTTGCATGAAAATATATTAAAAATTTAAATATACGAATCCTTTCGATCCTTTCTTGAATTCTTCAAATCTTATATGTGCTTATGTAAGATTACCAAATCATTATCTTTGATTTTTGATATGAAAGAAAATTCAACACCAATTGATATAGTGATTGCTTGGGTAGATGGCTCTGATCCAGAGTTGTACAAAAAACGAATGAATTATCTAAATTCAAAAGAAAAGCAATTAATTCCCGGAGCAAATCCTACTCGTTTCCATTCTTTAAATGAGATAAGTTATTGTGTTCTTTCAATTTTAAAATTTGCTCCTTTTGTAAGGAAAATTTTTATAGTCACTGACAAACAAAATCCAAATATTGATAATGTTGTTAGCCAGTATTTTCCTGAAAGAGTTTCTGACATTAAAATAGTTGATCATTCAGAAATTTTTAAGGGCTTCGAAGATTGCCTTCCAACATTTAATAGTATTTGTATATCGAATATGCTTTGGAGAATAAAAGGCCTGTCAAATCAATTTGTTTATTTCAATGATGATGTCTTTTTGGTTAAGCCTTTAAATCCATCCGTATGGTTTAAGAATAATCGCCCGGTTTTGAGAGGAAAATGGATTTTTCCGCCTTATGAAAGATTACTTTGGGATGGTTTAAAATCATTTTTTCAATCAATAATTTTAGGACAAAAAATAGAAAAAGTATCATCTTTTCAAGTTAATCAATGGAATGCTGCATCGTTACAGGGTTTTAAATTTCGATATTTTAGATCAGGCCATACTCCATTAGCTTTAGATAAAAAAAGAATAAGAGATTACTTCACCTTGCATCCAGAAATACTTAAAGAGAATCTTAAATATAGATTTAGAAAATATAGTCAATTTAATACTGTTGCTTTGGCCAATCATCTTGAGTATATCAATGGAAATAAAAACTTAGTATCCTCACAAGCTATATATGCGCAACCCAATAATCGAAAAGGTAATTATTTGGATAGAAAGTTTAAACAATCTGAATCGGAGGATATATTATTTCTATGCATCCAGAGTCTTGAATTGGCTTCTAAATCAGATCAAGAAAAAGTTTTTAAAAACCTAAATCGTATTTTAGAAGTTCATATATAATAGATATGGAAAAACCTATTGCAGTAATATCTATGGTAAGAAACGACAGCTTTTTTGCTGATAAATGGATTTCCTATTATGGGGCTCATTTTGGTTACCAAAATCTTTACCTATTTATAGATGGTATTGATCAACCTTTACCTGAAAAAGCTTCAAAAATAAATTGTTTTCAAATTCCGCACCTTTATTTAAAAAGAGCTAAAGCAGATCGAAAAAGAGCAGAAAAAATTTCTGATTTTGCAAAGTCTTTATATTCTAGCTATCATGCAGTACTTGCAATGGATATTGATGAATTTTTGGTGTTAGATCCAAAAAATAAACTTAGTCTTAAAGAATATTTACAAAAAGACTTTAAAACAGATTCATGTTCAGCACTAGGTCTTGATGTAGGTCAGCATCCAAAATTTGAAGATTCTATTGATTTAAATAAAACTTTTTTATCTCAAAGAAAATATGCTAAAGTTTCAGATCGATATACCAAACCAATAGTCAGTTTTAAACCTATCCAGTGGGGTTCTGGATTTCATCGTATTAAAGGGAAAAATTATATTATAGATCCAAATTTATTTCTATTTCACTTTGGTTTAGTTGACAAGGAAACTTCGATACAAAAATCAAATGACAATGAACTTTTAACTTCAGGTTGGAGTGGGCACATAAGACGTCGACTTTCACTTTTCAAAGAGCTTGAGACTACGAGTCCGCTTGAGGGGGATATATTATTTGATAAGGCAAGAGCTTATTTAAATAAAATGAGAAAATGGTATTCTTGGAATAAACCAGCTCCCTTAAAATTCCGGAGTATTATAAAAATTCCAAAACGTTTTCAAAATATAGTCTAAGACAATTTCATCTTTATCTTTACAAAAATTTTAAACTATGGAGCCCATACAAATGGTAGACTTGAAAGCGCAGTATGATTTTATCAAAGATGAAATCAATCAAGGAATGCAGCAGATTCTCAGTTCCTCTCAATTTATAAACGGCCCTGTAGTTAAAGAATTTCAAAATGATTTAGAATCTTATCTGGGGGTTAAACACGTTATACCATGTGCTAATGGAACAGATTCTTTACAAATTGCATTAATGAGTTTAAAACTTAAGCCTGGAGATGAGGTGATTACTTCAGACTTTTCTTTTGTCTCTATAGTAGAAGTAATTTCATTATTAAAATTAAAACCCGTTTTAGTGGACGTTAATCCCCATACATTCAATATTGATCCTTTAGCTATTGAAAAAGCAATTACCCACAGAACGAGAGCTATCATTCCTGTTCATCTATTTGGTCAAACAGCGGATATGGAACAAATTTTAGTTTTAGCCAAGAAATATAATTTGTTTGTGATAGAAGATAATGCCCAAGCAATTGGAGCTGATTATACTTTCTCTGATGGAACCATCGCTAAAACAGGAACTTTAGGCAATGTCTCTGCTACATCTTTTTTTCCTTCAAAAAACTTAGGTGCCTATGGTGATGGAGGAGCTATTTTTACAAATGATGACAATTTAGCTGAACTCATAAGAGGTATTGTAAACCACGGTATGTATAATCGTTATTGTCATGACATAATCGGAGTGAATTCACGCTTAGATTCTTTACAAGCAGTCGTTCTTAAGGTGAAATTGAAGTATTTAGATATGTATAATGCAAAACGAAAAAAATCTGCCTTAAGCTATACTAAAATTTTAAAAAATCATCCAAATATTATAACTCCCTCTATGGGTTTAAATCATAATTCTCATATTTTTCATCAGTATACAATTAGGATTATTAATAGTGACAGAGATGCACTTGTGAACCATCTTAATTCAAATAATGTTCCATGTGGAGTTTATTACCCGATTCCTTTGCACATGCAAAAAGCATACAAAAATCCTGAAGTTGATTCTTCTATGTTTCCAGTAACAAACCAAATAGTAAAAGAAGTAATTTCTTTGCCAATGCATTCAGAATTGTCTTCTGATCAAATTGAATATATATCTAATTCTATATTTAGTTTTTTTGATTAGAAGGTAGTGTTTGAAAAAATTTTAAAGTAACCGAAATATTAGTACCCAGATTCAGTTTCTATGCTGTTATCAATCTTTTTAACCAATCCTTGAAGAACTTTTCCAGGGCCAACTTCAGTAAAATGTGTTGCACCATCAAGAATCATTTGTTTGATAGTTTGTGTCCAATAGACTGGTGCAGTAAGCTGTGAAATCAAATTTGCTTTTAATTTATTAGAATCAAAAATTCCTGTAGCACAGACATTTTGATAAACAGCACATGAGGGAGTTTTAAATACTGTATTTTCAATGGCTACTGCTAGACGTTTTTTTGCTGGTTCCATCAAGGGTGAATGAAAAGCTCCTCCGACAGGAAGTACTAAAGTTCTTTTTGCTCCTACTTCTTTTAATTCATTACAGGCTCTATCTATAGCGTCTTTACTGCCTGAAATTACAAGTTGATTAGGACAATTATAATTTGCAGCTATAACAATTCCAGGTGTAGATTCGCACACCGATTCAATTACTTTGTCTTCCAACCCCAAAATAGCAGCCATTGTACCTGGTGATTGTTCGCATGCAACCTGCATAGCTAAAGCTCTTTCACGAACTAAATTTAAACCATCTTTGAAAGACAGGACTCCTGTGGATACAAGAGCTGAAAATTCTCCTAAGGAGTGACCAGCAACCATCTCTGGGTGAAATCGATCAGCCATAACTTCACTTAAAATGGTAGAATGTAAAAAAATTGCAGGTTGAGTTACTCTGGTTTCTTTGAGGGCCTCTGGATCTTCACCAAACATAATTTCAGTAATGTTGAAACCTAAGATTTCATTAGCTTGGAGAAAACGCTCTTTAGCTAATGATGAGCTTTCAAAAATATTTTTCCCCATTCCTGGATATTGAGCACCTTGACCGGGGAAGACAAAAGCCTTCATATTTTATTTATTTTTTTATAAGTTAAGTAGGAGTATGTAAATGTTTGATCGTTATCAGAATGATGCTTTTCAGTTGCTACAAGCTTCCATTCAGTGTTTTTAATTTCTGGGAAAAAAGCATCTCCTTCAAAATTTTTATGCACACGAGTTAGCTCAATTGAATCAGCAAAAGGAAGAAATAATGAATAAATTTCTCCGCCTCCAATAATAAATGGAGTAGGGTCGTCTCCTGTAAGGTCTAATGCTTCCTTAATGGTATGAGCAACAAATGCATTTTCAGCTTCATAATTTTCATTTCTAGTAAGAATAATATTTTTTCTTTTTGGAAGAGCCCTAGGCATTGACTCGAAAGTTTTTCTACCCATTATTATTGAGTGCCCTTCTGTCAAGCGTTTAAAACGTTTTAGATCTTCTGAGATATGCCATATCAATTGGTTATCTTTTCCAAGGACATTGTTTTCACAGGCTGCCGCAATCAGAATAATTTCTTTCGAAGAATTTAGATGATTCATCTAATGAAAAGATTAATTTTACGGCAAAAATACACTTTTCTTTTTCACACATGTCTACAGAAATTTTCCCATTATTAACAAAAAGCACCTACTTAAATACTGCTTATGTAGGCCCTATGTCAAAATCTCTTGCAGCTTTTAGAAGAAAGCATGAGGCTGATTATGTTCAAAATGGTGGAGAATATAAGATAAACGCTTACAAAGCAATTGAAGAAACGCATGAAACTTTAGCTAACTTTTTTGGTTCTAGTCCAGATAATACGTTTGTTGTCCCAAACTTTTCAATTGGAATTCGAACAGCTATTTCCTTATTACCAAAAAAATTAAACATTCTTATGTTCACTGAAGAATACCCTTCTTTGGTTAAGGCTTTTGAAGAAGGAGATTTCCATGTCCACAAAATTAAAATGCAGCCTTTTATTGAACAAGCTATTGAAAAAAGATTAGCCCATGGTGACATTGATGTCTTAGCTTTAAGTATAGTTCAGTTTGCTTCTGGTTTGCTCATTGATATAAAATTTCTAAAAAAAATAAAAAAGCAATATCCTAATTTGATTTTAGTTGGTGATGGTACTCAATTTTTAGGCGGGCATAATTTTGATTTTGACAGTTCTCCCTTTGATGTCGTTGCTGCTAGTGGTTACAAGTGGCTTTTAGCTGGTTTTGGGAATGGTGTTATGATGATTTCGGAAGCTTATCTAAATCTTATACAAAAAAAATCAATTGCATTATTTAATCTGATTTTCAATGGACATTTTAATATTTTGGCAACAGCAAGTTTAAAGTTTGCAATCGAGGCTTTTGAAAATAATAATTTTGGATTACTGATGAAGAAAAAAGAAGACCTTACTCAGCATGCTAGAAAACTCTTAAATGAATATAATTTAATTGATTCGTGGGTTTCACAAAGAGTACAACACAGTGGTATTTTTATTATAAAAGGTGAAAAAGATTTACACAAAAAGTTAATTAAAAATAATATTAAATGTGTTCCACGCGGTGAAGGTGTTCGAGTCTCATTTCACTACTACAATACAAATAAAGATCTTGATCGTTTGTTAAATGTTATTAAAAATTGATTTTTTAAATTGCAACAGCACCTTTGATTAAAGGATGAGGATTATAATTTAACAATTCAAAATCCTCATAAGTGAAATCAAAAATAGACATCACTTTTGGATTAAGCTTCATAATTGGAAGTGGTTTAAGCTTTCTCGATATTTGTTCTTTTACTTGCTCCTCATGATTAGAATATATATGCACATCTCCAAAAGTGTGAATGAAATCACCTACTTCATATCCACAAACCTGAGCCATCATCATTGTCAATAAAGAATATGAAGCTATATTAAATGGAACACCTAAAAATACATCCGCACTTCTCTGATAAAGTTGACAGGACAACTTATTATTTGATACATAAAACTGAAAAAAAGCGTGACAGGGAGGAAGTGCAGCTTTATTATTAGATACATTCTCTGCAAATGAAATTTTAGTATCAGGGAGAACACTTGGATTCCATGCTGAAATTAGCATTCTTCTTGAATTTGGATTGTTTTTCAGAGTGTTGACTACTTCTTTAATTTGATCAATTCCTTCGCTATTCCAATTACGCCATTGGTGACCATAAACAGGACCTAAGTTACCATTCTCATCGGCCCACTCGTTCCAAATTCGCACACCATTTTCTTTTAAATAAGCTATATTAGTTGTTCCTTTCAAAAACCAAAGTAGCTCATGTATGACAGATTTAACATGGATTTTTTTTGTTGTAACTAAAGGAAATCCTTCTGACAAGTCAAAACGCATTTGGTAACCAAAAATACTTTTAGTTCCCGTTCCGGTTCGATCTGATTTTTCATTTCCTTTTTCTAGAACATGATTTAGAAGATCCAAATATTGCTTCATAATATGTATTTATTCAAAAATAGAAGCATTTGATAGATTTAAAAATCTAAAATGATAAAGTTTATAAAAAAAAATTAACAATAAATGGATTAGCTTTTACGCTTTGATAATTCATCTCTGACTCGAGCAGCTTTTTCATAACTTTCTTGACTAACTAATTTTGTTAGTAGCGCCCTCAACTTTGCAATGGAAAGTTTTTTTAAGTCTCCAACTTGTTCATTTTTATTACTTTGCTCCGTGACAAAACTTTGTATCCAGTTATCTTCAGATAATTTTTTGGAACTTCCAGATATTGCTGCAGTAAATCCTGCTTTTTTTAGAATAGAGTCGTATGTATAAATGGGAGCTTTATATCTTATAGCCAAAGCAATTGCATCTGAAGTCCTTGAATCTATAATTTCTTCTATCTTATCGCGTTCACAAATTAGACTTGCATAAAATACTCCGTCCACAAGTTTATGAATTATTACTTGTTTTACATGAATTTTAAAACGTTCCGCAAAGCTTTTAAAAAGGTCATGTGTTAGAGGGCGTGATGGTTTAACCTCATGCTCAAGCGCAATAGCAATAGATTGTGCCTCAAATCCTCCAATTATTATTGGCAACTTTCTTTCACCTTCTTCCTCACTTAAAATCAATGCGTATGCTCCTGTTTGAGTCTCACTATATGAAATACCTCGAACTGACATTTGAACTAACTTCATCTTAATTTATTAACCTAAGTTTAAATATAAAAGAAAATATTATTTGCTTATTACAAACGTACATTTTCTTGGTTTATTGAGTAGAATTAATACATAATTAATGATTAAATTTACAATTAAATTAATTTTATAATGAAAATCATTCAATTTAGAGAAGCAATAGCTCAAGCTATGAGTGAAGAAATGAGAAGAGATGATACTATTTATCTTATGGGTGAGGAAGTTGCAGAATATAATGGAGCCTACAAGGCATCAAAAGGGATGTTAGATGAGTTCGGTGATAAACGGGTTATAGACACCCCTATTTCTGAGGCAGGCTTTTCTGGAATTGGAGTTGGATCTACGATGACTGGTAACCGACCAATTATTGAATACATGACTTTTAATTTTGCATTGGTAGGAATAGATCAAATTATTAACAATGCTGCAAAAATTCGCCAAATGTCTGGTGGACAATTCCCTTGTCCAATTGTTTTTAGAGGTCCAACTGGTTCTGCAGGACAGCTTGCAGCAACACACTCTCAGGCCTTTGAAAGTTGGTATGCAAATTGCCCAGGATTAAAGGTAATTGTACCCTCAAATCCATATGATGCTAAAGGTTTATTAAAATCAGCTATAAGAGATGATGACCCAGTGATTTTTATGGAATCAGAGCAAATGTATGGTGATAAAGGAGAAGTACCAGATGGAGAATATACCTTACCAATTGGAGTAGCTGATATCAAACGTCCTGGAAAAGATATTACACTTGTCACTTATGGGAAAATTTTAAAAGAAGCATTAAAAGCCTCTGAAGAATTAATAAAAGAGGAAATTGACGTGGAGATAATTGATTTAAGAACTATCAGGCCCATGGATTATCAACTGATTTTTGAATCTGTAAAAAAGACCAATCGATTAGTTATTTTAGAGGAATCTTGGCCTTTTGGGAATATTTCTACTGAGATCACATATCAGGTGCAAAATGAGATTTTTGATTACTTGGATGCTCCGATTGAAAAAATTAATACCGCAGATACTCCTGCACCATATTCCCCTGTATTATTAAAAGAATGGTTGCCTAATTATGATGATGTTATTAAGGCAGTTAAAAAAGTTATGTATCACAAATAAATAATTAATAAAGTTCCTTTATTCGAGGTTTATAAAAAACCTTTAAACCTCCGTTTAAATTGATTTTGTATTCTAGATTGTTTTACTATTTTTACGCACACTTTCAAACAAACGTCAACTATGGAATTATTAATAAAATTTTTACCCGCATTTGGTATTTTAGCCTTACTCTTTGTTTTAGTAAAAAACAACTGGGTTTCTAAACAAGAGGTAGGTAACGAAAAGATGGCTCGAATTGCAACGAATATTGCTGATGGAGCCATGTCTTTTTTAAAGGCGGAATATAAAATATTATCCATTTTTGTCGCCGCTGTTGCTGTTCTATTGTTCTTTAAAGGGCAAGCTGAAGCAGGTTCTAATGGTATGGTTGCTATTTCATTTATAGTTGGTGCTATTTGTTCTGCGCTTGCGGGCTTTATTGGAATGAAAGTTGCTACAAAAGCTAATGTAAGAACAACCAATGCAGCTCAAATTTCACTAGGTAAAGCCTTAGAGGTAGCCTTTGCTGGAGGAGCTGTTATGGGTCTAGGAGTTGTTGGATTGGGAGTTTTAGGACTAAGTGGTCTTTTTGCAATTTACAGCGGTCAAGGCTGGGAAATAACAGAAATTCTTAATGTGCTTTCTGGCTTCTCATTAGGAGCATCTTCAATTGCTCTGTTTGCTAGAGTAGGAGGAGGCATTTACACAAAGGCTGCCGATGTAGGAGCTGATTTAGTTGGAAAAGTTGAAGCCGGTATCCCTGAAGACCACCCATTAAACCCAGCAACTATTGCAGATAATGTAGGTGATAATGTTGGTGATGTTGCAGGGATGGGAGCAGATCTTTTTGAATCTTATGTTGGATCAATCATAGGTACAATGGTACTCGGAGCCCTAATTATAACTCCTGAGTTTGATGGTCTTGGCGCAGTTTACCTGCCCTTAGCTCTTGCAGCTGTAGGCATTGTAATGTCCATAATAGGAACATTTTTTGTTCGTGTAAAAGAAGGAGGTTCTCCTCATGCTGCACTAAATCTCGGTGAATTTGGTTCAGCAGGCTTAATGTTAGTAGCTTCATATTTCCTAATCAACTCCTTTATTCCTGAGACAATAGATGGATTACCCTATGGTGCGATGGGAGTTTTTTATGCAACTATTGCCGGGTTAGTTTCGGGATTGGCTGTTGGAAAAGTAACTGAATATTACACAGGTACTGGGACTAAACCCGTAAACTCAATCGTAGAACAGTCAGAGACTGGAGCTGCAACTAATATTATCGCTGGTTTGGGTGTAGGAATGATGTCCACTGCTATTCCAATCATTTTAATTGCCGCAGCTATTTTAATTTCTCATCATTTTTCAGGGTTGTATGGGATTGCAATTGCTGCAGTTGGAATGTTGGCTAATACAGGAATTCAGCTAGCCGTTGACGCCTATGGTCCGATTTCAGATAATGCTGGGGGAATTGCTGAGATGGCAGAACTTGATCCAGAAGTTAGGGAAAGAACAGATAAATTAGATGCTGTAGGAAATACAACAGCTGCAATTGGAAAAGGATTTGCAATTGCTTCTGCTGCTCTAACTGCTTTGGCTTTATTTGCTGCTTTTATGAAGACTGCTGGTGTTGTTGCAATTGATGTTTCACAACCTAAAATTATGGCTGGTCTTTTAGTAGGAGGAATGTTACCATTTGTTTTTTCAGCTTTATCGATGAATGCAGTTGGTAGAGCGGCGATGGCAATGATTGAAGAAGTCAGACGTCAGTTTAGAGATATTCCTGCTCTCAGAGCAGCATTAGATGTAATGATAAAATATGATTCAGATATGTCAAAAGCTTCTTCGGCAGATAGAAAAATTTTCGATGCAGCTGATGGAGTTGCAGAATACGACAAATGTGTTGCAATATCAACAAAAGCTTCAATTAAAGAAATGGTTTTACCTGGAGTTCTTGCAATTGTAGTGCCAGTAGCAATTGGGTTTATTGGTGGTGCAGAAATGCTAGGAGGATTATTAGCAGGAGTCACTACCTGTGGAGTATTGATGGCTATTTTCCAGTCAAATGCAGGTGGTGCTTGGGATAATGCGAAGAAAATGATTGAGGAGCAAGGAAAAAAAGGAACTGATGCACACAAAGCGGCAGTTGTTGGCGATACTGTTGGTGATCCATTTAAAGATACATCTGGACCTTCATTAAATATATTGTTAAAATTAATGTCTGTTGTTGCACTTGTAATTGCACCAAGTATTGCCATGGATCAAGATGAAATTTCCGGTTATCTAGACTCAAAATCAGATATTGATAATATTGAAATTATAATTAATCAATCCAAACAAAATAAAAAAGAATCTTTTGAATTTACGAATTTAGCAATTATCGAGCAGGACACTAATGATGAGAAATTAGTTGAGGCTAAAGATGACGTTTTAACTAAAAAAACGGAAAATAGGATACAATAATTTTATGTCTTTTTTATTACCTTAACTCGAAATAGTTTCATCAATTTTAGAGATTATTGAGTTTAAATCCTCCCTACTTTCAACAAAATCTATTTCGTCTACATCAATAATAATAATTTTTCCTTTATCATAAGTAGATGTCCAGGCTTCATATCTCTCATTTAAACGACTTAGATAGTCAATACTAATTGAATTTTCAAATTTTCTGCCTCTTTTATGAATTTTATTGACCAAGTTAGGAATGCTGCTAGAAAGATAAATTAATAAATCTGGACCTTTAATAAGAGATTCCATTAATTCAAACAACTCTTGATAATTTTTAAAATCTCTTTGGTTCATGAGTCCCATAGCCTTAAGGTTGGGTGCAAAAATATGTGCGTCCTCATATATAGTCCGATCCTGAACAATAGTTTTCTTATTATTTTTAATATTCAATAATTGCTGAAAACGACTTTTTAAAAAATAAATTTGAAGGTTAAATGACCATCGTTCCATATGATTGTAAAAATCATCTAGATAAGGGTTATCAATGACATCTTCATATTGGGCTTCCCAGCCATAGTGTTTTGATATAAGTTCAGTAAGACTTGTTTTTCCAGCTCCAATATTTCCAGCTATGGCGATGTGCATAATTGTGATTTATTTTGTTATCTAATTGCAAAGTAGGTTCTTTTTTTTAAGAATAAAAGAGGAGTGAGTAAAAAAAAGATTTTATTATGATTGATAGAATGGTTTGATAATAATAAAATTAAAAAAGTTTGTAAATAAAAAAAAAAGTTTAATTTTGTCCAACAACGAGGAAGGATTTGACTGATTGCAAACCTCGAAAAAAAAATGCTAAAGCAGTGTTGCTTTTCTAAACGCACCGTTT
>MDTB01220048.1_pt1 | contig 15324 bp, 16 predicted proteins | sample 811161 | NCBI WGS metagenome assembly MDTB01 (sample SAMN05326650, study PRJNA326480) | marine metagenome | isolation source: seawater | place: Mediterranean Sea | collected 2009 | reverse complement strand
TGAACTGAGCCGATGGAGGGACTCGAACCCACGACCTGCTGATTACAAATCAGCTGCTCTAGCCAGCTGAGCTACATCGGCTTACTACTTTTTCAAAAAAAAGCCCGCTTTGAGCGGATTGCAAATGTAAATATTTATTTTTTCAATCAAAACAAATTATATTTTTTTTTAATCTGAAAATCAAACAAAATCAACCCTTGTTACGTGGATGAGATTTCTTAAAAACCTTTTTAATTTCCTCAATTGATCTATTTGTGTAAACTTGAGTTGCAGCAAGACTTGTATGTCCTAATAAATCTTTTACAGAATTTAGATCTGCGCCATTATTTAAAAGGTGTGTAGCAAACGAATGTCTTAGAATGTGAGGGCTCTTTTTAGTTTTGGTTGAAAAGCTAGAAAAATATTTTTTGGTAATTCTGTATACTAAATTTTCGTATATTTTTTTTCCCTTAGATGTAAGAAAAAGTGAGTCATTACTTTTTATATTTTTTAGTTTATTTCTAAAAAGTATATATTTTTTTATGGATTCCATTGTAGAGTGTATTAATGGAATATATCTCTCTTTGTTTCTCTTGCCTAAAACTTTAATTCTAGCATTTGAATAATCGATATTTTGAATTTTTAAGTCAATCAACTCTTGTCGTCTTATCCCAGTCGTATATAATATTTCCAGTATGAGATAATCTCGAAAACCTTCAAAAGAATTTTTAAAATTATCAGAATTTAAAGTATTAAGTATTTCTTTCTCTGAGAAAGGTAACTGAATAGTTGATTTTGTTTTTAAGGCTTTGTGCTCATTTAATGGATTTATTTTTATGTCACCTGTCTTAAGTAAAAACTTATAATAACTATTTAGTGAAGAAATTTTTCTATTAATTGTTTTATTAGAGATTTCATCAGTAACAAGAGATACTATCCAAGATCTGATCTGAGAGTAATTAACTTTTTTAATATTGGTTTGCTCAAACTTTTCTAAATTGAAATTACAAAAAGTTTGCAAATCATTTTTATAGGCTATGATGGTTTTGTTAGAGTATTTTTTCTCTAAATGAAGATAATCAAGAAATGAAGTGAATTCCATACATCAAATATAAATTTATAAATTATTATTCAGTATGTAAATGAAGTCAGAGATATATTATATATCTTCTTGGTCTCGAAGTCTTTGTACGTGCTGGGCTTTTTGTATAACAGCTCTTCTTCTAATTGAAGGTTTGATAAATTCTTTTCTAGTTTGTAATGATTTCTTGGTTCCTGTTTTATCAAACTTCCTTTTGAAACGCTTAAGTGCTCTATCTATATTTTCTCCGTCTTTAATTGGTATTATTAGCATATTACAAACCTCCTTTCTTTAGAATTTGATGCAAATATAAGCTAAAAATAATCTAACAAAAGATTTTGTATAGAAAAATTAATTTTTTATTGCTTCTAAATATTTTTTTAATTGTTCTTTAACAATCGGGAATAAAAAGTAGAGTCCAATCATATTTGGAAATACCATGGCAAATATCATTGCATCTGAAAATGCCCAAATTGAATTCATGCTAGCAGCAGCTCCAATCACAACAAACATTAAAAATAAAACCTTGTAAGTTAAATCAGCGAAATAACCTCTACCAAATAAAAACTTCCATGATTGTAAACCATAATAGGACCATGAAATCATTGTAGATACAGCAAATAATACAACTGCTATTGTAAGAAATATATCAGAACCTGGAATATATTTAGCAAATGCCATTTGAGTAATGCCTGCACCCTCATAAACTACCCCATCAATTAAGACTCCACCTGTACCATCACCACCATAAATAAATGCTCCGGTTGAGTTAAATGTGATTATAACAAGTGCCGTCATAGTACAAATAACAACGGTATCAATAAATGGCTCTAGTAAAGCAACTAAACCCTCAGAGGCAGCATACTTTGTTTTGACTGCTGAATGTGCGATTGAGGCCGACCCTGCTCCAGCTTCATTTGAAAAGGCTGCTCTTTGAAAGCCAACCATTAATACACCTATTATTCCCCCAACGCCAACAGCCGTTGGGCTAAAGGCTTCAGTAATTATTAATCCTATAGCATCGTCAATAAATGAATAGTTTATGGCCAAAATATAAACACAAGCAATAATGTAAATTAAGGCCATAAATGGAACAACTTTTTCAGTGACGGATGCGATTCTCTTAATCCCACCAATAATAATTATACCAACCAATGTAGCGAGAACAAGACCAATCATAGCACCGGCAAATGTTGATTCATAACCAAATAAGTTTTTTATGACTATTGTAGCCTGATTTGATTGTGCAGCATTACCCCCACCAAAAGATCCACCAACACAAAAAATTGCAAAAAGAGATGCTGCAATTGTACCTAAGGTTTTAAAACCTTTTGATTTAAGACCCCTGCTTATGTAGTACATTGGGCCTCCATAAACTACACCATCTTCATCAACATCCCTAAAGTAAACTCCAAGTGTACATTCAACAAATTTTGTAGACATACCTAATAATCCACAAACAATCATCCAAAATGTTGCTCCTGGGCCACCAAGTGCAATTGCAAGAGCGACACCAGCAATATTTCCATTTCCTACCGTACCAGAAACAGCAGTTGCAAGAGCTTGAAAATGGGACACTTCACCATCTTTAGTATTTGAATCACTTTTTTCTAAATTATCATATTTACCTCTGACTACATTGATGGCTGTCCAAAAATATTTAATATTTGGAAACCAAAAATATATTGTAAAGAATAGTGCACTTCCAACCAGTAGATATATTACAAAAGGATAATCACCAATTGGGTAAAAAACATATTTGCTAACTGTATCAGAAATTGGTTGAAAAGCCTCGTCAATTCTCTGATCCAAACCTATCTCTTCAGCTTTGATATTGATCGAACTACACAGTATTATAAATGTTGTAATATATTTTTTCATATTGAGGTATTTAATGAGGGTTGCAAGATGAGAAAAAAAATAGATTTTTGAAAATAAATTTACATGTAACCCATTTTACTCATCCACTCGTCATTGTATATCTTTTTTAAATATCTACTTCCGTGATCATGGAATAAAACTACTACAAGATCTCGTGGTTTAAATTTATCTCTTAATTGTAAAACCCCTTTGATTGCTGCTCCTGCCGAATTTCCTAAAAACATGCCTTCTTGTTTTAATAATTCTCTACAAAAAATAGCAGCGTGACTATCTTTTACCTTTGTAAAGCCATCAATAATATCAAAATTGATATTTTCTGGTATCATATCCTCACCAATACCTTCTGTTACATATGGATATATTTCATTCTTATCGAATTTTCGCGTCTCATGAAATTTTTTTAAAACCGATCCGTATGCATCTACTCCCCAAATCTTAATATTTGGATTTTTTTCTTTCAAAAATTTACCTACCCCTGAGATAGTTCCACCTGTTCCAACCCCAACTACAAAATGAGTGACTTTTCCATCTGTTTGATCCCATATTTCGGGCCCAGTATATTTGTAGTGTGTCATTGTGTTACTAGGATTATCATATTGATTAACATACCATGAATTTTCAATTTGCTCTGATAATTTTTTAGAAACTGAGTAATAGGACCTGTGATCATCAGGTTCAACATTTGTGGGGCAAACAACAACTTCAGCACCAAAAGCTTTGAGAATATCAATTTTTTCTTGTGACTGCTTCTCAGTAGTTACAAAAATACATTTATACCCTCTTGATATTGCCGCAATAGCTAAACCCATTCCGGTATTCCCTGATGTTCCTTCAATTATTGTGCCTCCATGGTTTAAAATTCCTTTTTTCTCAGCTTCTTGAACCATGTTTAATCCAATCCTATCCTTAACGGAATTTCCTGGGTTAAAAGTTTCATATTTAGCCCAAACTTCACAAGGTAAATCTTTGGTAATACTATTCAATCTTACCATTGGAGTATTTCCTATTGATTCGGTTAAATTATTGAGATATCCCATTTTGAGTTGCAAATATAATTTAATGTAACTGTAATATACCTATTTAATTAAATTTTATTGAATCTTTTGGATTAACTGTAGAAACCAACTTACTAGGTATGAAAATCGAAATAACACACAAGAAAAATACAATAATATTTAAACTTAGTATATCTTTAAATTCGATAAAAACTGGAACAGTATCAACGTAATAAATACTCGGATCCAAGGATATTAATTTATACTTTTTTTGTAAATAAAGAATTAATAATCCGATCATATTTCCAAGTAATATTCCAATTAGAATTAAGTATGAGGAAGTGTAGATGAAAAACTTCTGAAGAGATTTATCCGGCAAACCCAAAGTTTTTAAAATTCCAATCATGTTAGTTCTTTCAAGAATTAATACCAATAAAACCGAAATTATGTTAACAGACGCAACTAATATCATTATAAATATAATTGCATAAATATTTTTGTTGAAAAGCTCTACCCACTCATAAATTGAAAAGTATTTTTCCTTAACATTTAAAACATCATAATCTGAGGGTGAATTTAAATATATAGTTTCACTAATTGAATCAAGAAATTTCTGATCATGAAGATAAATTTCTAAGGAGCTAAATTGATTATCATCCCATTTTAAAATTCTTCGTATTTGTTTAATGTCTCCGAAAATAAATTTTGAATCTAGCTCTTCGAATCCAGAGTCATATATACCCACAACAACCAACTTTATTACTGAGGGACTTGATTTTTCAGATTTTGAAAATACCATTTGAAAGCTTCCATTCAATTTTAATTTGAGTTTATCAGCAAGTATTTTCGAGATTAGAACTTCATTGGAAAAATTTTCAGAAAATACAGGGATATTTCCTTCAACTAAATACGTTTTAATGTTGTTAAAATCATAATTGCTTTCTAATCCTTTAAAAAAAATTCCATCAAAATCTTTAGTTGTTCTGACAATTCCAAATTTTGAAATCACCGATTCAATATTTTTTATTTCGTCAATTGATTTTAAATAATCTATAAAAAATTTATTTGGCGAAATTGGGTTTGAGGAGTTCTGATTAATTATGTTATTGAAGCTTTGAATTGTGATATGACTTTCGAAAGATGAAATTTTATCTTTAATCTCTTTTTGCATACCATAACCTACACCAACAGAAATTATCATTACAGTCATTCCAATAGCAATTGCAATTACACCAATTTTTATTATTGGAGCTGATATACTATTTTTATATGGCTTAGTATTTAAAATTCTTTTCGATAGAAAATGTTCAAAATTCAAAATTCAATCTGGTTTTTAATTATAGTTTTTAATTTTAGTTTTTTACTTTACCCAAATAACAAAACAACTTTCATTAAATCTAATGTTATTGTTGGTGCAAACCAAATATCAAAATATGAAAATCTATTAAAAAATAAGAGAATTGGGATTGTTGCTAATCACACATCAGTAATTTTTAAAGATGATGGAGGTCATACTCATCTTGTAGATTCTCTAATCAAATTAGACTTTGAAATAAATAAAATTTTTGCTCCTGAACATGGTTTCAGGGGTACAGAACCAAACGAAGCAAATATTGATGATGAAATCGACATAAAAACTGGATTGAAAATTATTTCATTACATGGAAAAAACAGAAAATATGGAGAAATTGATGATGGAGACCTTAATGATGTTGATATTTTAATTTTTGATATTCAAGATATAGGTGTTAGATTCTATACTCACATATCTACACTACACTATGTAATGGAAGCATCTGCAAGAAATAGAATTCCACTGATTGTTTTAGATAGGCCAAACCCAAATGCTCATTATGTAGATGGTCCAGTTTTAGAATTTCAAAATAAAAGTTTTGTTGGTATGCATGAAGTTCCCATTGTGTACGGATTAACAATCGGCGAATATGCAAAAATGATAAATAATGAAGGATGGCTAGAAAATAAAATAAAATCAGAATTAATTGTGATTAAACTCGAAAATTATGACAGAAACAAAGAATATAATTTACCAATTGTCCCTTCACCTAATTTGCCAAACCAAAAATCTATAAATTTATATCCTTCACTTTGTTTATTTGAGGGAACAAATGTTAGTGCTGGAAGAGGCACAGACTTACAATTTCAAATTTATGGGAGTCCCTTTTTAGATAAGAATAAAAATGAATATAAATTTACACCGGTTAAAAACAATGGATCAAAATATCCAAAGCACGAAAACAACATATGCTTTGGAAAGATTTTAACTGACACTGATAGACTTAATAAATTTGATTTATCTTTTATTTTAGATGCATATGCTGACACTTCTAATAAGGAAGATTTTTTCAATAATTATTTTAATAAACTAGCTGGAACTGAAAATTTAAAAAGACAAATTATTAGAGGAGAAGATGAGGATAAGATCATTGAATCATGGCAAAAAAAATTGAATATTTACAAAAGAACGAGAGTGAAATACTTAATTTATAATTGAAATTTTGATGAAGAATAGAATTTTAGAATATAAAAATGTGGAAATTAAATTAGACTCTGATTTAAAAATATTGGGATTGACATTAATTATAAATGAAGGGGAATTTGTGTTTTTAATAGGCAAGACCGGTTCAGGAAAATCAAGCATTTTGAAATCTATGTACTCAGAAAATAAAATTTTAGACGGTGAAGCTAAAATTTCAAATATAAATCTTAAAACAATACGTGAAAGGAATATTCCTTTTCTGAGAAGAAAAATCGGAGTTATATTTCAAGATTTTCAGCTTTTGAAAGACCGTACTGTATATAAAAATTTGGAATTTATTTTAAACGCAACAGGGTGGAGTAATCAGAGCGAGAAAAAGAACAGGATTGACTCTTGTTTACAAAAAGTCCATATTTCAGATTTATCAAATAAGTATCCAAGCCAACTTTCTGGAGGTCAAAAACAAAAGGTTGCAATTGCAAGATCTTTACTAAATAAACCAGAAATAATTATTGCTGATGAACCTACAGGAAATTTAGATCCCAAAAGCAGTATTGAAATAATGAATGTGTTAGAAGAAATTAATCAAAATGGCAAAACCATTGTTATGGCCACACATGATTTCGCTCTTTTACATAAATTCAAGGGAAAAATTTTAAGATGTAGGAACGGAAAAATTGACGAAATCCAGCAAAAGGACCTAAATATTAAAACTGTATACGAATGATATCTATTTTAATTCCATGTTTTGATTATAATGCTTATCCACTTGTTGGTATTCTCGAAAAACAAGCGCTAATGCTAAAAATAGATTTTGAAATCATTTCTATTGATGATGGGTCATTTTCAACAAAAAATAATGTAAATCAAAAAATTAATCTATTAACTAATTCAAAGTTTATTGAATCAAAAAAAAATATTGGAAGAATTAACAACAGATTATTACTTGCAGAAAAATCCCAATATGATTGGTTAATATTTATTGATGTTGACACTTTCCCTAATGAAGAAAATTTCCTTTTGAATTATATCAAACAGCTGAATAAAGCATCAATGATTATCGGTGGATGTATATACAAAAAAGCAGAAAATAAAAATTTTAATTTAAGATATAAATTTGGTAAGGAAAGGGAAGAAATTAACAGTAATATTAGAAATAAAAACCCATACAAATATATATCATCATGCAATTTTATGTGCAAAAGGAATGTTTTAATTGATGTTTTATCATCGATAAAAACTATCTCATATGGAAATGACTATGTATTTGGATCGTTACTTAAAAAAATGGGGGTTGATATAAAACATATTGATAACCCTGTTTTAATAAATAATATTGATGAGAATAAAATTTTTATAAAAAAAACGCATAATGCACTGGATAATCTTATCTACTCGTACAAAAACAAAATAATTAAAAAACATAGCATTTCTATATTGTGGGCATATATAATTTTAGATAATCTGTTACTTCGAAACATATTTGTTAAAATAACTGATTTATTTAAGTCTCTCCTTAGTAAAAATTTACACAGCAAAGACCCTAATTTATTTTTGTTTGATCTGTATAGACTAAATTATTTGTGTAAAATCAATAATGCTTAAATTTTTTAAACTGGTCATAATCACGGAAATAATCAGACTCGTCAAAATTCTCTGATGCCAAAACCATGCAGATTGCACCTGATGAAAAGTTATCCATTTCCCTCCAAATACCCTTAGGAATCAATAAACCTTTATCTGGTTTATTCAACATAATTTTTTTTCTTTTTTTTCCATCATCTAATAAAACCTCAAAGCTTCCGCTTAGAGGAATCATAAATTGGATTAATTTTTTATGAGCATGTCCTCCTCTATATGAATCACTTGGAACATCATATAAATAATAAACCCTTTTGATATCAAAAGGAATTGTATCTTTTTCAACAACCGAAAGCTTACCTCTACCTTTGGGATCAATAATTTTAGGAATATCTATAATTTTTACATCTTTTATCGAATTCATTTTAATGATTTAAATTTTTTAATTCCTTTAAGTCCAACTATGAACTTCGATTTAATTTCAGCAAAATTTATCATATTTTTTCTCATTAATAAATATATATGATGTATCAGCTTTACATAGGATAAATAACCATAAAACTTATAAAAAATTGCTGCCCTCGCAAAAATATTTTTATCAATACCGGCATCTTGGCCTGAGCTATTTTGAGGATGGGTTAGAATAATTTTAGGACAAGATATTAATCTTAATTTCTTTTGAAGAATATTTCTTAAAAAAATGTATTCATCAGCTGTTTCAAATATAGCACCTAGTCCAAACAAAGGGTCAAATTTTATATTATTAGCGATAATCTTTTCCCTTTTGAATGCTATTAAAAACGAATTTATAAATGAGATAGATTTGTAACTGTGATTGGTAATTGATGGATAATTTTTAAAAAGAAAGCCATCATCATTTTTTGCATAAAAGGTGATTACATCAGATTCGTTTTGATCAAATGCATTTATAATGATTTCATAGAAATTTTTTTCATAAATAATATCATCGTCACATAATAAACATATTTGAGCGCTTGATTTTGAAATTGCAAAATTTCTACTATTTGATAGGCCATTAGCCTGGATGTTATAATATTTTATATCAAATTTATCAGAAATAGTATTCAAATCTTTTTTCGATTCAGATTGATCAACAACTATAATAGAATAATCTATTGAATTGCAGTTCTTAAACATTTTATCTAAAAATGATAAGTTCTTTCTCCCTTTTGTAGAAATTAAGATTTGTAAATTATTTGATTTTTTTAATACTTGTGTCATTAAAAAATTATATTTGAAAGTACTGATAACAATATAATGAAAATCTTACTTATTGGAGAATATAGTAATCTTCATAATTCTTTAAAAAAAGGATTGTTAAATATGGGGCACGAAGTTATTCTGCTTGGAAATGGAGATGGTTTTAAAAAATATGAAGTAGATATTTTAATAAAGTCTACGATTTTTGAAAACAAGTTTTTAAAAATTATAGCTAAAATAATAGACAGGATTTTTAGATTTAGTTTAAACGAATTAGAGATTTATTTTAAATCTAAAAAAATAATAAAAAAATTAGCAGACTTTGATATCGTTCAACTAATAAATGAAAGTCCATTTAATACATCAGCAAATTTAGAAATTCGCCTCCTAAAGTATATTTTTAAAAATAATAAGAAGGTTTTCTTATTAGCTTGTGGTGTAGATAATAAAAGTATAAAATATGCATACGATAAAAAATTTAGATACTCTGTATTAACACCATATTTCGAAAATAATTCATTAAAAAAAGAATATAGACACATATTGAAATATCTGAACTCAGATTATAGTAAACTAAGTAATTATATTAAAAAAAATATTCAAGGAATAATTTCTTCAGATTTAGATTATCATATTCCTTACGTCAATACCAAAAAATATCTTGGAATGATACCTAATCCTATTAATATTGATGCCTTAAATGATGATGGTAACTCCGACAGCAAAAAAATTATTATACTACACGCAATTAACTCAAAAAATAAACTAAAGAAAGGTAATAAATATTTTGAAAAGTCATTATCAATAATTGAAGCCAAGTATTCAAATAAAGTTGAAATAATAAGAACAATTGATAAGGCATATTCAGATCATATTAAAAACGTAAAAAATTGCAAAATCCTTTTAGATCAAGTTTATGCATATGATCAGGGATATAATGCATTAGAAGCAATGGCAATGGGTAAAGTAGTGTTGACAGGTGCAGAAAAAGAATGGAGAGAATATTATAATATTGTTGAAGATTACGTCGTTATTAATGCAATGCCTAATGTTTCATATTTAGTTGAAAAATTATCATGGCTAATTGAGAACCCAGAAAAAATAAAAATCATCTCTAAAAATGCAAGAGAATTTATTTTAGAATATCATGATTATAAGACTGTAACAAAAAAATATTTAAAGGCTTGGGAGAATTAATTAAACATTTGAAGCCAAATTTTTTTATTCCAGGAGCGGCAAAGTCTGGAACAACTACTTTACACGATATACTGAATACTCATCACGAAATATCAATGTCATCAGTCAAAGAGCCAGGGTATTGGAAAAATAAAAATTTTAATGAATTTGGAAGAACTGAAATACTCAATTATCAAAATTTATTTGATAATACAAAAAAATTTAAAGGTGAATCGAGTACAGCATACATGTACTTTGATAGGTTTTTAAATAACGTGACAAATAATTACGAAATACCTCCAAAGTTTATATTTATTTTAAGGAATCCTATTGACAGATATATTTCTCATGTCAATTGGATGAAGGGTTTAGGATTAGAAAAAAATAAACTTGAGGAAATAATTAATGTAAGAGCAGAATTTAATTTTAAAGAATATTACGATTATCCAAAATATTATTATGAGTTTGGCTTGTATTTTAGATGGATAAAAAGATTTTTAAATGATTTTGGTAAGGAAAATATTAAAATAATAACATTTGAAAGGTTATTAAAAAATAAACTATCAACCGTGAATGAATGTTTTGATTTTATTGGAGTTAGTCCATTAAACGAGATCAAAGAAATTAAATCGAATAAAACAAAAGAAATAGTTTTTCCTACTGCTTATCATTTTATTCGAAAATCTATTTCTGGGAAAACGAAATATACAAAGATTGGCAAGTATTTTCTGCCAAAAAAAATTAGAAGAATAATCAAAGGTCTAATAAAAATTGTAATTAAAAATTGGATTAGCATTGAATCAAAAAAAGAAAAGGTTTCAAATAGACATAGAAGAATTTTGAAAGAGAAATATTATGAAGATGTAATTGCATTAAAAAATGAATTAAATTATGATTTTCCGGAATGGGAAGATTTTAAAAATAACCAATGAATTTTATAAAAACTTCATTTTTATCAGGACTTAGTACAGCAATTAGCTTATTAGCAAGACTAATATCTACAAAGATTGTTGCTGTTTACTTGGGTACTAATGGAATGTTTTTGATGGGGCAACTTAAAGATTTTCTAAGATTAGGAAATACAATTGGTTCATTTGGAATTGAAAATGGTATTGTCAAATATGTTTCTGAGTATGAAAATGAAAAAACTAAACTTGGTTATATTATTGGAACAAGTTTTAAAATTAACTTCGTATGTGCATTAATTTTTTCAGTTTTAATTTTAGCATTTAAAAATCAAATTGCCGATTTTCTTCAAATTAATTTTAGTGAAAAGTTTTACTTTTTAATTTTGATTTTTTCGATAATATCAGCTTCTATACACACTTGTTTTTTATCAATTTATAATGGTCTTAATAAAATTAAACTCTACGTATTAGTTAATATTTTTTCAAACATAGTATCTGCTATTATTCTTGTAATTCTGGTTTTAGAAATGGAAATAATTGGTGCATTTTATGCACTTGTAATTAATCAAATATTTTCACTGTTGATAAATATCATATTCTTTTTCATTTACAAACCATTTGAAATAGGATGGATTTTTAAAGAATTTGTATATAATAATTTGAAGAAATTATCGACTTTTTCTTTAATGGCTGTAGTTGGACCTGCATGCTTAATAATTTCGACATTTATAGTTAGAGATTTTATATTTGCTGAATTTGGATCAGATTATGCAGGTTCTTGGGAAGCGATGTGGAGAATCTCAGCAATATATCTTTTATTTTTAATTACAACTTTTAAATTTTATTTGATACCTACTTTTTCTAAACTAAACAATAATGAATTAAAAAAAGAGGTTTTTAAAATTTGGAAAGTAGTGCTACCAATCATTATAATAATTACTGCCGGAGTTTACATTACAAAAGATCTGATCATAAATATTTTATTATCAGAAGAATTTATGTTAATCAATACCATAATTTTCTTTCACCTACTGGGAGACATAATCAAAATAAATTGTTGGGTTTTGGGAAATATAATGATCTCTAAAGCAGATACTAAAAGTTTTATATTTTTTCAAATTGAATGGTCAGTTGTATTTGTGGCATTGACATATTTATTTATTGGTAAATATGGCTTTGTGGGCGTTTCAATTTCCTATTTTATAACCTACATAATCCATTTCAGTTTATTAAATATATATTTCAGAAAGTTGTTATGGATTAAAAAAGATTAAAATTCTTATCCCTTATAAATATTTTTTTCTAAATAATCAGATTATCTAATTTATAAAAATTTGAAGTGGTTATTTCGTAAAAATCATGTGTTATTGACCTAGCGCCATATCCTTCTTTCCAATAATTCAATCCCTTATTTAACTTCATACCATACTCTTCATGAGAATTACCAAAATCAAAATACTTATAGCTGGACAGATGTTCAGTTATCAAGTTGTAAAACAGAAAATCAAGTGAACCAAGAGAATTTTTCTCTGAGTTTGATCCGATGTACTGTACATGAGCAACATTTTTTGTCAGAAAAATTGTAGTTCCAGCAACTATTTCACCCTTGTGATAAACATTAAATTGTTTAATATTATTATTAAAGAAACTTTTAAGTTTTTTTATATCCTCCAAATTATGAACTGGATTTACCCCGTGTCTATTCAATAATGTTGGTATTAATATAGAATTCCAGAACTCATCTAAATCATCCGTTTCATTTATTTTTAATTTATTCTTTTTACCTCTTTTATATCCTTGAAGTCTATCCTTAGAGATTTTGTTTTCATTTTTCATGTCAATAACAGATACAATATCTCTCCTGTATATTTTTGCTTCAGTAATAAATGATAAATAATCAAGTTCTCCATTAAAATTGGAATTATAAATGGAAGGAATTTGTTTGATGTAAAGCTTATTTATTGACTTTTCGTTAAAATACCTGAGTAAGTATGAAAATAATTCCAGATACTTCAAAAATCTTATGTCACTCTTAACTATTACTCCTCCATAGCTGAGCCCCTCATGAGAATAAACTTCGCTATCACGGATATTACAAGGAAATAAAGCAATAAGTTCAGAATTATAAAATATTAGCAAGGAAAAATCTTCAAACTTTTCCGCATGGTAATCCATAAATTCTCTTTTAAATAAAAAAGTTGAGTTTTTAGAAATGTCTACAAATTTATTCCAGTCAACTTTATAGCTGTCGTTGTAAGTTTTTATGGAAAACATTAATTATAAATTTATTTATCCTTAACAAAATCCTTCATGATAAATACATGAGGAAGGGTCAAGCTTGAAATAATGATAAAAACAAATAATATTAAATTATCACTTGTAAGTAAGTCATTATTAAATTGATATAATAAGAAACCAAAAATTATTGAAAGTATTGTGAACGGTAAAGTTTTTAGGTAAAATTTCATAAAACTATCCGTTTTAAATTCCTTGAACTCTAACATTAACATTGGTAATGAATGACAAAATCCAAAATATAATGCAAAAGACGTTAATAAATCTGTGTGAAAAAATACCATATAAAGAATTGTAATTTCTGCATACAGAGGAACTTTTCTTTTTATTTCAAAATTTACAATTGATAGCATTAAAATAGCTACAGAAATTAACAGAAAAAAAACACTATCAAATCCAGATAAATCTAAGCTTGCAAATTGCGGTAGAATATATAATATCTCTTGTAATTCTACAATATTGTTAAGGAACAAGGATAACAAAATATTTGCACCAACAACAAAATTTAAAATTTTATTATCAGTTGGATTGTAGCCTATAACTTGAGTTTCACCAAAATGATAACATGAGATGATTAAAAAAACCAATAGTCCTAAAAAAGGAGATATGACCCACAGTGTAATATTCAAAACAATTAGGGACAAGTATACCACATAAAATATTAGTTTACTGTCAAACTTTCTTGCCCTGGGATTAATAAATGCAATAATATGATCTACAGATCCGTGAGGGATACCAATAGAAAGCATGACAATAAGAAATAATAATATTGAATAAGAGCTCTCAAGTCCAAAAAATATGATTGAAAATGCAAGAATTAGTCCTGCAAGTTTTGATTTAACTACGACATTCATTGGTTAGTTTATTAAATAAATATAAAAAAAAAAGGTGAGGATTAAACCTCACCTTTTCTTATCAGTTAATTATTATTAAACAAAATTATTTAGCAGCATACCATACGGCCATACCGAAACCAATTTTGTTAATAGCATCACCTACATTGTAAATGATATTCATAGCACCTTCGTCAATAGCTACAAATGAGTACCATCCGTCAGTACCTGCCATATATCCAAGTGGATAAATAGCCCAACCAACTAATACGAACCATTGTAACATTCTACCAGCTTCTGGAATTTTTCCAGAACCACTGACTAAAGCGTTACCTACAGCACCTGAAGGACCTCCGAAGATAGATAAACATCCCACTTCATAAGCCATCCAGAAGTAAGCAGCACCAGAAATAGCACCCCAAGTTTGAGCGTCTAATACTCCTGTTACTCCTGACTCACCGAAATATCCAGCTACTAACATTACAACTGATGCCCAGAATAATTTTCTCATTCCTACACCTGTTAGAAGAGCAAACTCAACTACCATTAGTGGTACAGTAAGAATCCAATCTATATACCTTAATTCAGTTGGAGAGGATCCATCAAGAACCCATTGCTCTCTCATGTAAAAATAATGCACAGCTGCAATACCAGTAATTAGTGCTGCAACAAGCATTGAATCTTTAAACTTCTTGTCAACTTGACCATGTTGCATTAAGAACCAAACAGTCGCTGCTAACATAGAAACTGAGCCGATAAAGAACGTAAATCCAGTAAAATCTCCTGGAGCTATGCTCGCGGCATCAAAAATAAAATTTAACATTTCCATAATTATATAGTGTTTAATTTGTTATACACCAAAATTACACAAAATATA
>MDTB01139299.1_pt1 | contig 15326 bp, 16 predicted proteins | sample 811161 | NCBI WGS metagenome assembly MDTB01 (sample SAMN05326650, study PRJNA326480) | marine metagenome | isolation source: seawater | place: Mediterranean Sea | collected 2009 | reverse complement strand
CGTCGTCTGCAGAGGAAATTGATTTCCTTGATGTGCCGACTTTTATGAGAAAGCAAGTAGATTAAAAATGCTTCATTTTCCAGTTTTACTGGAAGAATCAATTGATTTTTTAATTCATGATATCGATGGACACTACCTAGATTGTACTTATGGAAGAGGCGGGCATTCAAAACTAATTCTAGAAATGATTTCAAATAATGGTTTTTTATTAGCCTTTGATAAGGATCCAGATTCTATTAGTTTCGCTTCAAATATCAAGGCACCGAATTTCAAAATATATAATGATTCATTCAAAAATCTTGAACAGTATATTGAGAGACAGACTATTGATGGTATTATTTATGACTTGGGAACTTGTTCAACCCATTTTGATGATCCAATAAGAGGCTTTAGTTTTAACAAAGATGGGCCTTTAGATATGAGATTTAATAATACAAAAGGAATTCCTCTATCAGATTGGATCAATACTGCTAATGAAGAAAATATTGTGGAGGTTCTATTTAAATTTGGAGATGAAAGACATGCAAGAATAATCGCAAATGAAATTTGTAAACAAAGAAAATATAACCCCATATTAAGAACAACAGAATTAGCAAGAATCATCGAACAAATATACCCAAATAAAAAACAAAAAATACATCCTGCAACAAAATCATTTCAAGCATTTAGAATTTTTCTTAATTCAGAACTGGAAGACCTTAAATTATCTTTAGATGCTGCAAAAAAAGTCATAAAGAAAAAAGGAGTAATAGTGACTATTGCATTCCATTCTCTTGAAGATAATATTATTAAAAATAGTTTCAAGCCATCATTAAAATCATTCCCTAAAGACATACCAGTAAATAATATTGAAGAAAAAGACTTTACGTGTTTAGCAAAAAAAATTAGACCTTCTGAAAAAGAGATCAAAATGAACAATAGATCAAGAAGCGCAATAATGAGGGTTTTTCAAAAGATATGATAAATAAAAAACTATTCTTATCTATAACAATACTAATAATATCTATATTTTTTCTTAGTATGGAAAAAATCAAACTCTCATGGGAGATTAGAACTCTTCACAATAATTATGAAAATTTGAAAATTGAAAATGAAAACTTAAAAGATTTTAATTTAAAATTGATAACACAATTTCATGTCGAAAACTCACCTTCAAACATTGAGATGATTGCCAAAGATGAGTTAGGAATGAAAAAAAAGAAACCAAATAAGATTTATATCAATGAAAAATAAAAATATTTTATTTAATTGGAGATTTGCATTAATTGCAATAATGTTTTCCTGTGCGCTGGGAGCAATAATTTTTAAGATTTTTTCAATTCAATTTGTCGATAGCAACTTTCTCAAAGACGAGGGTAATAAAAGATATATCAGATACAAAGAAGTAAACCCTGTTCGAGGTAGCATTTTTGATAGAAATAACTTCCCACTGGCTATCTCAATTGTTAATTATGATCTTTATGCATTGAAAGGTTTTTCAAAACAACAATTATTGAGTCTTGCTGAATTTTTAGATATTGAAGTTAATATGGATTATGAATCTTTCCCAAAGAAAACTCTAATAAAAAAAGGATTGTCAAAAGAAGCTCTATTTGAAATAAATAAGAAAAATCTAAAAAATTATGAAATTGAGACCAGGCACAGCCGGCACTATCCCTTAGGTGATCAGATTGCAACATTGGTTGGCTTTTATGGCAAAGATGGAGCACAAGAGGGCTTAGAAAAAAGTTATGACAGGGTGCTATCAGGTATAAAGGGCGAACAAAAATTCTATAAAAATGCCAAGCAAGAAATCATATCAAAGCCTGTCGAGGTAATTAAATCTGTCAAAGGAGAAGATCTACATCTAACAATTGATGCAACTATACAATTTTTTGCATACAAATATTTAGTTGAAGCTATTAAAAAAAATAAAGCTAAGGCAGGCACTGTAATCATTCTAGACAATAAAAAGGGAGAAATTCTTGCTATGGCAAGCTATCCTTCTTATAACCCAAATCACCCTCAAAGAAAGATTCAAAAAAACAGAGCATTAGTAGAAGCGTATGAACCAGGGTCTGTATTAAAGCCCATAGTTTTATCTAAAGCATTAGATAAAAATTTATTTTTGCCTGATGAATTAATTGATATTCCAAGAAGATTAAATTTGGATAATAAAATCATTGTAGATTCGAAAAATCATGAAAAACTAACTCCAAAAGAGATAATTGCAGTTTCTAGTCAGGTTGGAGCATCAAAGATTGCATTAGAGTTGGGTTATGAAGAATTAAAAAGAAATTATTATGATTTTGGTTTTACAAAACCAATTTCAATTAATTTTCCCTCAAGTGCTTTTGGTTATATGGAAATAAAAGAATTAGTTTCAGATAGGGAGCTTGCAAGCTTAGGTTATGGTTATGGAATTACCATGAGCCCTTTTCAAATAGCTTCGGCATATTCAGTTTTTGCAAACAATGGTGAATATAAAGATTTTCAACTTTTAAAGAATGAACAAGTAACTTCAAGAAGAATTATTTCAAGTGATTCCGCCTTAAATATCCTTGATGCATTAGAAAAAGTAGTTAAAGATGGCACTGGAAAAGCTGCAGAGGTAAAAGGGTTTTCTGAGGGTGGCAAAACTGGGACAGTTCATCAAACAAGAAAAGGCTATGGATATGCAGAAGACTCATATAGAGCTTCTTTCATTGGAATAGCGCCTTTGAATGAAAAATCACTAACTATATTTGTTTCAATAGATGAGCCAGGATTGAACTCATATACCGGAGGATCAGTTGCTGCACCAGTTTTTGCAAAAATTGCAGAAAGTTCTTTGAATCATTTGGGATATTTTGAGGATGAATAAATTAGAGAGCATACTAAATATTAATTTCCCTAAAGATACAAAAATTGCATTTGCAACAAATTCTTCAAGTGAGGTAATAAAAAACTCAATTTTCTTTGGACTGCCCGGAACCAAAAATCATGGAAGTAAATATTGTAAAAAAGCTATTGATTTAGGAGCATCACTGGCTGTCCATAATGATCCTGATTATGATAAAGGGGATATAAATATTTTTTATATTAAAGATCTTGAAGAAAAGATAACAAGCTGTCTAAATGCCTTGTACGGAGTCGAATTACATAACAATAATTTTTTTTCATTTACAGGAACGAACGGAAAGACATCATCCGCTTATCTTTGTCACCAACTTTTAATTAATCAAGGACATGAATCACTATACATAGGAACCTTGGGTGTTAAATATAATCAAGAAAATATTAATACAACCTTTTCATCAAAAACTACTCCAGATATTTTTGAGTTATTTTATATTCTTAGTCATTTTAAATTAAAGGATGCTATAAATATTTGTATTGAGATATCTTCTCATGCATTGGATCAAGGGAGGTTAAAAAATCTTAACTGGTTAAAATCAGCATCTATATTAAATATAACAAATGATCATATCGATTATCATAAAAATATAGAAGCATATATAGATGCAAAATTTGAAATTTTTAGATTCAAATCTTTGGTAAATTTCATAGATGAGGCGTCATATAAATTTAGTAAAAATTATGATTTTATTCAAAATAATCAAAGTAAATTATCAGTAATAAGTGAGCAAAATAAATTTTCTGATATTTTTTATAAGATTAATGAAATATCTACAATAAAAACAACCTTTGAAATAATCATTAATAAACAAATACATGGAGATGAAGAAAAAGACAAAGAAAAGTATGAATTTTCATGCAATATCTTCCCAGAGTTTAATGTTCAAAATCTAGTATTCGCAATTTGCTCTATTGGGTTTGATGGGTTTAAAGAAAATTATATTAATGATCTAAAATTTCTAAAATTACCAAAAGGTAGATCTGAGATTATTAAAAACATTCCTTCAAATATAATTATTGATTATGCTCATAATTTTGAAGCGATTAATTATTTCTTATCCTCAATAAAAAAATATTACGAAAATCTTATCGTGATTATGGGCTGTGGGGGTGATAGAGATAAACTCAAGCGTTCAAAGATGCTTAATGCAGCTTTGCAGAACTCATCAGAAGTAATTTTTACATCGGATAATTCAAGGTCTGAAGATTTTGAAGATATTTTTAAGGATGCTGCAAAAAATAATAATATTGAAAATGTTGTTAAGATAAAAGATAGAAGAGAAGCAATTTTATTTGCTGTAAAAAGAATATCTGATAATGATTGTGTAGTAATTTTAGGTAAGGGCCATGAAGATATTCAAGAGGAAAACAATAAAACAATTTTTTTTAGTGATCATGAGGTTGTAAATGAAATTTATAAATAACTCTAATGATTTATCTTTTTATTTAGAAAAAAAGGTTGTTGCCAATATATTAATAAAAGATATTTCTCTTGATACAAGATCCATAAAAAAAGGGTCTTTGTTTATCGCGATTAATGGAGACAATTTTAATGGAAATGATTTTGTTGAAGAAGCATTTAAAAAAGGTGCATCAGTTGCAATAGTCGATGACAAAAAATACATAAGATCAAAAGATAAAAGAATTATTTATGTTAAAAATACAATAATGGGACTAGAGAAAATTTCTAAAAATATTATTAAAAATTATTATGGAAATGTGATAGCAGTAACGGGCAGTAATGGTAAAACCAGCACCACTAATATTATTTCAAATACGCTAACTAATTGCTCAAGCACCATAGGTAATTTTAATAACGAAATTGGCATGCCTATCAGTATTATGAATGCCTCACCAAAATCAAGTGATATTGTTATAGAAATTGGTGCTTCTAAAACTGGAGACATTAATTATCTAAGTAAAATCCTAAAGCCTTGTATAGGCGTAATAACGAATATTGGAAGTTCACATCTTGAAAAATTAAAAAACATAAATGGAGTATTAAATGTTAAATCTGAGTTAGTAAATAATATAAAAAAAGACGGCAATCTAATAGTCCCAAATGAGAATGAAAAGCATTTAAGATTTTGGAAAAGTATGAGAAAAGATATAAATATTTATACATTTGGCATGAACAAAAATGCTGATTTCTCTCCGCGTGAAATTCTCAATCATAAGAATGGAACTTATTTCAAGATAACATCAAGATTAATTAAAAATGATATTCAAATTAAAACTTCGCTTGAAGGAGAACATAATATTAAAAATATTTTAGCTAGTTTTGCTGTTAATTATTGTTGTGGTAGAGAGACTAAAAATTTTGCTAATAAATTAAACTCAAAAGACATTCAGGATATTAGACAAGTTAAGTCTAAATGGTTAAGGGGCTCTACTTTAATTAACGATACTTATAATGCAAATCCTGATTCTACAAAAAAATCTATTGATTTATTAAGTAATTATAAAAAAAATACTGTCTTAGTAATAGGAGATATGCTTGAGTTAGGTAGGTATAAGAAGAAGCTTCATAAAGAAGTTGGAGAATATGCTAGAGCAAGAGGTATAAATGTTTTACTTGGTTATGGCAAATTAGCAAAAGAAATAGTCAAAGGATATGGTAATAAAGGTGTTTTTTTTGACAAAGAAGAAGATTTAAAGAAGTACTTAAAGATAAATGTTACATCAAAAGATGTTATCTTAATAAAAGGCTCACGGGGAATGAAAATGGAAAGATTTGCAAATGTTTGAATATTTAGGAACGGTATTAGTATCAGTCGATCCTGGGTTTGATGTTCTAAGATACTTAACAGTTAGAACTATTGGTGGAACCTTAACAGCTCTGCTTATCTCGATTCTTTTGGGTCCTGTTATTATTAATTTTTTAAAATCCATGCAATTTCAACAATACGTTAGAGATGATGGACCACAATCGCATTATAAAAAAAGGGGAACACCTACAATGGGTGGTTTGTTGATACTTTCATCATTAATAATCTCAACTCTTCTTTGGGCTGATCTTGGGAATAGATATATATGGGTAGTTCTTTTTGTTACAGTTGGATTCTCAGTGATTGGATTTTTTGATGATTATTTAAAAATAAAACTTAAAAGCTCGGATGGGCTTTCATCTAAGCAAAAAATATTTTTCCAATCATTCATAGCACTACTAGCAATGACATATTTATATGTTTCTGCTGAAATTCCTCCAGAAACTTCTTTTATTGTCCCATTTTTTAAAGACGCAATTTTACCCATGTCACCATTCTTATTTATATTCACAGGTGTTTTTGTTCTTGTTGGTTCATCTAATGCTGTAAATTTAACAGATGGCCTAGATGGTTTGGCAATTTTGCCTTCGGTCTTGATTGGAGGAGCTCTTGGACTCATAGCATATTCGATGGGTAATCAACTTGTATCAGATTATCTCTATTTACCACATTTACCCTTGTCTGGTGAGTTAATAGTTTTTTGTGGCGCTCTTATTGGATCTGGAATAGGTTTTTTGTGGTACAACACATACCCTGCTCAAATATTTATGGGGGACATTGGATCCCTGGCCTTAGGAGCAATTCTTGGGATAATAGCAATAATTCTTCGACACGAGCTAGTATTTGCAATTATGGCAGGAGTATTTGTTATAGAAACATTAAGTGTTGCAATTCAAGTTATTTCATATAAAACACGCGGTAAAAGAGTCTTTTTGATGGCGCCAATTCATCATCACTATGAATTAAAGGGATGGGCTGAACCTAAAATTATTGTTCGATTCTGGATTATTACTCTTGTGCTTATTCTCATAGCGCTGGCAACTTTAAAATTAAGGTAAAAAACAAATGAAGTCTCTTATATACGGATATGGAGAGACAGGTAAATCTTTTGAAAGGTATTTAAATAAAAAAAATAAGAAATTTGAGATATTTGATAATAATTTAGATGATTTTAGAAAAGAATTTGATTTAAGAGCTTTTGATAAAATTTTTTGTAGCCCTGGCATACCAAAAGATATCTATAAAAAATTAGTAAAAGAAAATAAAAATATCTATACAGATTTAGATATTTTTTTCAATGAAGATAAGTCAATTAAAATAGGAATTACCGGCACCAATAGAAAAAGCACCACTGCTTATCATCTGAAACAAATTTTTGAAAATTATAAATCTGCAAATTTAATTGGAAATATTGGCAATCCTATGCTCGATTACATAAATAATCATAAAGAATTTTCAATAATCGAATTATCTAGCTTTCAACTAGATAAAATGAAAAAAAATAAATTAGACTATGGAATTCTGCTTAATATTGATGTTGATCATATTGACTATCATGGAAATATTAAATCCTACAAAGATGCAAAGAAAAAAATTCTTTTAGCTAAGAATTCAATATCATATGAATCAGATCCATACACACTTTTTGAGTGGATTACAGAAACCAAACCAGAGCAAATTGAATTTGAGAATCTCCCATATAGATATGAAATTATTACTAAGAATATTATCAATGATTCAAAATCAACAAATTACCACTCTTTATCTTATGCCCTTAGACAAGCTAGTGAACTTTTTAAGAGCTCAAACTTCAAGCTAATAGTATGTGGAGATCCAAAAAAAGAGAATTTTAGAAAAATTTCTGTAAGCGAACCAGAAGAAGTTTTTATTTGTGGCTTTCATGCTAAAGATATAGATAAATGCTTAGACCACCCAAGAAAAATAATAATGGACTCTTTATCAGACGTATTAGAATCAATTTTTAAACTCAGTGATTCTAGTAATATTCTATTTTCACCTGGTTATCCAAGTGGGAAAGATTTTAAGAATTTCAATGAAAGAGGTTACCACTTTAATTTTTTATTAAAAAAATATCTAACAAAATGAATTTAAGTAAGAATGATGTTTTAGTAATTTTACCTTTATCAATTTTGGTAATTTTAGGGATGATAATGGTAGCTTCATCAAGCATGTATGTTGCAGATGATATAGCATCGGATCCCTTCTATTTTGCTAAAAGACAAATAATTTTTGTATCAGTAGGGTTGATAACAATGACTATTTTTTTGCTTTTGCCTTCAAATTTACTCTTTAAAACTGATTGGATTTTTATGCTTATAAGTATTTTGTTGTTGATTGCTTTATTCATACCAGATGTAGGCACGAGTGTTAATGGGAGTATTAGATGGATTAGATTGGGATCAATTAATATCCAGCCCTCTGAGATATGCAAATTTAGTTTAATTCTATATATATCAGGGTACTCAGTAAGAAGAATGTCAGAAATTGATTCTCTTAGAAGTTTCTTGAAACCACTTGCATTACTTTTTGTAATTTCTATATTGATAATGGGACAACCAGACCTTGGATCAACAGCGATAGTTTCTTTGCTTGTTGTTGGTATTCTCTTTTATGCAGGCATATCCTTTTCTCAATTAGGTTTATTGATCCTGTTAATAGCTTTATTAGGATATGTTGCTATTACAGATTCGGAGTACAGATTGGCAAGGGTTTTAGCTTTTAGAGACCCTTTTGCAACTGAAGTTGTTTTAAATGCAGGATACCAGCTTTCAAATTCATTAATTAGTATTGGTCAAGGAGGCTGGCTTGGAGTTGGCTTAGGCAATAGTTTTCAAAAAAGCTTTTTTTTGCCAGAAGCTCATACTGATTTTATTTTTGCAATATTAGTAGAGGAGCTTGGCATTATTGGCGGATTAATCTTAATTTTATTATTTGTAGTTCTATTTTTAGGCTTAATATCTATCATGCATGAATCATTTCTTAAAGCTAGGTTTTTCCAAGGATACGTTGTTTTTGGTATCTTTATGCTTACAGCAATACAAATGTTATTTAATATTGCTGTTAATATTGGGCTACTTCCAACAAAAGGCCTTACTCTTCCTTTTATAAGCTATGGTGGAACTAGTATCATTATAATGTTTTCTCTTATGGGTATTGTTCTTAGAATAAATAATGAAAATAAATCACTATAGACAATGAAATTTTTAATAGTAGCTGCTAAAACCGGAGGACATGTTTATCCTGCATCATCAATTGCAAAGGAGTTGATTTCTAATGATCATGAGATTATTTTTCTTGGAACTGATTCTGTAATTGAAAAGAGTGCATATGCAGATATTTGTTCTAAATCATATAATCTTTCAATTCAGGGTTTCAGGGGACAAAATTTTATAAAAAAATTACATGTATTATTCCAAGTGCTTGTTAGTATCTTCAAGGTTATTAAGATAATATCAAAAGAAAAAATCGATGGCATGATTGGTTTTGGGGGCTTTATAACAGTTCCAGCTGGGATTGGGTGTTGGCTTAAAAGAAAACCAGTTTTTTTGCATGAACAAAATGCTGTATTGGGATCTGCTAATAAATTAATCACTATTTTCTCTAAAATAAATTTTCTTGGATTTCCAATAGAGGGCATTAAAAGGTCGGTTATATCAGGAAACCCCATAAGAAGGTCTTTTGTAAACAACCCAGACGAGTTAAATAATAATAATAATAATAATTCTATAAATGTTTATATTACAGGAGGAAGTCAAGGAGCAGAATATATCAATAAAAAAGTTCCAAAGATATTTCAAGATTTCCCTTATCCAATAGAAGTTAAGCATCAATGTGGAAAGAATAATTTAGAAAAAGTTAAAAATTTATATTTACATCAAAATATTATGGCTGAAGTTTTTGAATTTTATGATAATCCAGCAGAGCAAATATTATGGTCTGATTTTGTTATTTCTAGAGGCGGCGCTTTAAGCTTATCTGAAATTACCTCGTTGAAAAGAGGTGTTATTGTAGTACCTCTGCCAACATCAATTGATAATCATCAGGTTGAAAATGCAAAAATTATAGAACAGATGCAGATGGGTATAATACATGATCAAAAAGATTCATTAGATATACTTTTGAGCAAAATATATAAAATTATTGAAAATAAAACCTTTCTTGATTGGAAAAAGAATGCTAACCAGAGCCATAGTAAGTCTAGTGAAATTATTATCAGTCATATAGAAAAATATTTTAAGAATGAAACTCTTTAAAAAAATAAAAAAAATACATTTTGTTGGAATTGGTGGAGCAGGAATGATAGGTATTGCTAGAGTTTTATTAAAGAAAGGTTACAAGATATCTGGCTCTGATATTGCTGACTCTAATGAACTTAAAAAGCTTAGAAAAGACGGAGCTAAAGTTTTTATTGGACATTCTAAAAGAAATATTGAGGGCACGAATTTAATAGTTTTTTCATCAGCAATTGACAAACAGAATCCTGAACTCATTCATGCTAAAAAAAGTTCAATAACAGTAATTCCAAGAGCAGAAATGCTTGGAAGTATCATGATAGGTTATGAAAGCATTGCTGTAGCAGGAAGTCATGGCAAAACTACTACAACTAGTATAATTGCAAAGATTTTAAGCGTTGCCAGTTTAAGTCCCACCTACGTGGTAGGTGGAAAAGTATTAAGTACTGATGAAAACTCTGATCTAGGAGAGGGTAAATACTTGGTTGCAGAGGCTGATGAAAGTGATGGTACATTTATTCATATTCAACCGGATGTAGCAGTAATAACAAATATTGACGATGATCATTTAGTACATTACAAGAATATTTTTGAAAACTTATTAGACTCATTTGTAATGTTTTCAGAAAATGTCCCTTTTTATGGCTATTTATTAATAAATGGAGATGATAAGAATATTAAGAAGATTTCAAGAAGGATTCATAGAACAAAAATCACCTTTGGCGAATCAAAAGACTGCGATTATCAAATTAAAAATATTGTTCCGAATGGTGGAAAACAAAGTTTTGAGATATTTGATAAAAAAAATAATAAGAATCATAATTTTAAAATCAATCTACCTGGAAAGCACAATGTTTTTAATGCAACAGCTTCAATTGGCGTTGCAATGGAGGAGGGCATTCCGCTTGGTTCTATCAAGAAAGGTATTTCCTCTTTCTCAGGCGTAGGTAGAAGATATGAAAAGCATAAAATTAGAGTTGATACAAAGTTCATTACCTTAATTGATGACTATGGGCATCATCCTCTTGAAATAGAATCAAACATAAAAGCATATAAAGAAGAATATCCCAATAAAAAGGTTTGCATGATTTTTCAACCACATAGGTTCTCAAGGACTGCACAACTTTTTGATGATTTTGTTAAGGTTCTTAATGGAACAGATTCATTAATATTGTTAGACATTTACTCTGCAAGTGAAAAACCCATAAGGGGAATTCACTCAAGAACAATCTCAGAATCAATTAAACAACTTGGTCATAAAGATGTTACTTACTTAAAAAATCATAACGATGTAATTAATTTAATAAGTAATAAAAAAGATTCTTTTGATATTTTAGTAACTCAGGGGGCTGGAAGCGTATCTAAAGTATGCGAAATGATAAAAAATAAATGGAAAATATAAAAAAAATAGCTGTTCTTTGTGGAGGCTCTTCATCTGAAAGGGAAATATCATTGCAAAGTGGTCAGGGTATTTACAAAGCTTTATGTGATTTAGGATATAAATCCAATCTGATAGATTTTAAAAATTTGGAGGACTTAAATACTCTAAAAAAATATGACTTTGTATTTATTGCGCTTCATGGTTTTGAGGGCGAGGGTGGAAGACTTCAAAAAGATTTGGATGATTTAAATATCCTGTATTCCGGTTCTAAATCAGAGGCCTGTAAAAATACTTGGAACAAAGGCATTACAAAAAAAATTCTTCAAGCTAATAAAATCGACACTCCAACTTTTATTGAATTACAAAGGTTCGATATTGAAAATGTTATAAACAAAATGCATCATACTTCTTTTGATTTATTTAGACCTTTTGAAAATCTATTTTTAAAACCAAATGAAGATGGTTCAAGTGTAGACATTTTTAAAATCAGTGATGAAGAAAGTATAAAAAAAGCATATGAGGAATGTACCAATCCTAATCGAAGTTTTTTAATTGAAGAATATATTGATGGAAGAGAAATAACTGTCACCATAATTGGTGAAAAGTGCTTTCCTCCAGTTGAGATTATTACTGATAACGAATTTTATGATTACGAAGCTAAATATATTTCCGATGAAACAGTTCATGTTGAAGCAGAATTGAGCTCAAAAGAACTAATTAAAATTAAATCAATATCTAAAAAAGTATTTAATATTTTGGGTTGTAGTGGATGGGCTAGGATAGATTTTTTACAAGACAAACAAGGACACTTTTATGTAATTGAAGTAAACACGGTCCCTGGAATGACTCAACATAGCAATGTACCTATATCTGGAAGTTTTTTTGGTCTTGGGTATAACGAAGTTGTCCAAAAGATTATTCATGCGTCTATTTAAAAAAAATTTCCTTATAATATTTTTATTATTTTCGTCTAGTTTGCTCGGTCGATATGAAATTATAATTAATTTTGAATCTGGGTTTGAGTATCAATCTCAAGAAAAATTATTCAGAGAACTTCAAAATGAGCCCTCTAAAAGGGGAATTCAGAATTTAATTCAAAAACAAGATTGGATTGAAGAGTACTCAATAGTATTTATACCCTTTCAATATAAGGCCTTTATAAGCATAAAGAATAGAGATCCTTTGTTTACTCTAAATTCAGAATATTTTTATGATAAAGATCTAGTTAGATTTAAGTATGATCAATCGCGTAATGACTTAATTAAAGTTGATGGAGACATAAATGAAATTGAAAATATTCTCTTTTTAATTGAATTAGTTGAATCTAATAAACTAATGAATCTTAAAATTGATAGAATAAAATATAGCTTTGTCACTGGTTGGGATGTCAGTACTAAATCAACACAAATAAGATTTGGTAAAGATATCTCACAAAAAAAAGCTAAAAATTTTGAAGATACTCTAAATTATTTGTACGAGATTAGAAAAATACCTAGTATCATAGACGTGAGATATAGAGATGGAGTTGCACTGAACTATGGCAAATAATAATAAAAATACAAACATGATTGTTGGATTGGACATTGGTACCTCCAAAGTTGTATGCATTGTTGGAAAATATGACGACGAAAAAAAATTAGAAATAGTTGCCTTGGGAGCATATCCATCAAGTGGTCTTAAAAAAGGAGTTGTTGTTAATATAGATGCAACAACTGATGCAATTAGCAAAGCAGTCGATCAAGCCCAATCAATGATTGAAGAAAAAATTAAGTCAGTCTATGTTGGAATCGCAGGCAACCATATCAAAAGTTTAAATTCTCAGGGTGCTGTAGGCATTAAGGATAATGAAGTTTCATCATTTGATATAGATAGAGTTATTGAATCTGCTCAAGCAGTCTCTATTCCATCTGATCAAAATGTTTTACATGTTTTGCCCCAGTCTTTTGTTATAGATGATCAAGAAGTAAGCCTCGATCCTTTGGGAATGTCTGGAGTAAGACTTGAGGCCAAAGTTCATCTTGTAACATGCGCGAATAGCGCTGTTAAAAATATAGAAAAATGCATTAAGAATTGTGGTCTTATTGTTGATGGCTTTGTTTTAGAACAATTAGCTAGCTCACATTCAATTCTTTCAGAGGATGAAAAAGAGTTAGGAGTATGCCTTGTAGATATTGGTGGAGGTACAACTGATATTGCAATATTTAACTCTGGTTCAATCGTTTTTACTGGCGTTATACCAATTGCAGGAGACCAAGTAACAAGCGATATAGCTCAAGCATTAAGAACACCAACTCCACAGGCTGAAGATATAAAACAAAAACATGGATGCGCAGTTACTGAATTTACCAAAGATGATCAAACTGTTGAAGTATTGGCTGTTGGTGGAAGACCTCCAAGAGAGTTATCTAGAAGCGCTTTAGCAGACATTATACAACCAAGATATTCAGAATTATTTGATCTGATCAAGGCTGAAATTACAAGAAATGGATTTGAAGATAAAATATCTGCAGGAATTGTATTTACTGGCGGCACTTCAAAGATGGAGGGTGTTGTTGAACTAGCTGAATCAATATTTCAAACATCAGTAAGATTGGGCATCCCATCAAAATTTCAAGGCATGGAAACAATTTTGCAGAATCCTATTTATTCGACATCAATTGGCCTCATAGAGCATGGATTTAAACAACTTAACAATGAAATGCTGTCTGAACAAAGTCAAGGTATCTTTTCTAAGCTATTACGTATCATTAAAAGCGAGTATTGATTAAAAAAATTAATTCAATTAGAATGCTTTCTCCTTGGTTTTTACTAAACATGAAAATCTATAACCATAAGGATAAATATGAAAAAATACGAAGCAGTAATAATTCTTAATCCAAATCTTTCCTCAAAGGCTAGTGATTTTGAAAAAGATTTCGAAAAGTTACTTAAGAGCAATTCATTTAGCATTCAAAAAAAAGAAGATGTGGGCAGAAGACAGCTTGCTTACTCTATAAACAATCATAACAAAGGGCATTATTTGTTATTTAACATCGAAGGTGATGCTTCAAAGCTCATAGATATTGAAAATAAGATCAAATACAATGAATCAATAATTAGACACTTATTTATCTCTGTTAAAGAACACAATGGAGAAGACTCGCAGTTGCTTCAAGACTCTAAAAACAAAAAAAATGATTCAGAAGAAAAAGCAGTTGATAAAGACAAGAACCAACAATCTAAATCTTCAGAATCAAATGAAAAGCAACAAGTTAAAGAAAAAATGGTTGAAGCTGATCAGGATGATAAAGTTGATAATTCTTCAGAAAGCCCTGAGTTAGAAAAGGAAGAACAGAAAGAACAGGAAGATAAAGATGAGTAAATTTGAGTTACCAAAAAAGTTTGATTACAAGGATGTAAATATCCTAAAACAATTTATAACAGAAACAGGTAAGATTATTCCAGCAAGAGTCTCTGGTGTTTCAGCAACTAATCAAAGAAAATTAACAAAGTATATTAAGATTGCTAGATTTTTAGCATTAATACCATATACAGATATGCATAAATAAATCATGAAAATTATATTACTTGATAAAATTCAAAGACTAGGCGAGATTGGTGATGTGGTAGACGTTAATTCTGGTTATGCAAGGAATTTTCTAATACCTCAAAAAAAGGCTGCTTTCGCGAGTGATAAGAATATAGCCGAGGTAGAGGCAAAGAAAGATGAGTTAGCTGCAATGTCTGCAGATGTCCTTACTCAAGCAGAAGCTAGGGCCAAAGCCTTAGAAGGTTCTGAGTGCGAAATTCTAGTCCCTGTTACCGAAGAGGGAGCTCTTTATGGTTCTGTTGGAACAAGAGATATTTCAGAAGCATTTATGAAAAATGAAGTGCACATTGATAAGAGTGAAGTTCAACTGCCTGATGGACCTATAAAAGAAATAGGGGAACATAATATCGTTATAAGTGTTCATCCTGAGGTTAGTATTGAAGTTTTAGTAAAAGTATCACCAGAGTAGTTGTATATTTTGAAATATGATGTAAAAATCATATTCCAATGTCAGATAT
>MDTB01034905.1_pt1 | contig 15326 bp, 15 predicted proteins | sample 811161 | NCBI WGS metagenome assembly MDTB01 (sample SAMN05326650, study PRJNA326480) | marine metagenome | isolation source: seawater | place: Mediterranean Sea | collected 2009 | reverse complement strand
CCGGTGCAAGGATACAGGGAATTCCGGTTGTCATGGGCGGATCTCACTTACGATTCAAACTAGATTGGCAGGGACAGTCGTTATCTGCAGTTGCGTTTAACTTTGCATTAGGTGATTTACCCGCTGGTTGTTTAGACGTGGCTTTTACTTTCGAGGAGAATGTATGGAAAGGGATATCCAATCTTCAGTTAAATGTTCAGGCAATGAAACCTGCACTCTAAGGTTTTATTTATGTGTATGATTCTATACGTTTAAATCATCAAGAAAGCTGTTGTATGGCACGAAAAAAGACTCAGAAAAAGTTAGTTGTTAAAGGAAAGAGACGTTCTGCTCCTGAAATATCCGTATGGGTTCGGCGGTCATTTTCTATGGTTGTTGTTCTCTTGATGCTTGTTTTGCTTTTTATGGGCGTTAACAAGGGATTTCAATGGGCTGAGCGCAAGTTACTTTCTGAAAATCCACGATTTGAAATTCAACAGCTAATAGTCGAGTGCAACGGTAAATTAACAGAGGACTTCATCCGCGAAATGAGCCAGTTGTATGAAGGTCAAAATCTTTTTGCCTTATCGATTCAAGAGGTGGAATCTAAATTACTTGAGGTTTCTAGAATTGAATCGGTATATATCGAGCGTGATTTACCGAGTACGCTAATTCTTCGTGTAAAAGAGCGTCATCCAGTCGCACGATTGATGGGAGAGTCCTCTTTGAAGTATCCTTTTTTAGTGGATCGCTTTGGAGTTGTTCTTCCTTTTCAGCGATCCTTGTCTGGATTACCGCTTATACGAGGTCTGAGTGAAGACGTTCGTCCTGGAAAGCGGCTAAGCCATCGGGATGTGGAGTTTGCGTTAGAAACGATCGCTTTGGTAGAGAGCATAAGCAATGTGAATCACTACATCGAACTGAATGAAATAAATATTAGACATGGCGATTATATTGAACTCACTCTCAAAGGGGGTGCAGAGGTCAGATTGCCTCGATTTTCGTTGAAACCTAAATTAAATAAATTAGCTACTGTTGTTAAGATTGCAGAAGGACAGGGACGTCGGGTGAAGTGGGTGGATTTGACAGTTGATTCGGTTAAAGTGCCCGTCCGATACTTTTAGGGGAAATCGCAATGGCAGGTGATGTAACGGCGGTACTTGAAATTGGAACATGTCAGATTCGCTGTCTGGTTGGAGAAGTTCGAGAAGATCAGAGTATTTCGGTGGTTGGGTATGGAGAAGTGGATTCACAGGGGATTCGTAAAGGCGAGATCTTAAATCGTGATAAGGCCATTATTGCGGTCCGAAAAGCATTAAAAACAGCGGAAGAGAATACACGTAAGACGATTCACTCGGTGGTGTTGGTGTTAAGTGGCGGTGATGCGAGTTGTGTGGTTTCGGAGGGGGTGCATCGTATTGCCGATGCATCCGAAAATAAGAAACAAGAAGTCATGGAGGAAGATATGGCGGACGTGCTGTCGATTGCTCGCCGTCATATTTTGCCGGAGAATCGGATTCGATTACATAGTCTGGAGAACTATTACACGGTTGATGATATTCAAGAAGTGATCGATCCAAAGGGGTTGTCTTGTGAAGTATTGAAAGTTCAGGTTTTAACGCTGCACGGTAAGCGTAGTGTGGTGGAAAATTTTCAAAAACTGGTTGTGGATGTTCCGGTGGTTTGTGCCGATGCGGTATATAGCGGGATTGGTTCTGCATGGGCTGTTACGAATGAATCTATGCGAAAAGCAGGTGTATTGGTGATTGATCTGGGTGGGGGAACGACCGATTTTACCCTTTATCATAATGGGGTTTTACAACATTGCGGATCATTCACCGCTGGCGGAACACATGTGACAAATGATATCGCTAAAGGGCTTCAAATTCCGGAGGCGCAAGCGGAAGCGCTTAAAAAGAAAGAAGGTAGTGCGCTCTCTAACTTGATGGAACGGGATCGAAATATTTCGATCCCTTCCGATACACATGGTTTCAATGGAAAAATGGTTCGAGCGGTTACGTTAAATACCATCATACAAGCACGTATGGAGGAAATATTCGAACTTGTTAAAGAGGATGTTGAAGAGTTTTTATTAAACAAACCGCTGGGTGCAGGTGTGCTTTTGACTGGGGGCGGTGCATTTCTTGATGGCACGCGTGATTTAGGACAAAAAATATTTAATGCACCCTGTTCCTTTGGTAAGTCGATGGATGTGCATGGACTCCCATCACAACAATCAGCTCCTTATTATGCGCCATTGATTGGTGCAATCCGGTATACGTCTTCTTTAGAAAAAAAAGTAGAGAATCCATCTGTATTTAAACGTCTCTTACACCTTGTATGGGGTCAGCAAAATGGAAAATAATCCGTTCAAAAAAACACCTTCTTTTTTATTTGTTGGTATAGGCGGTAGCGGTTGCGATGCTGTCAAGAGAGTTTGTGAGCAAATGCCATTCGTGCCTGTTTTGTTAATTGATACAGATAATCGAAATGTTGAGGGGGTATCGGACGATCGGATTTTTTCAGTGGGTGAGAACGTGACAAATGGATTGAGTTGCGGTGGTGATGTTGAATTGGGAAGACAGTCGATTGAGAAAGAGGCCTCACGGTTGCGAGCTCGTTTTGATGCGGTTGATTTATTGTTGATCGTTACTGGCTTGGGCGGGGGAACGGGAACCGGTGCTACGCCGGTATTGGTTCGGATTGCACGTGAGGCAAAGGCGCAGACGTTGGTTTTGGCAAGTTTGCCATTCGCTTTCGAGGGCAAACAGAGGATGAATGTCTCGGAAGATGCGATTCGGCGGATGCGGTCGAATGCGGACGCAATTGTTCAGTTGCCGAATGAACGTTTAAAAAGGGAGGCTGTAGGTGGTACTTCAGAAGCGGCTTTCTCGGTGAGCCATCGGTATATGAAGGATGCGGCAGAGTCGTTGTGGTATATGTGTTCTATGAATGGCCAATGTGGTTTGGATTTCGCTTCGATTCATACTTTGTTAAGAGCGTGTGATGGATTTTGTCATATTGCTTCGGTTGAATTTTCGGGGATAGATCAAGCAGAGCAGGCAAGTCGTGCTCTTTTAGAACATCCATTGATGAATCGGGGTTTGTTGCTAGAGGGTGCTGCCGGTGTGATTATTTCAATTCGTGGGAGTCATGAATTGCGAATTGAGGAAGTTGAAATAATCATGGAGCAGTTAAGTAATAAACTTCCTGAAGAGGCTCATATCAATTTTGGGGTATCTGTGGATGAAAAGCAGTCGGGCTTGAAAGTGGTTACGTTGATAACAGAGGCGTGGAAAGAGCCTTTGGTGGAGAATGAAGTTTCGATCTTTACCAGTCGATCGGGATTTGGACAGAGAGAACTGGCACTTGGATCAAGTGGTAATAAAGGTATTTTTAGCGGTATGGATGCAACGGTTAAAAATAGTGAAGATTTGGATGTGCCTACTTACTTGCGGAAAAATATTAAACTTCCTCGATAAGGTTTATTGCATATAAAAATTGGTTTCGCATTCATACTGAAGGGTCGTTGAATCTCCGTGCCCAGTATAAACATCGGTGTCGGCGGGTAGTTTTTTTAGTGATCGAAGTGATTCTTTCAGATGAACCGAGTTTCCTCCCGGCAGATCGGTCCGACCACAAGAGCCTTTAAATAAAGTATCTCCCACGAAAGCGATGTTTTCGGATTGAAAGTAAAGTGTGCAGGAGCCGGGGGTGTGGCCGGGGGTGTGGATGATTTTAAATGAAAATGTATCAAAGTTCCATGATGGGTGTTGCGCCCAATCCAGATAGTCATCGCAAGCCGGACGTTTGGGTTTTTCATAATAGGGTGGTGATTGATTGATCTCATCAAAAGCCCATGACCAGTCGAGATGATGCATACCAATGGGTGCGGGATATTGTTGATGCACGTCATGAAGAGCGCAAATATGATCGGCGTGCGCATGGGTGCATAGATATCCGATAATGTTTAATTTATTTTTTTGAATGCAATGGAGAATCTGATCTGCGTTATCTCCCGGATCAATAATAAGTGCCTGCTGGTGATCCTTCCATAGGACGTAACAGTTTTCTTGATAGGCGCCAGTTACTAAGCACTCTATATTCATCAGCTTTCCTTATCGGCTTTAATATAGGCGCAATGAATGACCATATTACCTTTGAGGCGTCCGCTTTTTTTCCCTTCAGGTGATATATTTAGAGTGCGGATATCATATTGAACGCCTTTTTGCTGTAGCTCAGTTAAGAATCCAACGATGGATGGTAAATCGCCTTGCCATGTGCAGTTGATACCCATTTCAAAAAGGTCGCCGGTTGGCTTTTCAGCGTAGGGTTGATTTCGGATAATGCGAATCCCGTGTTTTGTAGAGATGTTTTTAATAATTTGCATTAATTGGGGTGAAACAGATTTTTGCTTAATATCAAAAACTTGAAGATCTTTTTGCAAAGAATTAAGCGTATCTATCCAATCTTTTTGCATCGAAATACGGCGTTGATCAAGGCGAATTTGCGCTTCAAGCCTCTCTATTTCAATTCGCTTGTTTTTATATTCTGGAACCTTGCTATCAACATAATACCAGGTGCCACCAAATAGGATGGTGGCAATGGAGAGAACCAAAAGAATCATCTCTCTTTCGCTTATTTTCATGAGGTCTCTCCTGTCTTAGGGAGATTGAGCGAAACAGAAAATACGGCTCGTTGAATTCCTTTTGAAGAACGGGTGTTCACCGATTGATTTTTAAGTTCATCAAAAAGAGGTGAGGAGGCGAGTTTCTTGAAGAATTCGTAGACGATATCATCATTGATAGCGGAGCCTCTTAATGTGACTCCTTTTGATTTACTGTAATTGTAGGATGTAAATTCAATGTCACCCGCCGGTAAAAGTAGCGTTATTTCGCGAAGGCATTCTAGTGAGGATTGAGAGCGATCGGTATATAGCTGTAGTGCTTTCAGTTTTTCGCTATTTTCTTTGGCTTTTTGGGCCGCTGGAGCAATTTCTTTTGCGTCTGCAAGAATACGATTAAGATTGGCACTGCGTACGCCGTTAATTGTAAAAAATAGGGTGAATAAAAGAAGCCATGAGGCCGCTATGATCGTTATATATTTTAGGAACCTTTTATGGATGACGCGTTGTTTTTGCTGCTCTATCCAACTGGCGGGGATAAAATTTAATGTCGTTTGGGGGCTTATGAACCGTTCTATGAGTCCAGTTGATAGTGGAGGTATATCCGATAGTGCGTTGGGTTGCATTTGCTTCTTGATGGAATCTTGAATGCGGTTTTGATGCACTTCGCTCAAAGGTTCGTGTCTCCAAAGGGATAGGTTGTTGGGAATCTCTATCGCGTGTTGCTGAAAAGAATAGGTGAGTTCAAAGGCTAATTGTTCAGCTACATCGTCATCATCAAAATTGATGTAGAGCGGGCGAATCCAGTGAATGTGTGTTTGATTTCGCATAACCAGATGAACTTCAAATCCATCATCAATAATAAGGCATTCATTGGATTCTCCCGAAAGTGTTTCAGAAAAGGGAATGAGTTGAAGCCAACCGCATATGCGGGAGTCGATAGATTTTACTTCGTGTTTTTTCGAACTGTAGGAGGTAAAGCGATTGATAAGTGAGGTCTGGGCGGCTCCTAAAAGCGCTACACTTTCTTGTTCGTTTTTTGGATAGAACTTCACAGTCGAATGCCATTCGATCGATGGCAAATGGAATTTTCTTATCGAGAAAAAATTGGCTCATGCTACGCATTTCATCTTCATTAACCGTGGGTAATGTAGCGGTCTCGAGGCTCATAGAGCGGGAGGGTAAGGCGAGTATGATTTCACCCGTTAATGCATTTTTGAGGGATGATGGTAGATCTGCAAACTCAACAAAGCCATCTGTGGAGATGACTTCTGAAAGGAGTGATTCATGTGTAGTTACGATCTCTCCTCCCTGCTCATCCTTTATAGTAAGCGACGACCATTCAACGCCATCTAACGTCGGACAAATAGCCGTGATGGTTTTCTCTTCGCGTTGCATGTTAAGCTTCAGGTTTTTCATTCCAATATACAACCAAGGGTCTTGAGCCTTGTAACTGCATGATTACCTCTATGCGGTAGGCTGTATCTCCTGCATTTCCTATAGAAGTTACCTTGAGGAAGGTACTTTGCAATTTAAATTTTGCACCATCGGCATTTACTTCATCGATACTGCGTATGCCATCATCGAGTGTTCCTTCCACTCCATCGAGACCTTTTCGTGATTCGAGTACGCCTTCGAGCTCCCAATCTTCATATTCGGCATAGCTGAGAAGTAAGTTGGTGCTAGCACTATTCAGGTTGACTTTGCCATCACCCCAAACGGTTAGAAGGTCTGCAATTCCATAGATGGCATCACCTGTATCATCTGCCGGTTTTCCATATAGAATATCTTCGTTCCAGTGTTTAATCAGGAGGAGTTCTTCAACGCTATTGAGCGGTCCATTTTTTACGGGATAGCCTTGTTCTTGATAAAAGGGATCGTCTGACTCGGCTCCATTTAGTCCATGAAGATCACCCTCATCAATCCAATCTTCTAAACAATCAATAAGAGAGTCCCAATCGGTTGAGGGTACGTTTGCCATCTCAAATATTTCAACCCATTGTTCGCGATTCAGTGTATTTACATTGCGACCGTTTTCGGCAGATTCAATGGTAACAGAAAACGTTCCCATATTGGTAATGGCGATGGTTGAAGTGGTCGAGAGACCGCGTTTGACATAGAGTGCCGATTGCATAAACTGTTCAGGATCATCATCCATAGATTCGATTTCAAGTTCACGAGCTCGTTCTTTTTGTTCAATGATAGCCCGTGCATAATCGACGCCCGAGCGCGCCAGCATTTCGGATTTAAATTGCTTCTTTTTTCGTGAAACAAGCATACCTTCAAGTGCCACTTGGAAAGCGAAGGATACTACGATAAGAGCGAGAATAATGAGAACCCAAAGGGATACCAGTAGAGCGGCTCCGCGTTTTTTTGATAACGGTATTGGATTCTTCCTCATTGAGGCGCTCCTACGTTAACACTCGTGTTTCCAGTATTTCCATCGCTGTCGTCTTGAACTGTTGTGTTAGCGGTTGTGGGGGAGGAAAGCGGTTGATCAATGGATTCGGCAGCTGGAATGTTAAAGACACGAGTATACACAACTGGTTCTTCCGTTTCATCTTCTGAGATTACAAAGAAGGAGATTAAGAGGCGTTTTGGAATGCGGTTGTCGAAATCCCACTCATCTGTCCACTCTTCGCTTTCAAAGTCATAGATCAAAATTTCGAATCCTTGCACAGATCGGGTAATTAAATAGGGTTCGGGATCATATTCATCAATAAATTCTTCTTCGTCTGAAAGGGCGGGCATGCTGATCGAATGAAGTGCTGGATTTCCATATTCATCGTCTTGAATGAATAGCTGAAGGCGATGGGGTCCTTCTGCAAGCGGATCATTGGGATGAAGAAAGTAAGGGCTTGCGGTCACAAAGCTAATCCAATTCGCTGGTAAGCTACTGGAAAGTTCTTTCTCGAAGCGAAAAGCATAGCGTTTGCGTTCATCTTGAAAGTAGATCATTGAGTTGAGAGCTGATGCGCATTGGCGCATCGCAAAGTCACCGTGGTGGATGCTTTCAATGACTTCATTACCTCTTTTCCAGCCGCGTAATGTACTGCTAAACGCTTGAAAGGCGATGCTCATGGCAACCGTTAAGATCGTGATGGCCACGATGAGTTCGAGGAGTGTAAAACCTGCTTTCGAATGAGAGTGCATGGCTCGAGACTCCATTAACGCACCTCACTCGTGATGCTTTCAGCTTCGGGCGCATAGGTGTAGAGTTGCATCTCTTCGAATGCATCGCGGCCGCGCTCTATCCATTCAACCCGAGTTCTCGTGAGAAAAAGACCGGGTCGTTCTTCTTCGTCGATAATGAGAATTTCACGGGTCCAATAATATCCCTCCGGATCATCGAATTCGCCGCTTTCGATTCGCTCCTCATAATCTATTTTTTCGATGGGGAAATCTAAATCAATACGTCGCAGTAAATTTTGGGCAATTTCCCGATTTCGTGCCGTACGAACGACCGAAAGAGCTTGCCCCATTGCGATCATCATCGATGAGACGCCAATGCTCAGAATCACTAATGCGAGCAGGACTTCTACAAGCGTTAAACCGCGGCAGGCGCCTTTTTTTTTGATTAGAGGAGGTTTTTTCATATATGCACCATCAATAGTTCTATCCTGCTATAAAAAGATAATAATTAGAAGGGCAGATTTTAAGGTTGAATGAGCATAGCGAATACATAGCTAATTAAAATAAGAATAGATCCAATGCGAATGCTTTTTGGATAACGCAAAATAAGTAATGCGAAGAGCGAGAGAATGGCGATAAAACCAAATGAAACTTGATGATCAGATGAGGCGTGCTTTAGCAAAAGAGCGTCTTTTAATAGAAGGTCACCAATGCAGAGGATCAGAAGATTGAATAAATTACTACCTATAATGTTTCCAACTGCCATGTCAGCCAAACCATATCGTAGGCAGGAGCAAACGATCACAAGTTCCGGAAGACTAGTAGATAGTGCTAAAAACAAGGTGCCAATAAAGCTCGCTTGAAGGCCAAATCCACCTTGATCTACAGGAAGAGCCATTTGCCCCCCGAGTGTTGAAAGAAAAATACCTGCTCCGATAATGATCAAACTTAATACGATCAGCTTGGTGTAAAACAGTGGTGTTGATTCATTTACAAGGTTGTTTTGGTTCGACTGGATGACTTGAGATTCTTTCTCCTCTTCTTGAATGGAGTTCTTTTTTAGAAAAAAGAGATAAAGAATCGGTAAGAGAAGAAGTAGCCAATTCACGTGTAGTTTGGGTAGTGATTTACATGGATAGCGGTAGGCCATGAACGCAATGGCGAGAAGTAATACGCTCTGTAAGAGTGTTTTTTGATGAAGACCTGATTGCTTAACTTGCGTGAATGCGTGGGTAAAGATCAATCCAGAGATACCTAGAATAAAAAGATTGAACAGATTTGAGCCGAGCATATTTCCAACCGCTAAATCAGGACCGACGTTTAAAGGTTCACGTAGTAAAGCGCTCATAGAAACGGCAAGTTCAGGTAAACTGGTCACGGTAGCAAGAAATAGAGCCCCAATGAGGCCGCTCTCTATTTTTGTTCGAATCGCGAGAGCATCTCCATAGCGGCTTAATTGTGATCCTGATAGCACAATAACAAGCACGGCAGTAAGAAAAGCTAATAGGAGTTCGAATGCCGTATTTATCGATAAAAAACTCATTTGCATGAGCTCTTTAATAATCGAATCAACATCTAGCGTACATCTTTAACATTGATTAAAAGATAGATCAATCTAGAGTAAGGAGTCACAGAAACGAATAAGAGGCACATTATGAGAGCATCATCAAAAAAGTTTTTAGCTAACCTTATAAACAGCATTAGTCCATCTGGTTATGAAGGCCCCGCTGCGAAAGTGTGGAAAAAAGAGGCCGATAGTTTTGCCGAGAAAGTATGGACTGATACGCATGGGAGTTCACATGCAGTCGTTAATCAAGGTGGGGGCCCTCGTGTGATGTTCGCTGGGCATTGCGATGAAATTGGGTTTCAAGTTTCATATATCGACGATCAAGGATTTCTATGGATTCAGCCCATTGGGGGTTGGGACGCCCAAATTGCTACTGGGCAACGCGTCCAGATCTTAACCAAGAATGGTGTCATTCGCGGTGTTATCGGTAAACTAGCGATTCACCTGCAGACACCTGAACAGCGTAAAAAAGCATCTGAAATGAAGGATTTATGGGTAGATATTGGGGCTAATGATGGTAAAGAAGCGGCGAAACAGGTGGATATTGGCGATCCAGCCGTAGTGGATTACGGTTTTGGTGAGCTGGATAATGATATTGTGGTTGGACGCGCCTTCGACAATCGCTCTGGCGCATGGGTTGTTTTGGAGGCAGCTCGTCAACTAGCCAAATTGAAACCCAAAGCAGAAATACATGCGGTGGCTACTTCACAGGAAGAGATTGGATTACGCGGAGCACAGACCGCCACCTTTGGCGTTGATCCCGATGTGGGAATCGCCGTAGACGTTACATTCGCTACTGATCATCCGCACATGGGAGAGATCATTAAACGAGAGAATTTGATTAAACTGGGTGGGGGGCCGGTTCTTGGACGTGGTCCGAATATGAATCCCAAGTTATTCGATTTATTGCTAAAAACAGCGAAGACGGAAAAGATTCCTGTTCAAATTAATGCGGAACCTCGCGGTACAGGAACCGATGCAAATGCTATGCAACTCAGTCGAGCAGGGGTGCCTACCTGCTTGGTCAGTATTCCTCTCCGCTATATGCATAGTCCATGTGAGCTCGTGCATCTAAAGGATCTAGAAAATTGCGCAAAACTCATCGCTAAAACAGTCGAAAAAATCACTCCCCGCACAAGTTTCATTCCATTTTGAGCATAAGTTGATAGCTAGATTAAAAGTGAAGAAGAGTAGGTGAAAATTGATTGTTGGTGTTTTAGGTTTAGGATATGTGGGTCTTCCTCTATGCAGAGAGTTTGTTCAAGGTGGAGTTGAAGTTATAGGCTTTGATGTAGACGAAGATAAAATTCAACAACTCAATAATAACAAGAGCTATATTAAACATATTTCTGATGAAATTATATCGGATATGACCTCCATGAATCAATTTTATGTTACCACCGATATGAATAGACTTGGCGAGCCTGATGCTATTTTAATTACTGTTCCAACTCCTCTTAATAAAACGCGTGAACCTGATTTATCATATGTTGAAAAATCAGCTCAAGAGATAGCAGTTCATTTGAGACGAGGGCAATTAGTGGTTCTGGAATCAACCACATATCCAGGCACTACAAGAGAGATAATATTGCCCCTTTTAGAAGAAGGAAGCGGCTTAAAATGTGGAGAAGATTTCTTTTTGGCATATTCTCCGGAAAGAGAAGATCCTGGTCGTAAAAATTTCACAACAAAAACAATTCCTAAGGTGATCGGTGGCATAGATGATAAATCATTAAATATTGCGGTGGACGTATACAAGAAAGCCATTGATCAAGTAGTTCCTGTAAGAAGTTGTGAAATAGCTGAAGCAAGTAAAATACTAGAGAATACCTATCGGTGTGTAAATATTGCATTGGTAAACGAGTTGAAAACACTCTTTGATCGTATGGATATTGATATATGGGAAGTCATTCATGCGGCTAAAACAAAGCCATTCGGATTTACTCCCTTTTATCCAGGACCAGGCTTAGGAGGACATTGTATACCGATTGATCCATTTTATTTAAGCTGGAGAGCGCGCAAATTCGATCAAGCAACCCGTTTCATTGAATTAGCCGGCGAAATTAATTGTGCTATGCCTTTATGGGTAGTCAATAAAACAGCAGAAGCTTTGAATAAAGATAAAAAATCTGTGAATGGTTCTAAAATTTTACTTCTTGGACTTGCGTATAAACCAAATATTGACGACGACAGGGAATCACCGAGTTTTAAATTAATGTCGTTACTTGATGAAAGAGGAGCCGACATTGATTTTTATGATCCTTATATACCAATAATTGGAAATAAGCGTGAGTACGCACAGTATTCAGGTAAAACGAGCGTCGAATTAACCGCAAATTGTATTCAAGAATACGACTGTGTCCTTATTGCTACAGATCATGTTGGTGTGGATTACGATTTGGTATTGAAGAATGCCAAACTTATTGTAGACACAAGACATACCGTATCAGACGCAGAGAATGTCGTACGAGCATGATATTATTAGGCAATATACTCATGAAGATATTTTGGAGAAATGAACATGTCTAAAAAGATGATCATTTGTATGAAGTGGGGCACGATGTATGGGTCAGAATACGTAAATAATATGTACGGCATGATCAAGCGGAATATATCCTACCCATTTGATCTCTTTTGTATGACAGATAATACTGATGGTATCCGTAACGAAGTCCAATGTCTGCCATTGCCAGAATTGGGATTTAAAGTTCCTCCAGGTGCACCAGGTAAATGGCCAAAACAGGCACTTTGGCAAGATGATTTATACGGACTTAAAGGAGTCGCCTTATTTCTTGATCTTGATTCTGTAATTGTTGGAAATATCGATGCCTATTTTGAATATGGGAGTGAGAATGATGTCATAACGGCACGTAATTGGATTAAGCCATGGTTGAGGGGGGCTCAAACCTCCGTATTCAGATTTAAAATTGGATCCCATCCATACATGTTAGATCAATTAAGAGAAAATCCTAATCTTTGCGTTACGTATCAATTTGAGCAAAACTATGTTACTAGTGAGATACGCGGGGGAGTCACTTTTTGGCCTCATTCTTGGACAAAGCATTTCAGAAGGCATTGCATGGGTCCGTGGCCACTACGTTATCTTAAAGTGCCTCGTTTGCCAAATAATTGTAAAATAGTCACCTTTCCAGGAAGTCCAAATCCGCCCGATGCGATAGAAGGTCGTTGGAATGATCAGTCGAAAAATCGATCTGTTATTGAACATTTGAAGGATGCATCACATAAAAAGGGTCTGAAACAAATTTATAAACATATACGCAGATACCTGAAGCCAACCCCTTGGGTTGGATATCATTGGAAGCCTTAGTCTGGTTTTATATGAATAATAATCTTATTTTTGATTAATATGTGTGAAGTAAAAAGAATTTTGATTATCTCCGAAGGCAGCCCAGGGCATGAAAGCCAATCAAAAGGCTTTGTATATGCATTAAAGCGTTATGTTGATATAGAAGTAACTATCATACCTGGAAAAATGATTTTGAGAGGCTGCCTGCGTCCATTATTTCGTTTTATTTTATCTCTCACAGGATTTCGTTTATCTAATTTTTTTTTGCGGAAGATAACGATGTTTACGGATGTCCCGGATGGATTAGAAAAGCCAGATCTTATTATTTCCAGTGGAGGGAAAAGTGTTTTTGTTGCACGAGTTTTGGCCACGCGTTATAAGGTAAATTATTGCTACATCGGTGAATATAAACCGTACGGTAATCATTGGTTTGATACTATTATCACACCGGTTATTTCGGAGCCGTCAGAACATATTATTGAAGTCAATTTATTACCTGTATTCATTGATGAATGCGACTTAAAGTATGAAAAAGAAAATAATTTATGGTGTATGCTTATCGGTGGCGCCTCAAGATCGCATAATTATTTAAGAGAAGATTGGATTGCTTTAGCTAAATCTATGAATGAATTAAGTTCATATCATTCCATACGATGGCTGATAACAACTTCAAGAAGAACAGGTGAGGAAGCTGAATCCATCCTACAGCAACAAATAAATCCTGAATATATATCCGATGCAGTTTGGTGGTCAGAAAGACCTCAAAAAAAATTACGCATCTTTATGATGCGTGCCTCATCTATTTTTGTAACACAAGATAGCCTAACAATGGTAACAGAGGCTCTGTCTATGAACAAACCAGTTCACATGTTGTATCCGGATGGAATGAATGAATTACCTTCAGGGTTTTTAGGGGAATATTATAAAAAATTGATAAATCAAAAATATATTTGTCGACAGACCTTTTCTTCATTAAGAAAAAACGATCTTTTTTCTATAAAGTCCGTAGAATTTGAAGATAATATAGAATCTGCTATTCTTGCCTGTTTTAAAATTTGGAACTGGGAGTCCTAAAGTTAAATGAAATCAGATATTCATGTTGTGTGCGTTAAATGGGGAGATAAATATCCGGCTGAATATGTAAATCGTTTGTATGCTATGGTGCAAAAGAATCTAGATATTCCGCATCAATTTCATTGTCTAACCGAGCAGTCTTCAGGGATTGATTCAAAGGTTCATATTCTTTCTCTACCAAATACAAGTTATGAGGGCTGGTGGATTAAATTAATGTTATTTCAGCAAGATTTCTTTGGGCTTCAAGGGCGAATTATTTATCTTGATCTAGATTTAGTTATTACGGGGAATATAGACTTTTTAGCTGAAGATAATGTGGGACTGAGCATTATTGAAAACTGGTCAAGAAATCGCATGTGGAATAGTTCAGTGATGAGTTTTAGAATAGGTTCTTTACAATTCGTTTGGGATCGATTTGCGTTGGAATCTTTTGAGGAAGTTAAGATGAGATATAATGGCGATCAGGAGTGGATTTTTCATTGTATTCCTGAAGCTCATATCTATCCAAAACAGAAAATTATTTCCTACAAAAAATCATGTAATGCCCGCTTCGGTAAATGCTTTGTATGGACAGGTTTAAGGTTAGAGCCTCCAAAGTGGTTAAAAGCAAAATTACCGGTTGGGGCTAGGATCGTTGTTTTTCATGGAAAACCTGATCCCGATGATGTTGTGGATAAACATTGGAATGAGTGGAAACATGCACCGTTTGTTAAGAAGTATTGGATTACTTCATAATATAAATAAATTTGACACTTATTTATCTATATCTTTACTTTTGTTGTTCTCAGGGAGTTTGTTTCTGGGACCGAGCAGACGGTCGTATTGTATCTTCTTCTATATACTATCTTTTTACTCACTGTTACGTTATGTCCTGAGAAAGCACATTTTTAAATTTAATACACTCAACACAGCAGCGTTTCTTTACGCCATAATAATTACCATATATCATGTTATTTCATCCCAATATATTGAAGGTATAAAGACATTAATCTATAGTTTTATTGTATGCATTTCATTGCCGCAGTTACTCCTCTATTTGAAAACGTTCCGGATCTCCAATCTGATATCATTGATTGCCACATTTTCAATTTGTACAACTCTTTTTGTTTATCTCCAAAAGGATGCTCTGGATTATCGTTTAGGGTGGTTTTTTTATTTTGTGCATCCTATACAAACATCGGTTTTATGCCAATTTGGCCTCGTGACATTATTATATTCTCTTTATCTATTTGGACATGAAAGAAGAAAATATTGGATGCTACTCATATCTCTTTATTTCGTGCTGTTGGCCGTCTTATTAACGTATTCACGCAGTGCATATTTGAGCACCGGTGCGTGTCTTATTATTGGAATGATTATATTCAGAAAAAGATTTCTATGGAGTCTGCTTATAATCATCTGTACGTCCTTATTAAGTATTTCTGTCATAGATTCAATTCGCAAGCTTCCGGATGCGGAGCTGCGTAATTTAAATAATAAGAACTCTTTTCATATTGAGCACGCTCCGGATAAAAAGATGTATATTAAGCGCGCTTCATCTGAGTTAGCCGCCTCCTCCTTATATAATGGATTATTCGATCGAAAGTCCGCTGGTCGTGTATCGTATTGGAAAAAACTTTTTTCTAGGATGGATTCATTGAATT
>MDTB01230645.1_pt1 | contig 15328 bp, 11 predicted proteins | sample 811161 | NCBI WGS metagenome assembly MDTB01 (sample SAMN05326650, study PRJNA326480) | marine metagenome | isolation source: seawater | place: Mediterranean Sea | collected 2009 | reverse complement strand
TTGCTTTGATTCAAATTACAATATTCAAACAATAGTTTCTATTTATTCTTTGTTGAAAAGTGTGAGTGAAAAAATAAATATATTTATTATTCACCAATCTGAAGAAACCCCTGAATTTTTACCTAAAAAAATATTAGAAAGTGAAAATTTAAATAATATCCATGTTTACAAATTTAATAAAAGTGATTTAAAATTTTATAACCTTATTGATGCTCATGTGACTGAGGCAACTTTCTATAGGTTATTTTTGTTAAAATATATTCCAGAAAATATTAAAAATATAATTTATTTAGATGGAGATGTTTATTGCATATCTGATCCTTTAGAACAAATAAAAAAAGAATTCCAAAATTTAAAATCAAGTGGGCTTGAGGCTGGATTTTCAGTAGAAACAAATAGAAATGATATTAATCAGAATTCATTTAAAAGACTTAAATTAAAAGGTGATTTTTACTTTAATGCAGGTGTAATGTTGATGGATGTTGAAAAAGCTAGAAAAAATAATTTCTCTAAAAAAGTGTTTGATATTCTTTCACAAATAAAAGAGGATGCGATTTTCTGGGATCAAGATATTTTGAATAAGTATTATGATGATAAATTTTTAAAAATAACAGAAAACTTAAACTATAAAGTTAATTATTTCGAAAAAAACTATACAGAAATTTTAAAACAAAATAACATTTCTCTTGTTCACTATTCTGGAAAATTCAAACCGTGGCACGTAAGAGGGGTTGCTCACAGTAGCTCGTTTATTTTCCAAGATATGTTTAATGAAGTTTATGATAAAAAATACTATATCTCTAACTCAAGAAAAATAATTGCCATAAAAGATTTTTTTAAAATTTTAATTAATTTGAAATTAGAATTTATAAAATCTCCATTCTTTTTTTTAATTGGAATTTTTCGCTTCTTATTAAATAAAAATAAAAACATATGAAAAAATCAATCAGTATCCCTGTCCTTTTAATTCTTTTCAATAGACCCGAAATTTCAAAACAACTTATAAATTCTTTGGGTAAAACTCAACCTAACAAAGTATATGTTTACTTTGATGGTCCAAGGGAAAATCAAAAAATGATTGATGGTGAAAATATTGATGAAATTAAAAAGTTTATTGAGAATATTGATTGGAATTGTGATATCCAAATTAAAGAAAATACAATAAATTTAGGAAGCCACATAGCCCCAAAAAAAGCTATAGATTGGCTATTTGAGAATGAGACAGTTGGGATAATTTTAGAAGATGATTGTATTCCAAATGATTCTTTCTTTGAATACTGTTCAGTACTCTTAGACAGATATTCTCAAGATAATAGAGTGTTTATGATATCTGGAGATAATGGTGGTCCTATAATTAATCAAGATTTTTTCAATAAAAATAGTTATTTATTTACACAAGTTCCACTTACATGGGGATGGGCAACTTGGAAAAATAGGTGGGAAAATTTTGATTCAGATCTTAATTTGTGGAATCAACCATTTAGGAAAACAAGGAAATTATTGGATGGATACTCGCTATTTGAATCTTATCTAATTTATAAGATGCTAAATAGAGTAAGTTCAAGAGAAGAAAAAAATTGGGATTATATGTTGTATTCAACAATGATAAAAAATAAATATTTATCAATCATTCCAAGACTCAACCTTATTAAAAATATTGGATGGGGTGATGAAGCAACTCATACAAAAAAAAGAAATTTTAGAAGCTATGCTGAAACATTCCCGTTAACTAATTTAAGTGCTCTTAATGATGATGACAATACTTACAATACGGATATCAGAATTTCATATTCAGTACATTTTGGCATCAAGAACAATCAAATTTATCCCAAAGCATTATTTTTAACAAGGGTAATTTACTTATCAAGAAGATTAGGTTACTGGTCCAAAGTTATATTAAATAATTTATTGAAATTCACTAATTAGTAGAAGCCTTTTGTATGAGCATCTTCAATCCATGGAATTACAATATCTAGCATTTCATCAAGAGTGGTTTCTGCCTCAAAACCCAACAAATTTTTTGCTTTTTCGGTAGATGGTATCCTTTTTTGAACATCATATTCATATGGATCAGTAGATACATATTTAAATTCTTTGCCAGGTTTTAATTTTTTCCAGATCTTTTCGGCTAAATCTAATACGGAGGTAGATTCACTTGTAGAAAGATTAAAGTCATCATTTTTTGCATTTTCATGGTCAAGCAACATGACAATACCCTTTGCTAGGTCTTCACCATATGTATAATGACGTATTTGGTTTCCATTACCTAAAATTTCAATTGAGTCATCAGACATCACTGTTTTAAGTATTAAATCTGGAACAACATGACTCAATGTCAATTTTTTTGAATTTTCATCACTATTGATAGCTTTTATTTCACCAATACCAACACAATTAAACGGTCTTGCTATTGAATATTCCAGTCCATATTGTTCATTTGCTGCTTTAGCAAAATATTCAACTGCAAGCTTTTGAAAGCCATAAGAACTGATTGGTGGAGGTATATTATAAATATCCTCTTCTTTTGTTGGAAACATATCACTTGATTCAAAAACCATTGAAGAGCTTAGGAAGACCGTCCTCTTCAATTTATGATTTTTTTGGCATTCAATTGCAATATCAGTTGTAGTAGATATAATTTTTTCATTTTCTGAAAGTAAATCATATGCATAATCATGAAAATAAGATATACCCCCTATCATTGCTGCTCCAGCAATCAAATAATCACAATCAGACATCTCCTTTAGTAATAAATCTTTGTCCTTAACATCATTTTGAATAAATTTATATTTTTTATCCTCTGAAAAACTTCTCACAAGCTTGCCATACTTTGACAAATTATCTATTCCAACTACCTCATAACCTTTATCAATTAATTCTTTGACAATATAGCCGCCAATAAAACCTTCAGATCCAGTGACTAAAACTTTCATATTACTTCTTTCTTAACAACAACCTAGTAACCCAGTATAAATATTTTGGTAAAAAAGATTGGAATTTAAATTTAGATTCTCCAAACTTTCTATCTATCCAGATTGTAGGAATTTCTCCAACATTTTTTTTATACAATTTAGCTTTTATGACCATTTCAAGTCCTAAAGTAAAACCAACATCACTTTCTATTTGAGCCATTTTAATAAATGATTTATCGTATGCTTTAAACATATTTGTAGGATCTTTTGTTCCAATTCTAAAAAAAAGATTAAGAAAGAAACCGGAATATTTACTAAGTAGATACTTAAAATTTTTATTACCTACAAATTGTCCTCCTCTTGAGTATCTCGATGCAACAGCCACAGATAATCCTCTTTGAACTAATAAAAGCAAATCTTCAACTTGCCTTGGATCATCACTTCCGTCTCCCATCGCTATACATACATGTTTTCCTTTAGAATTATTAATTCCATAGTTTATAGCATTACTCGCTCCAGGACCAAGTGTGCTTATTAAAATTTGAATGTTTAAATTTGAGTTTTTTAAAAACTTGTATGTTGGATCTTGTTCTGAGTCCAAAACTACTATTAGTTCCGTGTCGTCTTTTATATAGTCAATAAAATTAGATAGTATTTCTAAAACTTCTTCAGACTCTTCTTTTAATGGAATAATTAATGATTTATTTATAACCAACTACTACGACCTTTTTATTGTTTAAATCAAGATTCTTAAAATAGTCATGATATGTAGAAATCAATAAATTGTTAGTTTTATCTTTCACATCTTCGTATTTAAAAATTTCAATATCAGTATCCTCTTGGTTTACATATTCATCAACTACATAAACTTTAAATCCATTTTCTCTTAAATAATTATTAAATTCATATGAAAGCGAAGATCTTAAATCATCAGAATTTGGTTTAAAAGTGATTCCTAGTTGAATGACTATTTTTTCTTCGAATAATTTATTGCATGTATCTAATATACTTTTAAAAAAATCAGTATTTATGTTCTGAATAGCACTTAAAAGAATATTGTCTTTTGCATAGTTTTCATAAAATGTTTTAGAATCTTTAATTAAACATGGACCTCCGACAAATCCTTTTGATGGCATATTTTTAAGCCTAGGATAATCTTTTTTTGCAATTTTTATTATTTCATCAAAGTCAATCGAATTATTTTGAGCAATATTAAAGAATTCATTTACAATTGAAAATTCTGAATATCTATAAGTGTTAGTAAATAATTTAATAAAAACTGCATTTCTATAAGTAGTTTTTATAGATTCAATATTTAATGTATTGAAAAAATTTTGAAAAATTAAAAAATCATTTTCATCATTAATCCCAATTATTTGTGGTATTTGTGGTAGCTCTATTAAGCTCATCCCCTCTGCAATTCTTTCAGGACAATATGCCAAGTTTATATTTTTTTCAATAAATTCAGGGTTGCTTCTAATTTCTTCTATTGAGCCAATATCAGTAGTTGATCTTAAAATTATGTTTGATTCTTGTTTAATATTTTTAATAACATCATCCATAACTTTTTTAAAAAGATCTATATCCTTTGCCTCAGATGAACTTCCCAGTGTAATTATGACAAAATCTGATTTAGATAGATCCTGATTATTATTAGAAAGTTTAATATTATTTTTTTGTGCTTTTTTCAAATATTTATCCAGGCCCTCTTCATAAAAAGGAAGATTTCCACCTCTCAGACCTTCCAAGACTTTTTTATTTGTATCAATGATTGTTACATCATGTCCAAATGAAGAAATAAATAAACTTAAAGGAAGCCCAATATGGCCTGCCCCACCGACTACAGAAACTTCAAATTTATTTTTCATTTACAAATACTAGTATCTTCACTTAATTTAAATGAATACACAGTATTTTCTTCCAAAATTTTATTAAGGTCATCTTTGATAGTTTGGTTTAGTAGATTACTATTTTGTATACAATTTAAGGCCTCTTCATTATTTATTAATTTTTCCCTTGAAATTAAAAAATCAAATCTTTCACTGTTTTGGTAAGGGCTGATAATTATGTAAAATAATTTTCTATTTTTGTATCCACCGTAACTTGGTACAAACTCAAAAACATCAAGTTTTAAATTGTTATAACTAGCAAAATTATGTTCTAAAAAAATATCTAAATGATCGAGCTTAAGATTGTTTTCTAAGAATACAAAAAGATTTATATTTTGATAACTTATTTCAATGGGGTTCCAATTTGAATTTCCAAGCTCTTCGAATCTTTCTTGATACATAAATCCTCTTTTATTTGACTCATAAAAAATAATTGAATTCCAATCATCAACATTTGAAGATAAATATGTATTTTCAAAACTATATTCATTAAGTTTTTTTGACAATGACTCTTCTTTGTCAACTTCCTCATTAATTTTAAAAGCTATTCTTAAGTTACTTGCTTTAGTGTCATTCATTCCAAGATTTATATTAAGCAATAAGACCAGAGTTGTAGCTATAAACACCCAATCAGTATTAATTTTTTCTTTGAGCAACAATAACAAATAAAACAACCCAATGGGTACTATTGCTAAAAAGTAGTACTCATGAGAATAATATAAGTTTATAAAAATAAATGGAATTAAGAGAATAGATAACAATTCTTTTTTAAAAATCAGAGATATAATAATCAAAATTAATCCAACATAAGCAAAGTTAAGTCCCCAAAAATTATCAACCATAAAACTGATAATTTTTCTGTAGGTATTTATGTCTGTATATTGTTCGAAAGTCCCAAAATTCCAATAACGTAGGTTTGTGCTATTTAGCCATGTAGATAGTGGGTTGGAGCTTTTTATACTATCTGCAAGAAAGTTCCATAAAATATTGGGTATCGAAATAATTGAAATTGCCAAGATGAATTCTTTTTTGTCATACTTTTTATATTTAATTAAGTAATAAATCCAGAGTAGAAAATAAATACTACCTGTCGTCACTTTTGAAAGCAATGCAAGCGATAGAAGTATTGATGAATAACGATTTTCTTTCAGTAAAAAAATAATTGAAGCTATTCCAAATATATGAGGAATAAATTCTCCAAGATATGAATTAGAAAACTTGAACATCATTGGATGGAAAACCAAAAAAATTGTAATGATTTCTGAAAATAAGTTATCAGATAAATTTTTCCCTAACTTATATATCAAAGTCAAAAGAATCAGATAGATTCCCCATGCCACAGGCCTTAAGGTAAATATTTCATTTATTCCGATTTTTTGGATTGCCCCACTAAAAATTTGCATAAAAGGAACCTCCATTGGAACAATAGAATTTACTCCAAAAACTGGTAATGGATTAAATATACTTAAATTATCTTGACTCATTATTTTCGCAGCAAATGCATTTTGATTTTGTCTCCAATGTTCTGCATCTCTTAGTGGAATAAGAAAACTTCCAAAGTTTAAAATGAAACTCAAAATGATGGAGTTAATTAAGAAAAAGTTCTTATGAATTTTCTCTTTTTTCTTTTTGTATAAAAAATAAAAAATTAAATAACCAATATATAAATATGATCTTTCAAACAACCATTCAATTCCAAATTGAACTAAAACAAATGTTGGAAATAAAACAGTTACCGCAATATTCATTACATCTAATCTTTTTTTACTTACTAAATAATTGATTAACAAACTATAGAAAAAGTATCCTATTGAAAAAAAATACAAAATTTCATCTCTTGGCAAATAAAAAATTAGATATGAAATTGTAAATATTGTATATAAAAAAATATTTACAATTAAATTAACTTTCTTCTTGGATATTATTGAGCCAAATAAAAATAATGCAAGAGATCCATAGTAAATTAAATTCGTAACTTTTGGGTTTGTTCCAATGTAAAAGTCTAAATTATCCTCATATAACTTAATATCTACTATTTTTCCAATACATTTGAGATTTTCAAACTCTGGAATAACATAAATATCTTTATTTATTTCATTAGATTCCAGTTCCTTTAAATATTCACTATATAAGTTGTTTGCTACTTCTCTACTCAAACATGAATTTTCGAAAATAACCACTTCTGAAGATATAGGATCAATTTCATACTTGTTTATAGAGCTATTAGTCAGCTGGTTAAGAAGGAAAGGTGAAATTGTAACAAGAATTAAAACTAAAAATAAGAATGTTTGAAAATTATTAATCTTGAGAGCTGATGTATTAATTTTTTTGAATATCATTTTATTATTGTTTTTGCCATATAATTATATAGTTATTGTTACAAACAAACTCAAATATGATTAAAGAAAAAATCAATAACTTTTTTACAAAAAAAGTTGGAACACACAATGGCTCTAACAGGGATAAATGGTTAGAAAAAACTATTCTTCAACTACCTAAGGGTTCCTCAATACTCGATGCAGGTGCAGGAGAAGGAAAATACAAAAAGTTTTGTGAGCATCTTATATATAAATCTCAAGATTTGGCTGAATATGATGGAAAAGGGGATGGTAAAGGCTTACACACTGAAGAAAGAGATTATTCAAATCTAGATTTTGTCTCGGATATTACTGATATGCCTATTGAAAATGATTTTTTTGACTCAGTAATGTGTGTTGAAGTAATTGAGCATGTTCCAGATCCTATACAAGCATTAAAAGAGATACACAGAGTTCTAAAGCCTAATGGCAACTTGATTCTAACTGCACCATTTAATAGCTTGACACATTATGCACCATTTCATTTTTCAACAGGTTTTAATAAGTATTACTATGAGGAAAATTTGAAAAAAATTGGTTTTGAAATTATTGAAATTATTCCAAATGGAAATTATTTTGAGTATACAGCCCAAGAATTAAGAAGGTTGAGATATGTTTCCGAAGATTATTCCAAGACAAAATTACATATTTTTGTAAAGATCTCTTTATATATTATTTTAAATTTTTTATATAAGACTTCGAAGAAAGATGAAGGAAGTTCAGAGTTGTTGTGCTTTGGATACAATGTGTTGTGTAAAAAAAACAACTTAATTATTTAAAAGAGTTTTTCTTTCCAGGTTTTTGGCGTTGCTTCGTTAATAATTTCTATATCTAAATGATATCTAAACTTTTTTGGTCCAACACTTATTATCCAATTAGCAATATTTTCGATAGATTGATCAAGTGGTACAGTAGTTTTGTAATCTAGTAGTTCTCTAGACTTGTCCGCTGAACAATGAGCAAATTCAACCTCTTTTGGTCGTGGATCAACATAAATTGGTTCAAGATCAGAGTTCAGTACTTTTAAAACTTTTTTTGCCAACTCTTCTATTGTTATAACATCTTCATCAGGACCAACATTTATAGTTTGTCCCACAGCATTTTTGTTTGTCATTGAATTAATAAGTGGGTTAACAACATCATTAATATCAGAAAAACATCTTTTTTGCTGTCCATCCCCATATATTATTGGGGGTTGGTTGTTTAATATTCTGTTAATCATGATAGAAACAACATTTCTATAAGGATCATCAAACTTTTGTTTAGGTCCAATTATGTTGTGTGGAACTAAGTTTACATATTCAAAATTGTGAACTTCACTTAAAATTTTCAGTGTCTCTTCTGATGCGTATTTAGCAACTCCATATGGATCTTGGGGTTGTGGAACCATATCTTCTGTAAATGGAACCGTATCTTGAGTACCGTATCTTGCCATGCTGGAGAAATTTATTATTTTTGGAATTTTATTTTCTGCAACTGCCGTAAATATAGACATTGAAATCTGATATGTATTTTGTCCAACCAAATATGGGGAAAATACACTTAGACCTTCGTAAGCTGTACATGCTGTGTGTATAACAAGATCAACATCTTTAGTTAATTTTTTCATTTGGTTTAAATAGATTGCATCAACTTGAAAAAATTCAGCATCTTCAGGTACATTATCTATGTATCCGCCTATTAAGTTGTCACATCCACTAACTTCATGACCTGCAGAAATTAAGTTTTCAGCGATATGGCCACCTAAAAACCCAGCAATACCTGTTATAAAAATTTTCATGAAAAAATTATAATAAAGTTATTTTCTTATAGAACTTTCATTATTAATTTAGATACTTAAATAAAAGATACCCATGAATATATTGTTAAAATAAATTTGTGCAGGAACTTCCTAAAAATAAAATTATTTATTTAATTTTAAGTTCTGACAAATATCCATCACCAATAAATGAAAAAAAACAGAAAAACACCTGGGTTAAAGATGCTGAAAACAGGGGAAGTAAAGTATTTTTTTACAAAGGTGGTATTAATCAATTGCTAGATGAAAACTATTTATATTTGAAAAGCGGTGATGGATTAAAAGATATTGGGTATAAAACGATAGATGCTTTGAAGTGGGTTAAAAACAATTATGATTTTAAATATCTAGTAAGATCAAACAGTTCAACATATGTAAATATAAAAGAAATAGAAAAATTACTTGTAAATTATAATTCAACGGATCCTCTATATGCTGGTAGATCAACCAATTTTAATAACCAATTTAATTATGCACATGGATCTTGCATTATTTTGAATAAAGCATCTGTATCAAAAATTTTAGAAAATGAGCAGAATTGGGATCATAGATTAATTGATGACTCTGCGCTTGGTAAGTTATTTGATGAGATTGATATAAATCTTAAACACAATGAAGTTTTTCATGTGAATTCTAAAATTTTATTAGGAGATTTGAATAAAAATGAGATTGCGTATAGGTGCAAAATGGAACTTTCAGGATATCCCAGATATTTAGACAAATATTTTATTCAACTAGTACACGACAATTTGAATGACATAAATAACAAAAATATAGTTTTAATTTATAGGATTATTTTTAACTTAATTAAGCTCTTCAATTTGAAATATATTTATTTGCAATATAACTCAAAAATTTATTACAAAATAATGTCTTATTTTCCAAGTACTTTTAAAAATTTCATAAAGAAGCTACTTAAAACAAAAAAATGATTAAGAATTTTATCTCCTTAAAAAAAATCATTGTTTTTTTATTTATTTTATTGCTTTTTAAGCCAACTTGGATTTTAAACATTGATTCAATTGGAGATGATGAATTATCATATTGGCTTCATGCATCAACGATTGCTTTCGATTTTGATCTTAATTATGAAAAGGATTATGACATTAAAGAATCGTGGACTTTTAATGATAACAATGTTCCATCTCACCCACCAGGATCAGGCTATTTAAGTTCGATTTTTGTTTATTTTTTTGACCTATTTTTTGAAAGAGATTTTGATGTAACGAGTGATAGATTGAACCCAGTTGGTTCATATTGGATAATAGGATACTTTTTTTCAACTTTATTCTATATTTTCTTAGGATTTTATTTCTTAAGAAAAGCTTTACAAAGTATTTCAAAAAATGAAAAAGTAATTAATTTAGTTTTAATTCTTACATTTATGAGCTCACTTTCAAATTATGTTTTAAATAGATTTATGCTTTCACACCCTATTGAGTTTTTGTTGGTTTGTTTGATATTATTTACAATAACAAAGAAAAAAATAAATTTTTATTTACTTGTAACGCTTTTCTTTCTTCTATCAATAACAAGACCTACTACATTCGTAATAACTTTATTTTTAATTCCTATTTTCATAAAAAATTTGAAAAAAATTAGTTTAAATAAATTAAATGTTTCATTTCTATTGTTATTGATTGCAATATATATTTATATATCAAAAACCTTGTACAATTCATTTTTTATTTTTACAAATACTTATAGAGAAGATCCAATTGATTTTATATTTAGTGACGCGAGTATAATTGATATAATTTTGGACATACCTTCATTACTTATATCTCCATCAATGGGCCTTATATTTATATCTCCAATCATTTTCTTATCTATTGTTGTAATGCTTTCAAACATAAATAAGATAAATATTTTTGAGCTATTAATTATTTTTTCAGGATTAGCAATAGTTTTAATTTGGCAGGGAAAAGATGTAACCTTTGGTCAAAGATTTTTGATAGGCCAGCTTCCAATAGCTTCATTTATTTTCGTAAAATATTACAAATACAACAAATATATAAATCTGTACATGTGGATTAGTCTTATATATTCATATTTTGGTAATTTATACTTTTATTCTTCTGAACTTTTAACTTTGTCACCAGGTAAAAATTTATTTGGACAAAATTCTCAGCTTGCAGCAGAAAATTATTTTTTTAATTTACCCATAGAATTATTAGATTTCAATGTACATTTGTCTATGTTGAGTAGGACAATATTTTTTATTATTATTGTAAAAATATTTAATTTTGAAAAAATAATTGAACTTATTGAAAATTTTGGAATTATCAAAATAAGTGAAGATAGATATTCGAAACTTATTGAATATACAAAAATTTATGAAGAATACTCAAATCCCAAATTTATTTTGTTATGTTTCCTGCTTGTTTTATTTTCATTATTTATGACAAATATTTTTACCAAACAGAGAGAATAAGTAAATTACCAGTCACTTATGTTTAAACGCTTAATCATATATCGTGGATTGTTAATGTTACCAGCTAAACCACCAACAAGATTTAGATAGTTCTTATTAAAAGTATTTGTAATATATAAACTATCGTTAACAAAAAATTTTTCGATAAAACCTCCGATATCTGTAGTAAATATTTTATCTTCTATGTTAACTAGCCCATCATAGTTAAAATCTGGATATCTTATCATAAGACCACTTGATAGTTTTTGCTTAATCAAGTCATTATTTTCTAGGATATAACCATCAAGTGATTCAATTTCTTCAAGATTTTCATTTTTCAAAACTACCTCATCAAGAGAATGATCTCCATGAATTATTAAAAGTGTATTCGGCGAATTAAATTTTTCAGAAATTATTTTGATTAATTTTTTTGCACATTCAATTTGTCCATTTACAACAGCTTCAGAATTATTTTTATCTCCAACCCTATATTCAATGTAATTACAATCTGAATCCATTACAAAAGGTGTATGAGGAATTTGTAGATGCGCATAGTAATAATTACTTCCAGAATCTTTATTTAAATTATATATTTTGTAAAGTTTTGAGAGGTTATCAATGCTAATTAAAGCCCCTCTTTCTACTATCAGATTTCGATCATAATTTTTATTTATTTTCAGCATGTTAAACACATAATCATAAAATATTTTTACAGAATTTGAATTTAGATTATATTTGTAAACGTTTGGTACGTTGTTATTGTAGAACATTGTGTAATTTTCAAAATCCTCATCATCACCAAAATTTATATATTTTGTGTTAAAAATATCTACATTTTTTTGAAGGATTACATCACCAAGAAACCTATCTGTTATCAAATGTGTTTGAACATTTAATTTTTGTAATTTATTTAAGTAGTTTTGACTACTTGAACTACTATTTTCAAAATATTTAAAATAATCTCCGTCAACATTTGGATCAAAATTATCCCCCATAAACATATCAATTATTGTTGGTTGAGTATTCAAACCAGTTGAATATAAATTTTCATATACGTGAAAATCTTTAATTTTATTTTCATCTTTGATTTCTTTTATAGCAACTCTTGGCAATGCATCAAAAAGAACGTGTACAATATTTATATTTGATTTTGAAGACTCAATATCTCTATTTCTAATTTCTTGAAAAGATATAAAATTTGAAAGATTTATTTGTGTTATAAAGAACACTAAAAAAAATAATGAAAATACTTTATTATTTAAAAAATATACATTCAATTTTTTGAACAGAACCAAAGATAAAAATATTAGCATTAATGAAAATACATAAATCCTATCTGTAAATAAATCAGAATTTATAAAGCTAGGAAATAAATAGATTGATAGAACCGTACATAAAGATTGAAATAACTTACCTAAAATCGATCCTATTTTGAATTTTATATCTTTAATTACTAAAAAAATTAGAATTAGAAATAGGAAATAATAAAGGTATCTCCCTGATGGATTTAGGGTAAAAAATAAGACATTTAAAACTAATAATGTTACAACTATTATCGGCACTAAAGAATTTAAAATTATGTATGAATTTTTTGATTCATCCAAATTAAAAAGATACAACAAGATTGTTAACGAAAAAATGTTAAACAAATTTTCAATTAAAAATGGTGGATCTAAATTAACCTGAATGAATGTAGTTAAGTGATCTGAATTTGCAATATAAAAAATAAGTATTAAAAGTTTGTTATTTTTAATTAAATCATTGAGATAGGTTTTATTAATCAAAACTAAGAAAAAAATTAAAATAAAAGTATTTCTTGAGTAACTAAAATCAAAGTTATGAATTAGAAGTTCAAACAATAATAAAAAAGTTAAAGCCGCGATTAATCTTTTATTGTGAATCTTATTTTGTATCAAAAAGAATACAAACAACCCAAATAATGTTAATGACCCTAAATAAAAAAATGGAGTTGTATTATTGAAGACTTTAATAAATCCATCAACCTCCTCTACACGATTAACTTTTAATAGACATTTAATATTTGAAAATTCTGGATAAATGGGTAAGAAAATCTTCTCTGTAATAATATTTTCTCCCATTGTGATAAAAAAGCTAAAAGTTTCACAGCTTTTTATTTCTTTAGTGCTGTAATTTCCAAATGAAATTAGCGAACTGAATTTTTCCCATAAAAATATTCCAATATTTAATAAAAAAATAAAAATAATATCAAAAAACTTTTTTGAAACATGGAATAATTTTCTTAACATATTTATTTTGATTAACCAGCTGTAAAATTTCTTGACAGTTCCATGTTTTAATTTTAACAATACAAATTATTCTTTTATCATAATAAATGTGTTGATAAAAGAAAATTGTTTTAAAGTTCTTAATATTCTCATTTTTGGCATGTTTTTTGTATTGTTTTTTCAAAACTTTATCTATTTTAAAGAGTTAAGTTTAATTTTTGACGGTGGACATCAGTGGCTGACTGCAGACTGGCTAATAAATTATAATTTTGGTTTCATTAGACGAGGAATGTTTGGTAGCTTTTTTATAAATTTACCTTTTGAATACCAAAATATAATTTTTTTGATAAAAAGTGTTTTATTTGTAATTTATCTACTTACTCTTTTAATCGTTTTTTCCATATATTATGAAAATTTAGAAACTAGTGTTTTGACACTTTATCTAACAAGTCCATTATTTTTCAATTTTATTTTTGTAAACAAAGATGCAAGTTTTAGAAAAGAAATGCTTTGCATATTTACAATTGCTTTATTGTTGATTTATCAGAAAACACAATATAAAGCTTTTTATTTTCTTACTTTTTTGTTTTATATTTTAAGTATATTTTCATCGGAATATGGTTTTATGCTATTTATTCCAATTTGCTATTTATTTTTCAACACTAATAATAATTTTAAAATTAAGGATATTATTTTTGTGTCAATTCCTCCATTTTCATATTTAATTTTTCATTTTTTAAATTCTAAACTTTATGAATCTAGATCTACTCTTATTTGTGAATACATTAAAAACCTAAATCCTTTTAATTATTCGAACTATATATGTGAAGGTCAAATCAACTGGATAGGATACAGTTTAAGTGAAACAATAAAAACTACCACTCAATATTATGATTTTAATTATATTTTATATTTTTTTGTTGCTTTTTTAATTGGTTTAGTCCCAATTGTTGTATCAAGTTGGTTTAAAAACAATTTAAAATTTTTGTTATTGCAAATTTTAATGGTATTAATATTTTTCATCTTAGCAACAGACTGGGGAAGGACCCTATACTTATTTTTTAGCATTAATTATTTGATAGCGATGAGATCAATAAACAACCAAAATGAAACATACAAATTATCATCAATTTTAGTTATTTTAGTATTTTTATTCATTCAAATTGATTATTGGAAGCCTCAAAATTTTAGCTATTTAAGTTTTGAAACTGTAACTTCATACCAAAATGGTATTCTAAATTTTAAAAACAATCTATTGATTGTTTTTAATGAAATAATAGCTTTCATTTAAATATGAAAAAAGTAATTCCTGAATCAATAGAAAATAAAATCCCTTAAAGATAATTGACAAGTCCATAAGATAAGTAGCTAGTTATTTTTAAAGTAAACGAAGTAAGTTAAACGAATTCCAAGATACGCAAACATAACAACAAGAATTGTTTGAGTTGGAGTGTAGCTAAAGCGTAAAGAGTCAAATACTTGCCAGGTAAAACCTAAAATAACAAGTAAACCACCTAGGTCTTTTTTGTATTTCATAATTTTATTTTATTCAGAATGTTCTGTTATTGTTCTGTTATTGTTCTGTTTGGATAAATATATATGTGAAGATTTCTAAAAAACCCTTGTGGGCGCTACAGGATTTGAACCTGTGACTTCTTCCTTGTAAGGGAAGCGCTCTGCCAGACTGAGCTAAGCGCCCGAGTTAATAATTAT
>MDTB01103536.1_pt1 | contig 15328 bp, 13 predicted proteins | sample 811161 | NCBI WGS metagenome assembly MDTB01 (sample SAMN05326650, study PRJNA326480) | marine metagenome | isolation source: seawater | place: Mediterranean Sea | collected 2009 | reverse complement strand
TTTAATCTTTTTTTATACTGCACATGGGCTGACCGACTTAAAAAAGAGTATACTCGGAGCAAAGAAACATTTAAAAAAAAATGGAAAAATTTTAATTTTAGTTTTTGATGATTTTGTCAAAAAAAACTTTATCTGTTATAAAATGAGTAAAAAAAATTTCTTTCCAGCTTTTTTTAATAAAATTGATAATGGAAGATACAAAGAAATTTCCAATTACAGCAAGACACTTAAAGGTTGGAAGAATTTTTTTGAAAAAAATGGCTTCAAGATACAAAAAATTAGCAGTGGTTTGAGCGGTACAGCTTGGAAAGTTTATGACGTACAAACAAGGCCTATACTTCACTTTTTAGTGAGGCTTTTTAATTTTTTTCCATCTATATTAAGAATTGCTTTTAAATTAATTTGGATGATAATTCTTTATCCAGTTATATTATTATTTTTTCTATTTTACTCTAATATTTATTTTAATAATAATAAAAACTGTTATCACGTTTTTGAAATAAGAAAGAAATAATATGGTAGCTTTAGTAACAGATTATTGTAAACACGGTGACATAAATGAATTTATAGAGAGAAATCATAAAAGTCCTCAACAATTTAGAAAATACAGAGATAGTTGGAATAAAAAAACAACTGATAAACCAATGTTTGTTTTGTTTGAAACTACTTCAAAATGTAATCTTAGATGCACTATGTGTGTTCAATCAGTTGGCTATGAGCAAACAGAAAGAATGCAAGATCAGCTTTTTTTAAAATCAATAAAAGAAATTTCAGATTTAAGAATACCAGCTGTTGCGATGAATCAGATAAATGAACCATTACTAGATAAGAAAATTTACGATAAAATTAAAATCGTTTCCGAAGTTGACTCAGTTGTTGATATTCACATGAATACTAATGCTGTGTTGTTAAATAGATCAAATAGTGAAAAGATACTTAACTCTAATTTAACAAGATTACTATTAGGCTTTGATGGATACTCAAAAGATGTTTTTGAAAAAGTTAGAGATAGAGCAAAATATGATCAAGTTTTTAATAACATAATTAATTTTTTAGAATTAAAAAAAAAGATGAAAAAAATTTTTCCTGTTACTAGAATTTCCTTTGTAAAAACAAGCGATAATGAGCATGAGATACCCAATTGGTATAATTTTTGGAAAGATAAAATAGATTATCTGACAATACAGGAGTTTATAAGTCCCGTATCAGATCATAGTAAATCTCACTTAATACCAAAATCCTCTAAACGTCTTAAAACAGACCCTGCAAGCATTATTTGTACTCAACCATCAGAAAGAATGACCATCAGAGGAGATGGAGATGTAATTCCATGTTGTTCTCATATAGCGCTTAAAATGCCGATGGGAAATCTTTATAAAAATAGCATTAAAGAAATTTGGAATAATAAAAAATTTGTTGATCTTAGAAAAACGCTGACTAAACCAGGCGGTTATAAGAAATACAAAATCTGCAAACAGTGCATAGAAACAAGTTATAATTTAAAGAAGTAGAATTATTTAAGAGACTTATAATATTTACAAATCTTAAAAATGAAAAAAAATAAAATCTTTTCAAATAGAGTCATGGAGGATTTTAAAAAAGAAAGTCCATCAAAAATTAATATAAAAAATAATAAAGATTTGAATAATTATTTGAATTTACATGTTAATTTATTTGAAAATTTAAAATTTCCAACAGAGCTCTTTAAAAACAAAAAAATTATTGATTTAGGGTGTGGAACAGGAGAAGTAGATCTAGTTATAAATAAATTTGGAGGTAAATTAGAGTGCATTGATTTCCAAAAAAAATCAATTGAATACGCCAACTTTATAAAGAAAAAAAAAGGATTAAAAAATATAAGCTTTAAAAATATAAGCATAGAAGACTACAAAGTAAAAAAAAACTTTTTCGATATTTCAATTTCTTTTGGTGTGATTAATCATGTTTATGACCAGGAAGGTTTATTTAAAAAATTAGTTAATTCAACAAAAAAAGGCGGTTATATAATTCTTGGCTTTGTTGAAGATGCTGGATTAATACAAAGATTACTGCATAGAGCCATTATTAGAAAACTTTCAGAAAATGATGAAAAGAAAGTATATGAATATGCTAAAAAATTATTTTCAGAACATATTAATAGGTCTGTAAAGTTTGGAATGAGAACTTACAGAGGAATAATAAATGATTATTTAGTTAACCAGGCTTATGACGGCTTATCCACTATAAAGTTAAATAATTGGATAAAAAAATATAAATTAAAGTACTACTCAAGTTTACCTAAAGCTGAATTACCAATTAGAATTGACTCAGCAACAAAAAATTTTGAATTAAAAAATATACACTTAAAAAAAAATATAGAATCCTTATACCGTTTAAGATCAATTTTTGCGCATAGCAAAGATGAGAAAGTATATAGCCATTTGGCAGGCATCAAAAATTCAAATATTAGTAAAAATATTGAAAATTTAATTACAGAAATAAACAAAATTTTACAAGTCAAAAACAATTTTGCTTCAAATAAAAATTTGAAAAAGCTTAAAAATCTTAAAAAGAAACTTAATTTTGATATCTCATACTTATTTAAGAATATAAAAAAAAATACCTTAAATAACTTTTCAAATATGTCAGATGAAATAATAAATTTACTTGAAGTAATTAATGATAAAAATTGTTCTTATAAATTGATAAAAAAAAAAAATTAAGTATCTTTTCAAAGGGTACAATGGACTGGGTACTTCTTATTATATTTTAAAAAAATATTAATAATTAAATATTTTCATTAATAAACTATTTTAAATATTTAGTAAAACCATGATAAGAAAAATTTTCTTTTTATTAAAGTTTTTATTTCTTACTAAAAAAATATTTAAAAATCCCGATCCAAAAAAAATTTTGATTTTTGATTGTGAAAGTCCTTGTCTCAGAGGGCTTTTATTAAAAGATAGTGTAGGTATAATATCCACTAGACTTAAAAAAATTGAAAAAATTTATATCTCATTTGATATTATAAGTTATATTTTAAAAAATTTCTTTAGGAGAAGTCTTAAAATTAATTATTTGATAATTTTAATAAAAAAATTTCATTCTAAAGTAGTAGTTACACATATTGATAATTCACAAGATTTTTATTTAGTGTCAAAAGTTCTTGAGAGAGATATTAGATTTATTGCAATTCAACAAGCAACAAGTGAAATAAAATATTTGCCATATAAGTTTACCAAAAAAAAATATATACCTGAGTTTCATTGTCTCTCAAAATATGATCTAAATTACTTCAAAAAGAAAAAAATTTCTGTAAAGAAATATTTTATTTCTGGTTCACTTAAGTCATCAATTGTTTTATCAAATATAAAAAAAGGCAAAATTAATATCAAAAAAAAATTATATGACGTTTGCCTGATTAGTGAGGGCGATATACAAATTCCTAATAAAAATTATAAAATTCATAGAGATTTCAATAGAGATTTTCAATCCATAGATGATTTAGACCATGTTAAAAAAGCAGGTTTTTCTTACGGAAAACTCGCAAAGTTTGTTTATAAAGTTGCCTATAATAATAATTTAAAAGTAATCATCGCAGGAAAATATCCAAAAAACTCACCAGGTAGATCAAAAGAATTATCGTTTTATAATTTTTATTTAAAAAATTTAAATTTCAATTTGATTCCAAGGCCTAAAGAACTTTCAAGTTATTATCTTGCACTTCAAAGTAAAATAGTTGTTGCAACTAATTCAACTTTATTGCGTGAGGCAGTAGGTTTAAACTGTAAAGTTTTAGCTTGTAATTTATCTGGCCATAGAGACTTAGACTTTCCTATCAAAAAGCATTTATATTTTAACAAACATTCATTTGATAAATTTGAAAAAAAATTTTTAGATTTATATAAAATGCCAAAAAAAAAATACTTTAAGCTTTTAGGAAAAGATAAAAACTATATTATGGAAGCACCCAATAAGTTTGAGCAAAAACTAAGAAAAAGATTAATTAGTTTATCAGAGTCTAAGGCAGTTAATTAAACATCCAATAAACATTGATATTATTTATAAAAAGTTATATCAAAAGATTGTAATTTCATGACCAAAAAAAAAATTTTAACGATGGGCTTCCCAGGCTCCGGTAAAAGTTATTTAAGTGAAAGATTGGCTCAAGTACTAGGTGCTGTATGGTTAAATGCAGACAAAATTAGAAAAGAGGCTAACGATTGGGATTTTAGTTTGGCAGGAAGAGTAAGGCAGGCAGACAGGATGAATAAGCTTTCCCAAGAAGCACTAGCAAGCGGGAAACATGTTATCGCAGACTTTATATGCCCAACTAGAAAAACTAGAGAAAACTTCAAAGCAGATTATATAATTTGGATGAACACAATTTCAAAAAGCAAGTACGAAGACACAAATAAAATGTTTGAAGAGCCTAAAGAAAATGAGGTTAATTTCATAGTAAAAGAAAAGAACGCAGATCTTTACAAATTTTTGATTGCCGATCAAATTGATAAGTATCAATGGGATAATAAAAAACCAACAGCTCAGATGCTTGGAAGATGGCAACCCTGGCATGAAGGTCATCATAAACTTTTTATAGAAATATTTAGAAAGACAGGTCAAGTAAATATTATGGTGCGTGATGTAAAAGGAGTTAGAGACAATCCTTTCAATTTTGAAGAGGTTAAAAAAAAAATTGAGTTAGCTTTAAAGGATTATAAAGATAGAATAAAAATTTCTTTAGTGCCTAATATAACCAACATATGTTACGGAAGAGGAGTTGGTTACAAGATTGAGGAAATAATTCTTGACGAAGAGACTCAAAAAATCTCAGCTACAAAAATCAGAGAAGAAATGAGAAAAAAAGGGGAGTTATAATTTTTTTTGTTAATACTTGATTGGTATCTTCGATGAAATTGAAGAGTTTTAAAAATAGATTTAATCTTCTTGATTGCACATTAAGAGACGGTGGTTATTACAATAACTGGGATTTTTCTTTAAGCCTTATTAAATTTTATATTAAAGAAATAAGTAAAACAAACATCAATTACATAGAGCTAGGATTTAGATTTTTGAAAAAAAATTATCTTATGGGATTGACCGCATACACAGATGATAAATTAGTAAACTCTCTTAATATTCCAAAAAATTTAAATTTAGGAGTAATGATAAACGCTAGTGAACTTATAAATAATAAAGAAAATTCACTTAAGTATTTAAAAAAATTATTTCCAAAAAGAAATTCTAAAATTAAATTTGTAAGGTTTGCATGCCATTTCAACGAAGTTTTTCAGCTGAAAGAGTGTTTTAATTGGCTTGAAATAGAAAATATAGATGTATTTGTGAATATAATGCAAATTTCTGAAATTGAAGATATTAATATTTTAAAAATTTGTAAATTTTTAAAAACTAAAAAAATAAGAGCAATATATCTTGCAGATAGTTTAGGGAGTTTGAAGATAAAAGAATTTAGCAAAATAATAACTAAATTTAAAACTTATTGGAAAGGTGATTTAGGTTTACACGCGCATAATAATCTAAATTTAGCATTAAAAAATTCAATTTTCGCAATCAATAATCATTTTAAATGGATAGATTGTACTATTTTAGGTATGGGAAGAGGGCCTGGTAATTTGAAAACTGAAGAAATAATAAAATCTTATCATCCAAGAGACTTACAACTTATAAACAAGATTAAAAATAAGTATTTTATAGACCTTCATAAAAATTTTAAATGGGGAAGCAATAAATACTATGCTCTAGCAGCTAAATATAAAATTCATCCTACTTACATTCAAGAAATGTTGTCTGATAAACGTTATAAAAAAGAAAATTACTTACAAATCATCAATAATTTAAAAAATATAGAGAGCACAAAATATAACATTAATAAACTATTTTTTCCAAATGCTACATATTTGAGTAAAGGAAAAGGTGAATGGTTACCAGCTAAAGATCTTAAACTTAAAAAGATTTTAATAATTGGACCTGGTAAATCAGTTGAAAGAAATAAAGAAAAAATAGAAAAATTCATCTTCAAAAATAATTTGTTCGTTATTAGTGTTAATACAAGTTTAGGAATATCTGAAAATTTGATTAATTTAAGAGCAATTTGCCATCCTCATAGAATAATTTCTGACGTCAATCTTCATAATAAATCTAGAGTAAATATGGTAATGCCGCTATCAATGATGCCGATCAAGCTTAAAAATCTATTTAATATTGAAAATAAATTTATTTTTGACTTTGGTTTAAGGCTTAACAATAAAAAAAAATTATTAATTAATAAAAATTATTGCAATATTCCAAGTCCACTAGCGATAATTTATGCTATTTCAGTAGCTATTTCTGGCCAAGCGAAAGCAATATATTTGGCAGGATTTGATGGTTATAAAAAAAATGATCCTTCAACCGATGAAACTAATTTTTTATTAAAGAAAATAATCTCTAGATATAATAAAAATCCAAAGATTAAAACCTTAACAAGTACAAATTATAAAATTCCACTATTTAAAATATAAATGAAGGTTTTAATAATAATACCAGCTAGGTACAAATCCTCTAGATTACCTGGAAAACCCTTGAAGAAAATAAAAGGAAAAGAGTTAATTCTGAGGGTTATTGAAAAATGTAAAAAAATTATTGGAAAACAAGTTGGACTAATAGTGGCGACAGACAATGAGCAAATTCATAAATTAGTTAAAGATAATGGATATAAATCTTTAATGACTTCAAAAAAATGTTTAACGGGAACGGATAGAGTTGCAGAAGTAGCTAGAAAAATTTCAGCAAATATTTATATAAATGTTCAAGGCGATGAACCGTTGATAAACCCTTTAGATATAAAGAAAATTATTAAAGCTAAAATTAAAAATCCCAACAAAGTGATTTGTGGATATACTGATTTAAACAAGGACGAAAGAGTTGAAAATATAAATATTCCTAAGTTAGTTTTAAATAAAAAAAAAGAGCTGATTTATATGTCACGTTCTCAAATTCCAGGATTTAAAAATAAAAAAAGCAAAGCTAAATACTTTAAGCAAGTTTGCATATACGCGTTCAACAAAAAAGAGCTCTTAAAGTTTAATTCAACAAAAAAAACCTATTTAGAAAATTTAGAAGATATTGAAATTTTACGATTCTTAGAAAAAGGGTATAAAATTTTAATGGTAAAACTTAAAACAAAAATTTACGCTGTAGACACAAAAGCCGATCTTAAAAAAATACAAAAGTACTTTAATTAGTAAATTTTCGTGATAAAAAAAATAAATTTCTTATTTGATATCCTAAATAAAAAGCAAAAAACTAGGCTTTCAATACTTTTGTTTTTGATGGTATTTTCAAGTTTAATTGAAATAACTACAATAGTTTTTTTAATTGAGTTTGTTTCGATTTTGGGATCTGAAGGTTTTAGTTCAGGCGTAAGTATAATTGAAAGATTTGCAAATATTTTAAATTTGAATACAGATTTTTTAAATTTAGAAACATTTAGCTATATTTTAATATTTACAATTGCACTCAATAGTATTTTTGTTTTGGCTACTATTTATTTTACATCTAAGCTTTCTTTAACAACCGGAGGAGAAATGGAGAGCAGCCTTTTCAGATATTATTTGAGGAAAAATTATTTATTCCATATTAATTCTTCCTCATCGCAACTTATGAATAATATTTTTGAACTTGTGAGAAGAGTATCTAATTTTGTACTAGAACCCTCGCTTGTTATAATATCAAAAATAATTTTTCTTCTTCCGTTACTTACTGGCTTGATAATATATCAACCATTAGTCGCGGTTATTTCTATTTTTCTAATTTTAACTTCTTACATGATTTTTTTTAGATTATTTAGACATAAGATGGGTAATTTGGGAAAAACAGAAAGTGTAATTACCGAAAAAAAATATTCAATTTTACAAGAAGGATTAAATGGCATTAAAGAAGTAAAAATCTTGAACAAGTTCGATTTTTTTAAAAATATTTATGATCAACTTTTTGCTAAATTAGTGCAAATCGAAGTTAATAGAGATATAATCGGAAAATTTCCAAGATATTTAATCGAATTATTCTTTTTTGTATTTACTGTATTGATCATTTTATTTTTAAGCAGGAGTTTAAATTTAACATTCAATGAAATTATAATTAGCTTATCAATATTTATTATATGCTCTTATAAAATAATTCCTGCATTTCAACAAATTTATTATCATCTTACTATAATTAAAAATCATATACCTGCCCTTGACCAAATATCTGAAGATTTAAAAAAATCTATTCAAAATGAAGATTTAAAAGATTTAAAACTTAGAAATAATACAAATTTTTCAAATTTTAATAAAATAATAATTAATAATTTAAGCTTTGATTACAATAATAAAAATTTATCAATAGTAAAAAATTTAAGTTTTGAAATAAAACGAGGCGACAAGATAGCGTTAACAGGTTTAAGTGGATCTGGAAAAACAACTTTAATTAATATAATTTTAGGACTACTTAAACCAAGTAGTGGTGAAATTTTAATTGATAATGAAAAAATTAATATTTCAAATCTTAATAATTGGCAAAAAATTTTGGGTTTCGTTCCTCAATCTATTTTTTTTAATGAAAGATCAATAAAAGAAAATATAGCCTTTGGTATTCCTAAAAAGGATATAGATATTAATAAAGTAAAAGAATTAATTAAAAAAACAAAGCTATCAAAAGTAGTTGAGTCATTACCACATAAAGAAAATACAGAAGTTGGAGAGAGAGGAATAAAATTGTCAGGAGGACAACAACAAAGACTGGGTATTGCCAGAGCTTTATACAATGATCCAAAGATTTTGATTTTAGATGAAGCAACTAATTCTTTGGATAATTTAACAGAAAACGAAATACTAGCCTTTTTAGAAAACTTTGGAAAAGAAATTACGGTAATAATGATTGCTCATAAAAATGATGTAATTAAAAGATTTAACAAAATTATTTTTCTTCATAGAGGAATTATTAGCGGCTTTGATAATTATGAAAATTTAATAAAATCTAATGAGGATTTCAAAAATCTCATAGATGTTAAAAAAACTACAGAAAAAGATAATCTATTTTAAAAAAATGACTAACTACTATTGGTGTAAAAACTGTTTAAATATGTCAACAAGACCAAGAATATCTTTTAATGAAATAGGTCATTGTAATGCGTGTCAGTGGACAGAAGAAAAGAAAAAATTTAATTGGTTAGAAAGACAGAAATTACTTACTAAAATATTGAATGATATTAAAAAAAGCAAGAAAGGGAATTATGATTGTTTGGTTCCTGTAAGTGGAGGTAAAGATGGCACTTATGTTTCTTATCAACTAAAAGATAAATACAATTTAAATATTTTAACTGTTACCTCTAGACCACCACTTGAATTAAATCTAGGGAAGAAAAATCTTATAAATTTTGTAAGGCAAGGATTTGAGCATATTCATATTACTCAAAATAGTAAGGCGATGAAAAAAATGAACAAGTTAGGATTTATAAAAAAAGGTTCGCCATACTATGGTTGGTTAGTTTCAATTTTTTCCTCTGTAATAAGAGTTGCTCTTAACCACAAAATAAAATTGATCTTTTACTCTGAGGACGGTGAAATCGAGTATGGTGGTTCAACTCAAAATAAACACAAGCCATTTTTTGATCCAAAATATATCATAAAGAATTATTTTGAGGGTGATTATAAAGAAATCTGCAAAGAAAGTGGTTTAAGTAAAGCAGAACTATATTGGTTTAGAATCGATGAAAAGGAACTATTTGAAAGTGATATTAAACTTACTCATTGGAGTTACTTCGAGCCCTGGGATTCATATAGAAACTATTTATTTGCTAAAGAAAAGTATGACTTTGAAGAAAGCGGAACAACAAATGTCGGTACATTTACTAATTTTGCACAAAACGATCAAGCCTTATTCGCGTTACATACTTATTTGATGTATTTAAAATTTGGCTTTGGAAGAGCAACGCAAGATGCTGGAATTGAGATCAGAAGAGGCGCAATGACAAGAGATCAGGCTCTAAATTTAGTAAAGATTTATGATAACAGTTACCCAGAACAATTTTTGGATCAGTATTTAGATTATTATGAAATGAAAAAAGATGAATTTCATAATGTTTTAGACACCCACGTAAACAAATCTCTTTTTAAAAAAATTAATGGTAGGTGGGTACCTAAATTTGAACCACGCTAATTATTAATGAAAGTTGTAATAGTGAATTACGGAATGGGTAATATTAATTCTGTTGTAAATGCATTTAAATTTCTTGGAGTTGATTTTAAGCTAAGCGATAAAGCAGAGGAAATTAAAAATTACTCAATGATTGTGCTACCTGGAGTTGGCTCATTTAAGCAAGCAATGAGCAATTTAAAAAGATTAAAATTAATCGATGAATTAAAAAACTTAGCTTTAATTAAGAAAAAGAAAATTTTAGGTATATGCTTAGGCATGCAATTACTTGGAGATTCTAGTACTGAGGATGGGTACAATAAGGGTCTTAAAATTGTACAGAATAAAGTAACAAAATTCGAATTTGACAAGGAAAATGTTTTAAGAGTTCCCCACGTAGGCTTTAACAACATTACCGATTTATCAAAAAATTTCCCTTTATTTAAAGATATAAACAGTAGTGATAACTTTTATTTTGTACATTCTTATAAGATGAATTTAGAAGATAACAAGAATTACGCCTTAAGCAGTTACGGATCCGAATTTTTAGCAGCTTTTCAAGATGATAATATTTTTGGGGTTCAATTTCATCCTGAAAAAAGTCAGTCAAGTGGTTTAAAAGTTTTAAGCAATTTTATTAAGTATTAATGATTAAGAAAAGATTAATCTTCACACTTCTTTATAGTAATGATTTTTTCTGCCAAAGTAGAAATTTTGATTTACAAGAAGTTGGAGATATTAATTGGCTTAAAAAAAATTATAACTTTAAAAATATTTCATTTTATATTGACGAATTAATTGTATTAGATATTTCGAGAGAAAAAAAAGATAAGAAAAAATTTATAGAAAATGTAAGGCAAATATCAGAGCTTTGCTTTGTTCCTATAACTGTTGGTGGTGGTATAAAATCTCTAGAGGATGCTAAATATTTTCTTACAAATGGATCTGATAAAATTTTGGTCAATACAGAATTTTTAAAAAATTACGAAGTGATAAATGATATTAGCTCAACTTTTGGAGAACAATCTATAATAATTGGTATTGATTTAAAAAAAGATAATAAAGATTATTATGTATATTCAGACAACGGGCAAAATAAAATAAAAAAAACACCAAAGGATATCTTTAAAGAAATATCCGAATTAAGATTTGGAGAAATATTTTTAAATTCAATTACTAAAGACGGGACAGGAACAGGTTTAGATTATGAAATTCTTTCTTTACTTCCTGATAATTTTAAAAAACCAATTATCTTATCAGGTGGAACAGGAAATTTTAATCACATTTATGAAACTTTAAAAAAAACTGATGTTGATGCCATCTCAACATCAAACTTATTGAATTTTGTAGGGGATGGATTGATTAAAACAAGAAATAAACTTTTAGAAAAAGATATTCCTTTTCCAAAATGGGATATGTTAGAAATCAAAAAACTTGAGGCATCTTTTGGCAACAGAAAAAATAACTTATAATGAGAAATACATTTAAGACTAATATTTATAAAAAAAATAAAATTATTGTTACAGATGGAATGGTAGGAGGAGGAAAAACTCTTATTTGTAATCTTATATCCGGAATAAAAAATGTTGAACAATGGATATATGACTCAAATATTGAGAGAATTTGTGCATTAAATAAGTTAAATAGAATAAATACTTCTATAAGCGCAGATTTTATTAAGAAAATTTATAATGAAAAATACTTTGATGCCTTTATTTTAAGACATGCAAATTTTAGAAATAAAGACTTCTCGTCAATAAAAAATCATCCAAGATTTAAGGAAATAATTAAAAGGTTGAAAATGACTGATAAGATTGCAGAGAAAAAAGTCAAAAAAACTAAAAATATTTTACAATTTATGACTCATACGTTAACGCCTTATGCAGAACCGGTTTTTAAAGCATTTGAGAAAAAATTATTATATATCATTATTCTTAGAAACCCCTCAGATTTATTTATGTTAAGTTCAATGGCAAGATGGGCTGAATTATTTAAAAGGATTGATAGCAGAGATGGAAGAATTAATTATTACTCAAAAAAATATAAGATTAATTTGCCTTATGAAGTGGATAAAAGAAATATTAATCATTATTCTAAACTAAACAATTATGAAAAAGCTATTTATTTAATTGAAGTCTATTATTATCAATCATTAAAAGCGCTTTTTAAACTTTCAAAAAAGTATAAATCTGATTATGTTATTATTCCTTTTGAAACACTTATAGCTAATCCAAATTACTATCTAAAAAAAGTTTCTAAAAAACTTGGATCAAAATTAGACAAAATTACCTTCAAAACTATGAAAAAAAATAAAGTGCCAAGAATTATTTCTAATCAAAATTTATTATTTACTTCTGAAATAATTAAGAATGATTTAAAAAAACATCTAAATAATTCTGATAGTAAATTACTCAAAAATAAAATAAGAGAATCTTATTTTAAAAAATTTAAAAATTTAGAAAAATTTTATATTAAAGAGATACTTAAAAAATACTAAAGTTAATTTTTAAAAATTAATTGAAATTAATTATTATAAAATAATGATACATTTATACCCTCCATCTATAAATAAAAAAGCCTTAAAATATTTTAAACAATGCGTATCCACAGGATGGGTGTCAACTGGCGGTAATTTAATAAATAAGTTTGAAAGAAAAATTGAAAAAATAACTGGTGTTAAGCATGCAATAGCATGTAACTCTGGCACATCTGCACTTCATATAAGTATAAAATTATCTGACATATCTCCAGGAGATGAAATTATTGCTCCAACACTAACTTTTGTAGCGACTATAAACACTATAATCTATAATGAATGTAATCCAATATTTATGGATTGTGATAAATATTACAATATAGACGCAAAAAAAACTTTAGAATTTCTTAGAGATCAGACATTTAAAAAAAATAATTTCACTTATAATAAAAAAACAAAAAGAAAAATTTCTGCACTAGTTGTGACCCATGTCTGGGGGAACGCGGTAGACATTGATAAATTAGTAAAAGAGTGCAAATTAAAAAACATAAAAATTATAGAAGACGCGAGTGAAAGTTTAGGATCAAGGTATAAAAATGGTGACCACACAGGTACAAAAGGCTTATTTGGAGCTATATCTTTCAACTCTAATAAAATTATTACAACCGGATGTGGAGGCATAATTTTAACAAATAATTTAAAACTTGCAAATAAAGCCAGATACTTAACCACACAGGCAAAGGATGACCCTATAAATTTTGTCCATAATGAAATTGGTTATAACTATCGTATGACAAATATTTCTGCAGCTTTAGGCTTAAGCCAATTAGAGCAATTTAAATTCTTCTTAAAAAAAAAAGAAATAATAAGAAATTATTATTTATCAAAAATAAAAAAAATTAATAATTTTGAATTAGCTGATACACCTCAGTATTCTATAAACAATAATTGGATGAATATTTTAAAAATTAAAAATACAAAAAAAATCAAAAAAGATAAATTGATAAAAAATTTTCTTAAAAATAAAATAATAGTAAGACCTATATGGAAACTAAATCATTTACAAAAACCTTTTAAAAAATTTCAAAATTATAAAATTAGTAATGCTCTTGACTTGGTAGATAGAAGTTTATGTTTACCTTCTTATCCGTCTCTAAGTATTAATCAGCTTAATAAAATTATCTCAAAACTTAATGGCTAAAAAAATTATAATAATTGGATCAGGTGGTCATGCTAGATCTTGCTTAGATGTACTACTATCTGAAAAAAAATATAAGTTCTTGGGGTTTATTGATAAAAATTCAAGTAAAAGAAATATTGTTGGTTCAGATGATGATTTAAAAAACATAATTAAGAAAGTGAAACATGCTTTAATTGGCATTGGTCAAATTAAGAATTATACGTCAAGATTTAAAATTTTTAAAAAATTAAAAAAAATTGGTTTTAAATTACCAATTGTTAAATCACACAACTCATACGTTTCAAAACTATCTTCAATTGGAGAAGGAACAATTATAATGCATGGAGCTATCATTAATGCTTATGCTAAAATAGGGAAAAATACGATTATAAACACTGGAGCTATAATAGAGCATGATGTTGTTGTAGGAGATAATTGTCATATTTCAACAAATGTTACCATTAATGGTGAGTGCAAAATTGGAAATAATACTTTTATAGGATCGAATTCAGTTGTAGTTAACAATATAAAAATTGGTAAATCTAAATTTGTAAAGTCTAATAGTCTTATTAAAAACGATTTAATATGAATAAAATAATTAAAGAACTTTTAATCAAAAGAGAGTCAACAATCACTGATGCCTTAAAAAAACTAAAAAAAACGGGTTTGCAATGTTTAATTGTAGTAGACAAAAAAAATAAATATCTTGGTACAGTGACAGATGGAGATATAAGAAGAGAGATTTTAAAAAGTAAAGACTTTACAAAAAAAATAAATTCAATATTTAACTCTCGAAGCACATATTTGACTTCGGAAAATTTTAATGAAAACTTAGCATTTAAACTACTTCAAAAAAAAACAATTACCTTGATACCAATTATAAACAAAAAACGTTTTGTGGTTAACTATTTCAATATTTACAAAAATTCATTAAAAAAAAATATAGGTCAAGAAAAAAACTTAGTAATGATTATGGCAGGTGGACAAGGAAAAAGACTTCAACCCTTAACATCCATTCTTCCTAAACCATTAATTCCTGTAAAAGGAAAGCCAGTTTTAATACATATAATGGACTTATTCAAATCTAACGGTTTTAAAAATTTTTCTATTTCAATAAATAAAAAACATAAAGTTTTAAAATCTTATTTAAATGAACTTAGAAAAATATATAACTTTAATTATCTAGAAGAACATAGTCCACTAGGAACAGCCGGAGCTTTGAAGAAGATAAAGAATGTAAAAAAAACATTTTTTGTAATTAACTGTGATAATTTATTTAAGATAAATCCAAAAGATTTAATAAAATTTCACAAAGAAAATAAAAATTTTATCACTTTAGTCGCTGCGGTTAAAAAATTTGAAATACCATACGGGGTTTGTGAATTAGAAAAAAAGAGTGGAAAGCTTATGAAAATGGAGGAAAAACCAAAGAAGTTTGTTTTAGCAAATACTGGTTTCTATGTATGTGAGCCAAGTGTATTTAATTTCCTTCCTAAATCAAAAAAATTTGGAATGAA
>MDTB01231106.1_pt1 | contig 15329 bp, 14 predicted proteins | sample 811161 | NCBI WGS metagenome assembly MDTB01 (sample SAMN05326650, study PRJNA326480) | marine metagenome | isolation source: seawater | place: Mediterranean Sea | collected 2009 | reverse complement strand
TGTGGGGGCTGGAGCTGTTGTGGGAGCTGGAGCTGTTGTGGGGGCTGGAACTGTTGTGGGTGCTGGAACTGTTGTGGGGGCTGGAACTGTTGTGGGGGGGGCAACAGTGTAACTTCCGTTGGGATAAGTCCCGTTATTTTGATTTTGGCGCTCCCGATAGACCGCATAGCCTGTTCCAGCTGCCCCACCGAGAGCTGCTGATCGAGCAATGTCAGTTCTATTACCACCAGTAACTGTTGCTAGTGCTGCACCGGCCGCGGCTCCACCGAGGCCATACTTTTGCTGGTTAGGAGTGCAGGATACTAAAGCAAGGGTCCCGGCAGTAAGTGCGACCACAAGTGTTTGGGATGTTTTCATTTGGTTCGTTTAACGTGAGTTAGAGGTTGATTATTCAAGAATGCCTTATTTTTTAGGTAATACCATGAAGAAATGCATTATTTTTAGCATTCAGAGTTTTTTGGTCAGAATATGACCCCTCCTCGAACATCTTAAGGTCTTAATAGAGAGTTCAAATTCATAAAGAAGGTAGCAACTCGGAAGAATTTCGACTAGAAAGGCCCATCGATGGCGAGTGATAATAATGAGCTCGAAAAGTGGGCGACTGACGTCATTTTTGGTCGGGCCCGAGGGTTTGGACCCTGTTTAATGCGGGTCGTTCTCCGCGGGCTCTCTTGGGTTTATCGTTTTGGGGTTAAATTGCGCCTCCGTCTTTTTCGTAACGGTTGGAAAAACCAGTCTAGTCTAGGAACAATGGTGGTGAGTATTGGAAATATAACGGTTGGCGGAACCGGAAAAACTCCGGTGGTGGAAAGATTTGCCAAGGAGCTTACGGCGAGGGGGCGAAAAGTTGCGATCCTAAGTCGCGGATATAAGAGTTCCGAACTTAAAGAACGGCAGCGATGGTCCAATCCTAAAACCGGGGAAACTGTGACTAGTCCACCTAAAATTGTGAGTGATGGTCATGAAGTTCTTCTTGGGGCAAAGTATGCTGGGGATGAACCGTTTATGTTGGCTACAAACCTATCTGGTGTCTCTGTAGTGGTTGATCGTGATCGGGTGCGTGGTGGCCGTTTTGCAGTAAAGGAATTGGGAGCGGATACGTTGTTGTTGGATGATGGATTACAGTATCTTGATCTTGAGCATTCACTCGATGTGATTCTCGTGGATCAGAATGCTCCATTTGGAAATGGCTATATTTTGCCCCGAGGAACGATGCGGGAGCCTCCTCCCAATCTTTGCCGGGCAGATTATATTTTTATTACTAAGTGTGACGGAAAGCCGCAAGACGATTTGATCAAGCGAATTCGAAAATACAATCAAGAGGCCGAAATTGTCCAATGTACCCACGGGCCCAAGCATCTTCAAGGAGTTTTCAATGATGAGGAGCTTTCATTGGACGCTCTTGAGGGGAAGTATATCGGTGCGATTTCGGGTATTGCCCAGCCCGAAAGCTTCGATCGACTTTTAAAGCAGCTGGGCGGAAAGGTGATGTTTCATACGACCTTTTCCGACCACCACGCTTTTACTTCCAAAGAGATCGAGCCGTTTATGGATCGATGTATCAACCGCGGGGTTGATATGATTGTAACGACCGAAAAAGATGCTGTTCGATTTCCAAAACCAAACAAAATCGACGTTCCGATATATTTCCTGCGTATTGAAGTACGTATTCTCGAAGGAGAAGAGATTTGGGAGCAGTGCCTAGAGAGAATTTGTAGGCGTGTTTCGAGGGAGCCTGAGGACTGGGCCGAGGAGCGCTTGGGCCGGCCTGAGTCCGCCTAAAAGAAGAATTGAACTCGCAATTTTTGGAAGAGGGGAGAAAGTTTCATAGTGCTAGATCAACTGCAGAGGCCTTTGCGCGATTTGAGGCTATCTTTAACCGACCGTTGTAATTTTCGGTGTCGTTATTGTATGCCCATCGAAGTTTTTGGGCCTGGTTATCAGTTCTTGCCACGTGATGAGATTTTGAACTTTGATGAACTGGTTAGAACAGTAAGGGTTGCGGTTGATTTAGGAGTGAGGAAGGTTCGATTGACTGGTGGAGAGCCCCTGTTACGCCGCGGAGTTGAGGACCTAGTTGCAATGATCGCAGCAGTACCGGGGGTTAAGGACTTGGCCATGACAACGAATGGCATTTTGCTGAATCATCATGCTAAAAGCTTAGTTGCAGGGGGTCTGGACCGAGTGACTGTTAGTCTTGATGCTCTGAATGAGGAGACCTTTGCCAAAATGAACGGTGTGGGGGCCAAAGTTGACCGAGTTCTTTCGGGGATTCGATCGGCCCAGGAACATGGTCTTCCGGTGAAGGTCAACATGGTGGTTCAACGTGGAGTCAATGAGCAGGAGATCGCTCCAATGATCCGCTGGAGCCATGATGCTGGTGTGATTCTCCGATTTATCGAATTTATGGATGTGGGGGAGACGAACGGTTGGGGTAAGCAAGAGGTAGTCACCGCCGAGGAGATTTTGGCAATTGTGAGTGAGCAATTCCCTGTTGAGGAAGTTTCAGCCGCTTATCCTGGGGAAGTCGCAAGGCGATGGCGCTTTCTAGATGGTGCGGGGGAGTTCGGGACGATCTCTTCGGTGAGCCAGCCATTCTGTGGCGATTGTTCGCGTCTACGGGTATCAGCCGAGGGAAAGGCATTCACTTGCTTATTTGCGAGTGAGGGGGCCGATCTTAGGAATTCCCTTCGTTCATCATCGTTGGATTCAGAGATCAGTGACTTCATCCGAGGTCTGTGGGGAAAACGAAAAGATCGTTACTCCGAAGAGCGTGGAGAGGCCGAAAGACCAAAGGCAGAAATGAGCTATCTTGGAGGCTAAATGCCATAGGAGAAAAGAAGCCTCTCTCTGGGGCAATTTAAAACTGGTGATTCAGCAAGAACCACTGTGAGCCCGGAGCATAGATTACCTCGAGCAGAGGGAGTGGAAGGATCACCAGCCCTCTCTTTCAAATTACTTGCTAGAGCTTAGCCTTCGCTTTTTGATAAGCTTTTTTGAGTTTTTCGAGGCGAGCTTCGACCGTTGAAATCTCCTTGATCAGTTTCGCAAGTTCTTCGACTGCGCGAAGCTCCTTGGATGCGCCTTTCGCTGTTTTCACTCCCGAGTCTCCATTTTTGAGTCTCCATGATCCTATCGTTGCAGCAGTGACCCCAAATTTTGCGACAGCCTTAGTCTGCCCTCCACGACCTTGTTTAGTGATGAAATCAAGGATCGCTTTTTTTTCAGAGACACTGTAGCGCTTTACCTTCCTTTTAGCCTTTTTAGCTTTAGCCATAAATAAAGCGTGCTTCATCAACAGTTTGTGTCAAATAAAAATAATAAACTTTTTTGAAAGAATATTCTCATTCTCCTCTAAAGTCATAGCAAATGAGGCGCGATGGAGTTCCATCAAAACCTTTTAAGTTTTGAACGGTATATAAAAGACCCTTGCTTAGAACTGGCGGGGTCCACGAATCTTTTGCAAAAAATAAACGGGTTCTTTGGACGATTTCAATTTTCTTTGGAGTCATTTTGAGTTCAACGAAGCTTCCGTCTTCGCCTAAAGAGAAAGTGCGATCTTTACTTTGAAGGAAGGATCCACGGAATAATCCCGTAACGCGCTGACCTTCTTTCCATCTTACATCGTCCTCAATTAATATTTCTCCATTCTCCAAATTGAGGCATTTCAGCTGAGTGTCGGGAATATTTCTTCCAGCAAAGCCATAGAGATAGTTCCCTATTTTTTGAGGTGTCATCATGTGCATTCCAAAGAAGCGTTTTTTCCAAACCGGCTGGATGGTGAAGTCTTTAGAAAAATTAAGAAGAACCCCTCCTAATTCATAGCAGTCTGAAATGAAAATCTGATTGTGAGATATTGATAGCGGGGTTGATGCAAGAACTGATTCATAGATATCAGCGCGCCAGGGAAAGCGCGAAAGAAGCTTTCCGGATTGTGGATCCAATACTAGGAGTCCACCGTGGGCTGGTCTGGATTCTCCAGCAGCGAGCACTAGAGCAACCTCCCGGTTGTGGATTTTTGCAATAATTGGGGAGGCATAGGATGCTCCCCATCGGTCCTCGTGGGTCCAGATTGTTTTTCCATCATCAAGATTTAGCGCTGCTACGCAGGTTCCGCTGGTTTTGTTCTCTTTCCCTCCAATGTTAATAATAAGATTAGTGCCATGAACCATGGGGTTTGGCCCGTATCCGAAAAAATACTGCGGGATTTTAAACTCTTCCTGAAGATCCCGCTTCCAAAGAACTTTGCCGGTTTTTAGATCGAGGCAGTGGAGCTGGGCGGTGACACCGATTAAATAGACCCGTTCTTGATGGACCACCGGGCTGGAGCGCGGGCCATTTGAGAACCCGTAGCGATCCCGGTATTCGATGGGGTATTGAAAAGTCCAAAGGCGCTTCCCGGTTTCAGCATGGTGACAGTCGAGGGTTTCTTTCGAGTCAATGGCATGAAAATGAAGGAGCTGTCCATCAACGATGATTGGGGAGCTGTATGATTCACCGCGAGCTAATTCAAAGACCTTTGGAAGTCCACCTTCGGGGAATTTATTCAATAAGGGTCCCTCTTTTGTGGTGCAATTATCTCGTGGGCCAAAAAAGCGGGGCCAATTTTCTACCATCGCGGTTTTGGCTAAGGGCTTCGGGGCCTTATGGAATTTCATCGGAAAGGTGTTTTCCGCGGATAGCAAGGAGGCTGTTAGTGCTAAAATTGCGATTTGTCTCATGGGGACATGATAGTTCAATAATTCGTGAATCAAAAAGTCTTTTGATCAAGGAGTGCTTGCTGACCGAGTGATGCGTGGAGCTTTCGTTCTTTTCACGCTGCAGAATCCCTTTATTAATGATGGGCATGAAACAAAAACTTGGACTCGCGTTGCTCTGTCTCACCTCGATGACGGGATTGGCTCAGGAAAAATGGCTCAACTTTAAAGGCAAGGAAGGTCCCGGGAAGGGAAAGCATATCGTTTTGGTGTCCGGGGATGAAGAGTATCGCTCCGAGGAGAGTGCCCCGATGTTAGCAAAAATTCTTTCTGAGAGGCACGGCTTTGATACCACTGTACTTTTTTCGTGGAGTGCCGATGGAACGTATATCGATCCAAACAACATTGAGGGCGTAACTGGTTGGGAGAAGCTCGATTCAGCGGACCTCATGATCATTGGGACTCGAATGAGGGCTTACACCCCTGAGACGATTAAGCACCTGGGTGGATTTTTGAATGCTGGCAAGCCGGTTATTGGCTTTCGTACGGCGACTCACGCCTTTAAGGGTGGAGGTAAAATGGGCAATATTGGTGCAGGCGAGTGGGGTTTGAAGGTTCTTGGAGAGCGCTGGGTGAATCACCATGGCGGTCATAAGACTCAGGGAGCTCGGGGAGTAATAGCGGAAGGCTGTGAGGAGCATCCGGTCCTTAATTCGGTGAAAGATGTTTTTGGCCCCAGCGATGTTTACGGAGTTCGGCATCTCACAGACAAAGACACAGTTTTGCTTCGTGGGGCAGTGACCCAGTCGCTGGATCCTGCTTCTAAGCCTATTGATGGGCCTAAGAATAGCCCCATGATGCCCCTTGCTTGGTTGCACACATACGAATCGCCTGATGCTCAAACAACTGGTCGCTCGCTCTGCACCACGATGGGGGCTTCAGTGGACTTTCTGAGTGAGGATCTTCGTCGTCTGATCGTAAATGCCAGCTTTCATCTTCTTGATTTGAAGGTTCCTAAGAAGGCAAACGTCGATTTTGTTGATGCGTTCTACCCGAGCTTTTATGGCTTCTGGAATGGTAAAAGTGCCGGAATCTGGAAAGAGCGTGGTCTAAAGGCTGACGATTTTGGTTTGGCTAAGACTCCAACCGCTCCTGAGCCCAAAGGCACTCCAAAGTGGCCCTATATGCCCGTGAAAAAGTAATGGACTGGCACGCTTTTCTCCGTGATTGGTCTCATGCATCGGCTTCACGGGGCTTTGAAAGCAAGACGTTTGGCGAGATCGGAGGCTTTCCTTTAGTAGCCTCGTCAAAGGGCGACTCATCAAAGCCGTGCATCTATCTTTCATCAGGGATACACGGAGATGAGCCTTCGGGCCCTCAGGCTCTGTTTGGTCTGCTGAATGAGGACTTTTTTGATGATCGTTGCCATTGGTTGATCTGCCCGGTTCTCAATCCCGCCGGTCTTGAGGCTGGCACGCGTGAAAATCTAGGAGGGATTGATCTGAATCGTGATTACTGTCTTTGTGAAAGCGAGGAGGTTTCTTCGCATATTGCTTGGTTGGAAAAGCAGGTAATTCCGCAGCTTTTTCTTTCCCTGCATGAAGACTGGGAAAGTTCTGGATTTTATTACTACGAGATCAATCTCGGGGGCGCGGTGGCAGACTACAAAAACCTTCTTGCCGCAGCTGCACCGTATTTCCCCCCCGAGCCCGAATCTGTAATCGACAATCATAAGGTCACCGAGCCGGGGTGGATTCATCATTCAGAACAACCAGATTTACCCGAGGGATGGCCTGAGGCAATTTATCTAGCAAAAATAGGTTGTCCGATTTCGCTTACTTTTGAGACTCCTAGCAGCATGGCGCTTGAAAAGAGAGTGGGTTGCCATCAAGCGATGGTTCGTGAGTCGATTCGTCGTTGTCTGTTATAATCTTGGTAATCTTCTGCACTTGCGGAGATATCAGATTCACGGCAATCTGAAACTATGTCTGCCGAAGAAGAAAAACTTGTTTGGAAAGGTCGTTCGCATCAGATCGTCAATTTCTGGCCTCTTGTTGTCTCGCTTTTACTTATCATTTTGATTTGCGTGGCGTCTTATTTTTGGTCTGGCTGGCTTGGATTTGCCACCGTTATCCCTCTTTTTTACGCTGGCTGGCTCTGGCTAGGAACCAAGCTGATGGTTTTTGAATTCACGAGCGAGCGGATGCGGATTTACGAGGGAATCCTAAACCAGAAAATTAACGAAGTTGAGCTCTATCGCGTTAAGGACACTCGTCTCGAAAGGCCTTTGTGGCTTCGCATCTTCGGGCTTTCAAACATTGTTCTGCAGACGTCGGATCGCTCTCTTCCTGAGGTTAATATCTGCGCTGTCCGTAACGGGATTGAGATACGCGAAAAACTGCGTAAACAAGTTGAAACTCTTCGGGACAAAAAGCGGGTTCGTGAGGTTGATTTTGAGAGTAGCGATAGTGAAGCTGATGGTTTTGAAGCTGGATTGATATAGTAACTCTTCAGGGTGGTTTTTAACCCGGTATCAAAGAATCTGCTGATCCGCTCTTGAAAGGTTGGCTAGGGAAGGGCATTTAAATGGTCATGGGAATCAGCTGGGTGGTCATCGCGACAGTTCTTGCGGCAGCAGGGGGTGTTGTCGGGGTCGTGGCGCTCCGTTCGGACAAAGTGGGCCGCCGCGCGGCTCTTGTCTGTATGGCATTGTCCTTTGGAGCTCAACTTATGGCGCTTGGCTGGCGTGGTGAATTGAGAGGCCAATGTCCGCTGGGCGACCTAGGCGAAATCTGCCTTTTTATGGCCTGGTCATTAACGTTATTCTATCTCGTGACGGGAACAACATACCGGGTCTCACTTTTGGGCGTATTTACTGCTCCCTTCGTATTTCTTTTACAGGTAATTTCACTCATTCCAGGGGCCTTTGAAAAAAATGTGGTTAGTGCTGAATCGATTGACGCTTGGCGCGAGGCTCACACTTCTCTTTCCGTGCTCTCATACGGAGCACTTGCCCTCGCTGCAGTTGCTGGGGTTATGTTCTTCGTCTTAAACTATCAACTGAAGGCTCGCAAGTTTGGCGGAGGGTTGGTTCAAGGGATGCCCTCGATAAGTCGCCTTGTGCAGGCGATGGCACGCATTGCGGTGGTCGGTTGGGTGATCCTAACCGCGGGTATTATTGCGGGGTTACTGATGCCGAAAGGCAATTTTGGTATCCACTTGATGGTAGCGACCATCACTTGGGTGCTCTATGCGGTTTTACTCGGAGTTTACTTTGTTCGTGGTCTTCCCGGTCGGCAATTGGCTACCGGTTTGACCGTTCTTTTTGTCCTTTCACTCGTGGTCTTTGCGAAGCTGTGATGAAACTTGTTTGTCTAGGACTCAATCACGAAACTGCTCCCGTTGAGGTTCGGGAAAGATTTGCGCTTTTGGATGGGGCACTTGACGGGGAGGCCGAGTCTTTGGTCTCTTCCGATGATGTCCTCGAAGGAGTTGTCCTCTCGACCTGTAATCGGACGGAGTATTACGCAGTGGTGAATGGGGGAACTGGGGTTACTGATCTTAAAAATTGGATCTGTCAACGGCGCGAGTATAATGGCTCAACGGAAGGGTTTTTTTATCACTACGAGGCGAGGGATGCCGCTGAACACCTCTGTCGAGTCGCGAGCGGGATGAACTCGATGGTGCTTGGTGAGACGGAGATCTTCGGGCAGGTCAAGAAAGCGTATAAGCGGTCTCTCGAAGGTGGGGCAACTAAGTCGGTGCTCAATAAACTGTTCCAGCGTGCATTCGGAGTGGGAAAAAAAGTAAGAACTCACACAGCGATTCAGGAAGGAGCAACTTCAGTTGCCGGAGCTTCGGTGGAACTAGCCGAGAAGGTTTTTGGACGCCTGCAGGGAAGTTCTGTGATGGTGATCGGAGCTGGAGAAATGAGCCGAAAAACAGCGCGCGCGCTTCAATCACGAGGCGCTTCTTCGGTGATGGTGACCAACCGATCTTTTGATAAAGCAGCGGACCTTGCCGAAGAGATTGGGGGGCGTGCCGTGCCATTCAGCGGGTGGGAAGAGGAGTTGTCTCATTTAGATGTGGTGATCGCCGCGACAGGAGCGCCACACTTTGTCGTGAAGCCCCAGCATGTGGAAGCAGTTCGACGAAAGCGTAAATTTCGTCCACTCATCATGGTCGATATTGCTGTCCCTCGTGACATTGATCCGGAGGTGGGAGAGATCGAGGAAGTTTATCTTTACGATATTGATACCTTGCAAGAAATGGCAGATGAGGCGAGGAAACGTCGTGAGGAACAACTCCGTCTTTGCGAAGAAATCATTCGCGAAGAGATTGATAAGGCTTCGCTACCAGCGGTGAATGATTAAAAAATGAAGACTCTAAAATTGGGAACGCGGGGAAGTGCTCTCGCGCTAAAGCAGGCAGAGATGACTGAGGCTTCGCTGTCGGCGACTTTTCCGGAGCTAGAGGTAGAGCGGATCATTATCAAGACTACCGGGGACCGAAGAACGGATGTTGCTCTCAATGAGGTTGCGAAAGCCGAGGGGATTTGGGACAAAGGTGTCTTCATTAAAGAGCTCGAGGTCGCTCTTGAAGCTGGAGAAATTGATGTGGCGGTGCATTCGCTGAAAGATCTGCCCACGATTCTTGAAGATCCATTCCAACTGCGCTCGGTTCTCGAGAGGGCCCCGGTGGCGGATGCCTGGATTGGTAAAATCCCTTGGAGCGAAGTTAAAAAAGAGTCGCGTGTTGGAACAAGTTCGGTGCGACGCGAAAGGCAGGTTAAGTTTCTTAAGCCGGGCGCAAAGGTCGTGGACCTTCGAGGAAACGTGCCAACTCGCATAAAGAAAGCGGCGCTTGATGCAGATTACGATGGTATTATTTTGGCGGAAGCCGGCCTGAACCGTTTGGGCTACCCTACCGAAGGAATGTTTGAAATTGAGCGTCATCCACTTTTTGTGGAGTGCCTTGCCGAAAAGAATTTTTTCCCAGCAGCTGGCCAAGGTGCGGTTGGGCTAGAGATCCGCAGTGGCGATGAAGAAATTGGGGTTATTATCGACGCTTTGAATCACGAAGAAACTTGGAATCGGGTTTTCGCGGAGCGCGAGTTTTTGAGGCTACTCGGCGCTGGTTGTTCTACTCCGATTGGGGTATGGACCACTCTTGAAGGTGAGCATCTAGAAATGGGTGCAAGAGTTTTCCCCGAGGGAAGTGGGATGCTCCGAAAGGCTAATGCAAGTGGCGTGGTGCCTATGGAGGTAGCCCATCAACTTTTTGAAAATCTAAAATGAGCGAAGTGCAAGAAAAGGGAATTTGTTACCTGGTGGGCGCAGGCCCGGGAGATCTAGGATTAGTCACTTTGAAGGCTAAGGAGTGTATTGAGAAGTGTGATGTGCTGGTCTACGATGCTCTTTCCAGCGCCGAATTGGTGGGGTGGGCCAAGAAAGGGTGTGAGTTAATTTTTGCTGGAAAGCGTGCTGCTGATCACGCCATTCCACAGGATCAAATTAACGCAATCATTGTGGAGAAAACTCTTCAGGGTAAGGTCGTAACTCGGCTTAAAGGTGGAGATCCCATGATCTTTGGGCGGGGTGGCGAGGAAGCTGCCGAGTTAGCCGAGGCTGGAGTGAAGTTCGAAATTGTCCCGGGTATTTCATCTACTATTGCTGGTCCTGCCTACGCGGGTATTCCAGTGACTCATCGCGATCATTGCTCGCAGCTGACAATTTTCACCGGTCATGAGGATCCTACGAAAGGGGAGACTTCGCTCGACTTCGAGCATCTTGCTAAAACTCCAGGGACAAAGGTCTTTGTAATGGGAGTCTCTCGTCTTCGTGGAATCTGTGACGAGTTTATTAAAGGTGGAGCGTCTGCTGAGACGCCGATTGCACTGACGCGTTGGGCGACCACGGGAAAGCATCAAACGGTCCAGGGGACTTTGGAGACTATCGCTGAGGTGGTTGAGGAAAAGAAGTTCAAATCACCAGCGGTTGCCGTGATTGGCAATGTCGTAAAAGAAAGAGAAAAGATTAACTGGTTTGAGACTAAGCCTCTTTTTGGAAAAAGAATTGTAGTGACTCGAACGCGTGAGCAAGCCGGTGGCTTGAGTAAGCGATTGGGTGAGTTGGGCGCAGATGTGATCGAGCTCCCTACGATTCGCATTGAACACCCACAGGATCGGCAAGATTTCGCAGAGTCAGTTTCTGAATCCCACACTTATGATTGGCTGGTTTTCACGAGCCCGAATGGAGTGGAGAGGTTCTTTGATGCTTTTTATGCAACCTATCAGGATGCCCGAAGTTTGGGTGGATGCCGAATTGCTGCGATCGGACCTAGTACTGAAGCGAAGATTCGCGACTACCGTTTTGCGGTGGATCTTATGCCCGAGCGATTTGTGGCCGAAGGACTATTGGACGCCTTCAAAAATGCGAGTATTGAGCACCAAAAAATTCTTTGGGTGAAGGCAGAGGAAACTCGTGATGTCATTTATGATGGACTGATGGACCAAGGAGCAATCGTCGATTCCTGTCTTGCTTATCGAACGATTCCCGAAACTTCCGATCCCACCGGGGCCGCAAAGCAATTACGCGAGGAGGGGGCAGATATGATTACCTTCACAAGTGGGTCGACAGTAGAGAATTTCTTCAAAATGGATATCGATTGGCCTGAAGAGTGTGAAGCGGCCTGCATTGGTCCGGTGACTCATAAGGCTTTTAAGTCCCACTGCGAGTCGCCATCAATCGAATCGGAGAAGCACGACATTGATGGTCTAGTTCAGGCGATTTTAAATCATTTTGGCGAATGATATTCTTACAAAAAAGCCGCTCTAATTTGAGCGGCTTTTAGAAATTTGAATCGGAGAGATCTATGCTTAGTAGCTGACGATTTCGCCTTCATTGAAGAAGCGCTTGAGCTCCGCTTCAGCAGCTTCTGTGCTGTCGGAAGCGTGACAAACATTTCGCATTTTAGAGTTTTCGGCCTTTTCGCCAAAGTCACCGCGGATTGTTCCTGCGGCGGCCTCCTTAGAGTCTGTTGGTCCAAGGAGATCGCGAACGCGGGTGATGACGTCTTCTCCACTGAGGGCGAGGGCTACAACTGGAGTTTCCTGCATGAAGCCACGGACGGATGGGAAAAAGGGCATTTCTGCAATGTGGGCGTAGTGCTCGGCAAGAATCTCATTAGAAAGAGCCATCATTTTAATGCCGCGGATTTTGAATCCCTCGGCCTGGTAGCGGGCGAGGACGGTGCCAACGAGGTCCTGTTTGATCGCGTCGGGTTTGAAGAGAATCAATGTCGTTTCTTGAGCCATGTTGCTGGGGGACTATGCAACTAGGTGGTTGGTGTCAAACCCGATGTAGAGCTGGTCGAAGGAATCAACGCCAAATAAGAGATTCTAGGCTGCGCTTATTGACCTTGTCATTCTTCCAAAACAGCTCCGACAGCCTGGATTCTATTGGCTCCCTTGGAAGGTGGATTGTATCTAGAGGATTGACCCGGGAGAGTAGTTCGCAGCCTCCGGGTGGGTCGCTTTGAGAGCGCTGATTTGCTCATCAAAATGGGCGATTTGAACCTTGGCCTGTCCGACATTATCCCGGCCTTGTGAGAGGATTTGAGAGAGCGCGCCGGCATCCAACGGGAGGCGGGCATCTTCCTCAAGTCGTTTCAGAAGATTGTTTTCGCTCGCCTTGCCATTTCTTAGGTCGTGGACGGTTGCGACGGCGTGTTCTTTGATTGCTTCGTGCGCGGTCTCGCGACCCACCCCTGCTTTCACTGCTTCCATCATGATCGTCGTGGTGAGAAGGAAGGGTAGGTAATGAGTATTTTCTTTTTCAATGACGGCAGGGTAGGCGTCCATCTGACCAAGGATAGTAAGCAAGGTTTCGTAAAGCCCGTCGATCGCGTAAAAGGCATCAGGAAGCATGACACGGCGGACTACAGAGCAGGAGACATCACCTTCGTTCCATTGATCGCCAGCGAGGTTTGAGGCCATGGTGAGATGGCCTTTAAGGATGGCATGGAAGCCGTTGACTCGTTCACAGGATCGCGAATTCATCTTGTGTGGCATGGCAGATGAGCCGGTTTGACCTTTGGCGAACCCTTCCGATGCGGTTTCATGACCTGCCATGAGACGGAGGGTTTTCGCGAGGGAGGATGGGCCTGAGGCTAGGTCGACTAGGGCGCTTACAACTCGGAAATCGAGCGATCGTGGATAGACTTGCCCGACATTGGTCCAAGCTTTTGGCAAGCCAAGGTGGACCCTGACCTGTTCGTCTAATTCGGCGACCTTCGTAGTATCTCCGTTGAAAAGAGAAACCTGATCCATTTGAGTGCCCACCGCACCTTTTAAGCCTCGGACTGGATAGGATTGAAGAATGGAATCAAGGTTATGATAAGCACAGAGAACCTCCTCTCCGAACATCGAGATTCGCTTGCCAAAAGTGGTCGGCTGCGCTGCGACATTGTGGGTGCGAGCCGTAATCATGAGCTCGGACCATTGACTAGCGCGCTCGGAAAGGCGGGCCAGAACTGCCACTGATTTATCACGGATGGCCTCGAGTGACCGGTAAACCTGAAGCTGCTCAACATTTTCGGTAAGATCTCGGGAGGTCATCCCTTTGTGGATATGTTCGTGGCCTGCGAGATCATTAAATTCTTCGATTCGGGCCTTCACGTCGTGGCGGGTGAGTCGTTCCCGCTCGTCGATGGAGGCAAGGTTGATCTGATCCTTCACTGACTCGTAGGCCGCAATGGCTTCGTCTGGAATATCGAGGCCGAGATTTTGCTGTCCTTTCATTACGGCAATCCAAAAGTCACGCTCAAGAATAATGCGGCCCTCAGGTGACCAGATTTCTCGGATTTTGGCTGCGGCATATCGTTCGGCGAGGACGTTCGGGATCATGCGGGAGGAAAACCGTAAATGACTCAATTTGAAACACTAAATCAACTTGAGCGAAAGAAGTCTTCCATTTGAGCGATTTAGTTTACCTGCAGATTGCCTTAAGAATGAGCTTTTTCCTGGTTTGAGAGATAGCTTTCTTGGGATTGACTTATCCTCAAGTGATGAACCTTAAAGAATGATATCGAGCGCTGCTATTAACTCTGACCGCAACTTCAGTCCGCTGCGGTAGAGAACGCTTTGCTCTCGCTCATATTCTCGTCGGCCTTCCGTGGTTTCGATGGGAATCGGAGAGTAGCCGTATTCCAAGAGATCGTAGGGTGACGCTCGCATGTCGATAATCCGGGCCTCGATCGCAAAAAAGAGGGTTTTTCGAAGTATTTCGGACGAGATCCACGGAGAGCTTTTGTAGGCCCATTTATAAAGATCCATATTGGCGTGGATGCAGCCTGGCTGTTCGTGATCTTCTCGTGTTAGGAGAGTGGGAGTGAAGCGATTAAGTGGGATCGTATCTGGTGCAAAAAATCGAAAGGCATCAAAATGTGAGCAGCAGAGCGGCCGACTAGAAACTAGCTCGTCGATTTTAGATTGCGGCAGTCGAAGTGGAGCACTCTCGCGATGGCGGACGTCGGAGCCGGAGAAAACCATGGCCCATTCGTGGAGCCCATGGCATGAGAAATTAGGGGGGCGGGTCTGGGTGAGGGTCAGCAGCCGATGGATTCGCAGTAATCTTTCCTTGGATTTGAGGGTAAGTTTTTCGGAATCAATCCAAGCAATACCACCTTCTTGATGATAATATTTTTCGGGTAGGTCGATAGTTTGATTAATTTCGATGGGCACCGCAAATCCGGGATGCCACTTTTCGAGCCGGCCCAAAGGAAAGGAATAGTAGGTGTGTAAAAAATCGTAGACGGGGTGTTTTTCGCCTCTGGATTTTCGGGCGCGCATCGGGATTGTGATCTGTTCCACTTCCTGACGGTGGTGTTCCGAAGATTCTTGCCACCGGGAAAGCGAGATAGGGGCAGGAGATTGAAGCGGAAGGGCCATCGGCGACACCGTCTTAGCGAATCAATGCAAATTTGCCAAATAATCCTTGAAATCTTGGTCGGATCGCCCTAGCTTCCGCCCGCCTCGAAGGAGGTATTTGCAAAATCGCGGGATGGAGCAGCCAGGTAGCTCGTCAGGCTCATAACCTGAAGGTCGTAGGTTCAAATCCTACTCCCGTAACCAATGAAAGCCCTAGTTCTTAATGACTTAGGGCTTTCGCCTTTTTGAGGAAGTCGTAGTGTGAACACTTACTGTGAACACAATTTTATTGGTGTGATTCCCGTAACCTTTTGGTGAACCGGCCTTCGGCGGATCTCTGAAAAAGGAGTGGTTGAAAGGGGAGACACGCCACCGGTGGGGGTGCGGTTTTTTCGGTGGGTCGGTCTGTTTATAATAGGGTGCTGAGTAAAAAATTGATCGGCCTCTTTTGCGGGGGCTGCCTCTATTTCAAAGCAAAGCGGAGAAACTTCTTACCTTCAGTGAGAGGTAGTTCTACCTCTACTGATTCTCCATTGTTTTCCCAGACTGACAGATCAGAGGATTCCTCGATTTCTAGTTTAAGAGTCATATGACCTTCAGCATCAGGATTTAGGATGACTGACCCCAAGCGAGCATCTTGGACTTGCTCAAGAACTTGTTCTAAGGTTTGACCTTCACCGCCTTGCTTGAGTTCCGCAATTTCG
>MDTB01168458.1_pt1 | contig 15330 bp, 11 predicted proteins | sample 811161 | NCBI WGS metagenome assembly MDTB01 (sample SAMN05326650, study PRJNA326480) | marine metagenome | isolation source: seawater | place: Mediterranean Sea | collected 2009 | reverse complement strand
TTAAGACTTCCAGTTGTGGGAGCACCTCTATTTATAGTCTCTGGACCAGGGTTAGTTATTGCTCAATGTAAAGCTGGTATTGTTGGATCATTTCCAGCCCTTAATGCAAGACCACAAAGTATGCTTGGCGATTGGTTGACAAGAATAAAAGAGGAACTTGCGGAACATGATGAAAAAAACCCTGATTCACCGTCTGCTCCTTTTGCTGTTAATCAAATTTGTCACGCATCTAATGATAGATTGATGGACGATATGCAAACATGCGTGGAGCATGAGGTTCCTATCATTATTACAAGTCTTAGACCTCCTCTTGAAATAGTCCAAGCTGCTCATAGTTATGGAGGTGTTGTTTTTCATGATGTTATTAATGTAAAACACGCAAAAAAAGCAGCAGAACAAGGTGTTGACGGACTTATTTTAGTTTGTGCGGGAGCTGGTGGTCATGCAGGAAGCTTGTCGCCTTTTTCTTTAGTAAGAGAAATTAAAGAGTGGTTTGATGGAACAATCTTACTATCAGGTTCAATTGGCGATGGTCACTCTATAGCCGGTGCCTTAGCAATGGGGGCAGATCTTGCTTATATTGGAACAAGGTTTATTGCCACCGAAGAAGCCAATGCTGATCAAGGATATAAAGATATGTTAATAGAATCTTCTGCGGATGACATTGTTTATTCGTCACTTTTTACAGGTGTTAATGGTAACTATCTCAAACCATCAATTGCTAAAGCTGGTTTAGATCCTGATAACTTACCCAGCGCTGATAAGTCTAAAATGAATTTTGGATCCGGTGGAAATACAAAACAAAAAGCTTGGAAAGATATTTGGGGTTCTGGACAAGGTATTGGCGGTATTAAAGATGCTCCATCGGTTGGAAATCTAGTTGACAAAATTGAAAAAGAATATAACCAAGCTTTCGATGAAATGATGCAAAAAAAATAATGACTAAAACCAAAGATTATTATCCTTCATTCTCTTTAAGTCATGTTCTACCATCATGTTTACAAGAGATTGAAAGTTAACAGATGGCTTCCAGCCAAGATTTTCTTTTGCTTTAGATGCATCTCCTAAAAGGTGTTCTGTTTCAGAAGGTCTAGTGTATTGTTTATCGACAGAAATGATTGTATTACCTGTTTTTTTACAAATTCCAACCTCGTCATTACCTTCATTATTCCATTCAATATCTATATCAATAGAATTTGCTGCAACATGAACAAAATCTCTAACACTATGAGTTTCACCAGTGGCAATTACATAGTCATCAGGTTTATCTTTTTGAAGCATCAACCACATTGCTTCAACATAATCTCCTGCAAAACCCCAATCACGCTCAGCATTTAAATTACCCAAATTAATTTTTTTAATTTTTTTTAAGGCTATTTGAGCCATTCCTTGAGAAATTTTACGAGTAACAAATTCTGTACCGCGTAAAGGTGATTCATGGTTAAATAAAATTCCAGAACATGCATGTATATTCCATGCTTCCCGGTAATTAATGGTCATCCAATGAGAGTAAAGTTTTGCAATTCCATAAGGACTTCTCGGGTAAAAGGGTGTTTTTTCATTTTGAGGACTTTCGTGAGCCTTTCCAAACATTTCTGATGTTGAGGCTTGATAGAATTTTGGTTTACCCCCCAAATTTCTTATTGTTTCTAGTAGTCTTGTTACACCTATACCATCAATATCAGATGTATATATGGGTTGCTCATATGAGGTTTTAACAAAACTTTGAGCTGCAAGATTATAAATTTCATCTGGTTCTATCTTTTCAATTAATCTTTGAATATTGGTAATTTCTGCAATATCCATTGAAACAATTTCTATTTTATCCAGAACACCAATATAAGATAAACGAGAAGTGTTAACTGATGATGTTCTTCTTACAGCACCATACACTTTATAGCCTTTTCTAATTAAGAATTCAGCTAGATATGCTCCATCTTGTCCAGTAATTCCGGTGATGAGTGCTTTTTTTGTCATGAAAGTAAAATAATTAAATATAAATAAAAGTATATATTTTATTTAAAAATTATATTTAACAAATAAGATAATTAAAAAAGATTTTTTTGAATTTCTACTTTTTTGATTTTAACCTGCTTTTTCACTTTTTTCATTCTAGCCTTTCTGCTTCCATGTTTAATATAAACTTTACTTGATTCAATTTTGTGAGATTTTTCTTTACGTAATTTATATACTTTACTTGCAGCAGCCTTTCTTGCTTCTAGCTCTTCAACTATTGGAGGATTATATTCTTTGATATAATCAATATCTTCCCAAGGCTTATGAATATATTTTTTCGGTACATTTCTTAGCTCAGGTAACCATTTCTTTATAAATATACCATCTGGATCATGATCAATACCTTGCTTTATAGGATTGTAAATTCTTATAGCATTAATACCAGTAGTTCCTGATTGCATTTGAGATTGGGCATAATGAATCCCTGGTTCATAATCAGTAAATAAGGATGCGAGGTATTTAGATGTTATTTGCCAAGGAAGCCAAAGATGGTAACTTGCAAAACTCATCAACATTGCCCTCATTCTAAAATTAAGCCAACCAGTTCTTATAAGCGATCGCATACATGCGTCTACCATTGGGTAACCTGTTAACCCTTTTTTCCAACTCTCGAAAAAAAATTCGTAATCTGACTCATTTCTTAATTTATTATAAGAAGAATGCATATTTTTAAATTCAATATCAGGTTCGTCTTCGAGCTTCTGTATAAAGTGACAATGCCATCTTAACCTACTTGAAAAAGTACTTATTGATCTAGGCCAATTATTTTTTTCTGCATTTGATAGTTTTTGTATTTCTTTCTTCCTATTCGTTGTTTCCTGAATAATTTCCTTAATGGATAAAGTTCCAAAGGCTATATGAGTTGATAGCCTTGAAGAGCTTCTATATGCAGTCAAAGGAGAGGATATTTCCTTTGAGTAATTTTTTCCTCTTTTATATAAAAAACTCTTTAGAAGCTCCAACCCCTCACTTCTTCCACCTTTTTGAAATATTTCAATACCATCATTATTAAGACTCAGCTGTTTCGGTGAGGGTATCGTTTCAGAATTAAATTTATGATCTTTTGTTTTTTTTGGAGGCTTGTATGGCAATATATTCATTCTTTTTTGCCACTCTTTTGACCAACCATCTCTATTTTTTAAACCTCTGATAACCCCATTTTGTGTTACTTCATTCCATTTAATATTGTTAAGTTTAAACCAATCCTTAAGCCTAAGATCCCTTTTATAAGTCCAATAATTCCAAGTTTCCTGATGCGACCAAATTTCTTTAATTCCATATTGAGAATTAATATCGTTGAATATTTCTAAAGCATCCCCTGTTTTTATAATTAATTTCTGTCCTATTTTTTCTAATTCTCTATTCAAATCTTTTAGACAATCTCTTAAAAAAACATACTGTCTATAACTTAAATCATCTTGTTTCCAAAGGTCTGGTTCAATAATATAAAGAGGCATTACGTATTGGCTCTTACAGGCATTTGTAAAAGCTTCATTATCCCAAATCCTTAAATCCCTCTTAAACCAGGCAATATGCATAATATAAAAGTTTCTAAACTATTAATAATAATTTGGCTGGGGCGGTAGGATTCGAACCTACGCATCGCGGGATCAAAACCCGCTGCCTTACCGCTTGGCTACGCCCCAAAAGACATAATAAAAAAATACGTTACATCGTATAACCTTCGTATACTAATCTTGACAAGAATAAAAATACATAAAATACAATATCTCTAAATTTCTTTACATATCTTAATTACTATGGTGTCATATTTTTTTAAAATGGAGGGTAAAATGAGTGAATTTGAAATATGGTCCACACTTAATTCTGGATTAGCAATGAATGGTCTTTTCTTAATAGGTTTTTCATTTCTAGCTTGGTTTTCAGGTCGAGCATCTGTGATTATGCATGAAAAAGGTAATGCAAATCTTTTCGGTAAAATAGTTGTGAGTGCTTTTTCTTTAACATCTTTATGGTATATAAATATGCAATTTTCTTATGTTTCGCTTGGAATTAGCAGTGCATCACATTCGATGGCTGTTCTAAAAGATGAAACAGGGGCAGTAAGTGCAAGAGGACAAAGTCTTATAGATAACTTTGGTGGAAGCACAGAAGTACCTACCTTCAGCCTTATTAATGAACCAGCTGGTTTAATTCTAATAATTTCATTAGCTTTATGCCTTCTTTCTGGAATATGGATGGGCGATTCTAATAACGATTAAGGAGGGTAATTATGAGTGAAGTAGAAATATATAGTCAATTAAGTCATTCTTTATCAACAACAGCTCTATTTGGCATTATGTGGGCCTTTTTACTATGGGTTGCAGGTCGTTCAGCATCAGTAGCAATAGAAAGTAATGCAGGTATAGTAATGAAAATTGCTGTTACTGTTTTTGGGTTAGTAAGCCTTTTTCAATTTAATCTTGCAGCAAGTTATGTAAGGTTTGGTTTTGAAACTGCGGCTCACAGCCTTGCTGTCTTAAAAGAGTCTGGAGCAGATTTATCTGCGAGAGCCTTATCATCAATAGAAGTTATGAATGGCTCAACAGATGTTCCTCAATTTTCATTAATGCCGGAGCCTATTGGAATACTATTTATATTATCTGTAGGTTATTTGATTATTGGAAGATTATGGTTAGGGTCTAAAGTATAAATATTTATATAAAATACAATAAAATTAAGGATCGCTCTTTAGTGGTCCTTTTTTTTATTTTTATAACTGCAAAAGAAAAAATTTATAAAAAAAGCTTGTAATATAAGATTAAAACTTTAAAATTTTGATTGTATATTTTATACATACATAATAATAAAAAAAATCAATAATTTAGTAATTAATTATTAAACATTCCGGGGAGGAAATTTAATGTCTTTTTATAAAAATTTCATTATGAGCTTTTTTGCAATAGGTTTTCTTTTTTCATTTAATATTGAAGAAGTTTCTGCTCAAGAAACTCCTTCATTACAAATTGAAGAAATTATTGTTACTGCTCAAAAAAGAGAGCAATCAGCTCAAGATGTTCCAATTGCCATTACAGCAATGTCAGAGGAGCTATTGAGTTCAACTATAAGGGATATATCTGATATTACTGGATATGCTCCTAATGTTGTTATTGGTCAAGAAGGTAGAAGACCAGGTGGTACTGATATTCAAATTAGAGGTATTAGCGCTGCTGCAACAACAGACAATTCATATGACTCACCCATTGCTATAAACGTTGATGGTATTTATCTTGGAACTACTGCAGGTTCTTTACTTGATAATTTCGATATGGAAAGAATTGAGATACTTAGAGGTCCTCAAGGAACTCTATTTGGAAAAAATACTGTTGGTGGTGTGGTAAATGTAATTAGAACACGTCCAACTGGAGAATTTGGTGCAAAAGTTCAAGCAACATTTGGTGAAGATGGTCGTCAAGAATTTAGGGCTGTAGTTAATACTGCTTTATCTGAAACAGTAGCTGCTAAATTCTTTGCTACCTCTATTCAAAGTGATGGATGGATTCCAAATATAACTATTGGTGGTAATAATGGTGAAGAGGACTATCAAGCATATGGAGCAACATTCCTGTTTACTCCAAATGAAAAGTTTGAAGCTCTTCTAACAATCGAAACAATGGATGACCAAAGTGCGCTTCAAGCTTACAACCAAAACTTTAATGTAGCACCTGGCGTGATACCTCCTCCTCCTCCTGGACCAAACCAAACTGACTTCAGTGGCGGACTTTTATCTTGTGCTATTTATCCTGACTCTTGTCGTACATCTCGTGATCAGCTTCCATATGCTGAAAATGATACTCAACATGATGCTTCGGTTGAAACAGATGCGATAACATTAAATATGAAATATAATATAAATGATAACTTAACTCTTACTTATATTATGGGTCATAGAGATGTAAAAGAAGATCGTATTTATGATTACGATGGATCTTCAGCTCCATTCATTACTATTGAAAGATGGAACGAATATGATCAAACAAGTCATGAATTACGTCTTGATGGTTCATACGATAATGTAAAATTTACTGCTGGCCTTTATATGTTCGAGAAAGAATTTGAACAAGATTGGGCAACAGGTGGTACATTCTGGGGAATCCTTTTTGGTGCTGCTTTATCGGCCCCTGGTCAATGGGAAGCTTGTCAAGCGTTTGATGGAAGATATTCAGTACAATGTGATGTAACGATACCTGCGTATCCTTCAAGTGGAACTTTATATCAAATTCTTTATGCTACTCAAGAAACTGAATCTATTGCTGCATATGCTCAAGCAGATTGGTCTGTTACAGATAGGTTAATTCTAACAACTGGTGTTAGATGGACTGAAGAAGAGAAACACTTTATCGGTGGTCAAGCATATTTGGCTGCTCATGATATTGGTGGCGGAAGAAATTTTGCCGATTATGCTGATTTACAAAATACTTGGGATAACACCTCAGTTAAAGTTGGTTTAACATATGACCTTAATAGTGATTCTATTCTTTATGCTTCTTATACAGAAGGTTTTCACTCAGGTGGTTATTATGCTGTTGTTCAGAATACAAGCAATATGAGACAAAACGCATATGATCCTGAATTTTCAGAAAGCATAGAAATTGGATATAAAGCATTGTTAATGGATAAAAGAGTTCAATTAAATATGAATTATTTCTTAAATGACTTTATGAATAAACAAGAAGAATCAACTCAACAAGATCCTACAACGAAGACTGTTGCCTCATTCTGGTCGAATGTTGCTAATGCTGAATATGAAGGATTTGAGCTTGATGCTCAGGTTTTAGTTAATCAGTATCTTAGAATATTCTTTAACTATGGAACTCTAGATGCAACTTATGAAGGTTTTGTTACAGATATCGATGAAAGCGATGGTGTAATTAAACTTGAAAATGCTGACTTCTTAACTCCTAGATTCGCACCGGAAGAATCTTATGGTATTGGCGGAACATTATCAATTCCAGCTGGTCAAGGAAATGTAGATATCTTTGCTAAGTTCTCAAGAATAGGTGAGTTTGAAACTAACCTTCTTAACTCAGATCTTGGTAGAGCCCCTGAGACAGATAATGTAAATGCTTCTATTGGATATTATCAAGACAATTGGTCAATTGTTCTTTATGGTCAAAATCTTACTGACGAGCAATTCGAAGTTGTTGATCCAATTATGCCATTATTTGCTATTGGTACTATAAATCAAGGTAGAAATTTTGGAGTAGTTTTATCTGCTGAATTTTAATCTCTAAAGATTAAAATACAATTATATTAAGGGCTGCATTATGCAGCCCTTTTTTTATTTAATTATTTTTCTAAAAACAAATTATAAAATTGATTGCTAATTAAACAAAAATATAGTCAAATTAAACAATAATTTGTCAAAATTAATAATAATAATAGGGAGGATGACAAATGGTAACTAAATTCAATTATTTTGCAATTAGTATTATATCATTAAGTTTATTAACATTTAACGGTTTTTCTGTAGTTTCAGCTCAAGAAAATGAAGAGGTTTCCAGCCTTGGAATTGAAGAAATTATTGTTACTGCTAGAAAAAGAGAGGAATCACTTCAAGATGTACCTGTCGCAATTACTGCCGTAACAGAACAATTACAGGATGCAACAATAAGGAATATTGCTGATTTGAGTGCATTTGCTCCAAATGTGATTATTGGGGAAACTTCCGTTAGAGCTCGTGGTTCAGCAATAACTCTTAGAGGTATTAATTCAAGTGAGTCGGATAAGTCGTTTGATCCTAAAATTCTTGTTGAACTTGATGGCGTAGCCATTGGTACTAATTCAGGACAAGTTATTGAAAATTTTGACCTAGAAAGAATAGAGATACTTCGTGGTCCTCAAGGAACATTATTTGGTAAAAATACTAATGGTGGTGTTATCAGGGTAATGAGATCAAAACCAACTGGAGAATTTGGCGGTAAGATGGAGCTTACAATCGGTGATAATGGACAAGAGGAATTTAGAGCCCTTGTAAATACACCAATAGTTGAAGATATTTTAGCTTTAAAAGTTTTTGGAACATCAATTAAAAATGATGGTCATATTTACAATACTTTTTTAAGAGTTGATGGTCCAAAGAAAGATTATACTAATTATGGAGCGACATTATTATTTACTCCTAATGAGAGATTTCAAGCTCTTTTTACTTTTGAACAATATGATGATGGAAGTGATGTAGGGGCGTGGACAAATGAGAATGATAATACAACATTAATTTGTAATCTTTATGATCCAGTAAATGGTGTGCCTGCACTTGTTGCGCAATTTAACCCGGACAGACACCCTACCTGTAAAAGTACAGCAAATCTTGGTCCAACAGAAAATTCAACTAACGACCATAATCCAGGGCAATTTGATACAGACGCATATACTTTGAACATGACTTATGATCTAAGCGATTCAATGTCTTTAACTTATGTTGGAGCATTTAGAGAAGAGGGTGAACAAACAACCTGGGAATATGACGGTACAGCAATGCCTTGGATCTGGATTGATGCTTTTAATGCTTATGAGCAAGAAAGTCATGAGGTTCGTCTAGAAATTGTTACTGATAAGGCAAGTATTACTACTGGCGCTTATTTCTGGGATAGTACTTATCGTCAAGATTGGGTAACCAGAGGTTCCTTTTGGTCTACACTTGTATCTCCTGAGTTATATCCTATTTGTGAAGCTGTAGGCTTAGGGAATATTCGTTGTGAGCCAGGTTTAGGGGCAACTCTTGGGCCAAATTACGCTCAAAAATTACTCCAAATTCAAGGAACAGAATCTCAAGCAGTTTTTGTTAATGTTGACTACTCTGCAACTGAGAAAATTGGCCTTACTCTAGGGTTAAGATATACTGAAGAGGAAAAGACTTTTACTGGTGGGCAGTCTTATATGACCACTCTTGAAAGAGCTTATCTTGATAATTTTGCTAGTATTGGTCTTCCAGGAGAAGTTGGTATAGTAACTTTACCTAAAAAGTATGACGAAATATCAGGTAGATTAGGCGTAACATATCAATATGCTGATGATATAATGTTCTATGCTTCATATTCAGAAGGTTTCCAAAGTGGTGGTTTCTTTGGACGTAATCAAAATATTGCTGATTTTAAGAATACATATGATCCTGAATATGCCAAAACATTAGAAATAGGTATGAAAAGTCTATTAATGGATAAAAGAATTCAGCTTAATATTGCTGCGTTTAGAAATGACTTTGAAGATAAACAAGAAGATACCATTAAATTAGATCCTTCAACTCAAACAGTTGTTACAGTTATTGATAATGTTGCTGGGGTTCTTTATCAAGGCCTAGAAATTGAATCTAGATTCTTAGTAAATGAAAATTTTGAAGCTTTTATAAATATTGGTCTTCTAGATGCAGAATATGATGGTTTTATAGCTGATTTAGATGGCGCTAATGCTGATGGAGTAGTTGAACTTACTAATAATGATTATCTTACTCCAAAGTATTCTCCAGAAATGACTGCTTCATTTGGTGGAACTTATACAACAGATTTAGGAAACGGTGAATTACAACTATTTGCTAAATATAGTTTTGTTGACGATCTGTATTCAATCACTGATAACAGAGCTGTAGGTTTTGTTCCATCAACTGAAAAGGTAGATGCTTCAATTACTTACCTACAGGATAGTTATAAAATTAGTATATTTGGTAGAAATTTAACAGATGAAATATCAACACCTGTTAGAGATATATCAAGTCTTATGATTTTTGGTTCTCCTACAGTTGGAACCGTTTATGGAATTACATTATCTGCTAATTTCTAAAAAATTATATATTTAATTAAAAGGGCTGATTTATCAGCCCTTTTTTTATTGATTTTTTGCTCTCTCTAAGATGTTATTAAAAAGTTATATGGAGAAAATTATGGAAGAAATGTCTCAAAAACATGATGAAGAAACAAAAGATTATATTTTTAATCAAACAATGCTTAGAATCAAAGATCCAAAAAAATCATTAGATTTTTATACAAATATACTTGGCATGACTCTATTAAAAAAATTAGATTTTCCTGATTTTGATTTTTCTTTGTATTTTTTAGCTTACTTAAGACCAAATGATGATCCGGTTCCAGAAAATAAAAATGAGAGATTTGCATATACTTTAAGTCAAAAGGCTGTACTTGAGCTTACTCATAATTGGGGAACAGAAAATGATGAAAGTTTTTCTCATCATGATGGAAACTCTGATCCAAGAGGATTTGGTCATATTGGGATAACCGTACCAGATGTATACGATGCATGCTCAAGATTCGAATCAAAAGGTGTAGAATTTCAAAAAAAACCAGACGATGGAAATATGAAAGGGCTAGCGTTTATCAAAGATCCTGATGGATATTGGATAGAGATTCTTTCAGCTAAGGGTTTGGCAAGCACAATCTAATCATTTAAATATTTAGATTTAAAATCATTGATGAGGGAAACGATCTCTTTAGTTCTAGAATTTATAATATTATGACCGCCCTCAAACGAAAATGTTGTAGCCTCGGGAACTAACTCAATTGCTTTTAGTATTGAATCTACTGGAACATCTTCGTCATCTATAGCATAAGTAATGTGAACGGGAATTTTATAATCATTGATTAATTTATAATCATTATAAAAGTCATGTTTTGTAAAATTTTTCATAAGAGAGCTCAATGAGTTTTGAGTACCTGTAACATTAAATTGTTCGATAAAGTGATCTGGGCCCTGACTATCATCAGTTAAATCGTATCCCCTTTCTACCAACCTTTTAATAATAAAAAACCTTAAATAGAAATCCCAAAAAATCGGTATAGATGCAAAGGTTTCTAACCCAATTGTCTGTAACCCAACAAAAGGTACATTTAAAATCAAGGCCTTAACTTTAGTAGGGTTTTTGGCTGTATAATTAGATGCTAAAGCGCCCCCCATAGACACTCCCATTAAAGTAACATTATCTATTGATAAGTGATTAATAAAATCATTTAATTGATTTTGATAAGTATACATATTGTATTTTATTTTTGGCCTATCAGAAAAACCTCTTCCGAAATGATCATAAACATAAACTTTATAGCCAATTTCAGATAAACTAGTGGCAATCTTTTTATAATAATGTGAAGGAACAGTAACCCCGTGAATAAGAATTAAGGATTCACTACTATCCTCACCAATTGAATAATAAGCTGTTCTTCCGTTGTTATTATTAAAAAAAGAATATTCAATATCTATTTCTAAATCATTTATATCAGTTGTTTCTCTATTATAAAAAAAATAAACAAAGACAAGCATTAGAAAAAAAACAAAAAATATATATATAAACCAATTGACCATAACTTTTCTCTAAACAATTATATCATAAGGAGGACAATAAAATGTCAATTTTAGAATTATTTAACTTAAAAGATGATGTAGCTGTTATAACGGGTGCCGGTAAAGGTATAGGAAAAGGAATTGCTATAGCGCTTGCCGAGGCAGGTGCTGATGTTGTATTAGCTTCTCGAAGCGAAGATCAGTTAAAAAATGTTGCAAAAGAAATCGAAAAAATAGGTAGGCATGCTCTTGTTGTTCCAACAAATGTTACAAATATAGATTCTATGGAAAACTTAGGTAAAAAAGCATTTGATAAGTTTGGTAAGTTATCTATATGGGTAAATAATGCAGGTGGTCTTCCCGATGGAACCCCGAGATATCTGACTAAAACATCTCCTGATCAATTTAATGCTCAACTAGAATTAAATATAAAGGCGGCCTGGTCAGGTTGTGTAGTAGCTGCAAAATATATGAGTGAAAATGGTGGATCAATTATCAATATCTCATCAACATCCTCAAAAAATATGGGACCAAATATTAAGAATGGACCATATGGAGCTTCCAAAGCAGCAATAAATAGTTTAACAGCAACTTTTTCAATTGAACTTGCTCCGCATATTAGAGTAAATGCAGTTGCTCCTGGGCCTATCCCAACTGAAAATTTTATAGACTCTATGAACATGGATACCCCGGAAAAAGAGGAGCAATTAAAAAAAATGATAAATATTCCACTAAAAAGATGGGGAAAACCTGAAGATATTGGTGCTGCAGTTGTGTTTATGGCATCGCCAGCATCTGGATGGGTTACAGGACAATGCCTATTCGTTTCAGGGGGCTTATAAAATTAATAAGAAGGTATTTGAAGTTTAACAATAAGTCCTTTTGGCTTTGCATCAAGCAATTCAATAGTACCTTTATGAAATTTTATCATTGAAGTAACTAGACTTAAACCTAGACCTGTACCAGACGTATTTCTGCTTGTATCAAGTCTTGTAAATCTATCCAAAACCTTTTCTTTATCGTTATCTTGAATTCCAGGCCCAGTATCAGATACCCATATCAAAATAGTATCTGTATTATCCCTTGAACCGACATTAACTATATTTTTACTCTCTCCATACTTAATAGCATTATCAATAAGGTTTGAAATAGCTTGGGATAAAAGATTTTTATTGCCTTCAAGATATATATCAATATCACATTCATTATTTAGAATTACGCCTTTTTCTTCTGCTAAAGGCTCCCATAAATCAACAATATCTTCTATCAAATTTTTAATATTAATTTTTTCCTTTTTAAGTGAAATAGAGCCAGAGTCTACTCTTGATATAGCAAGCAAAGAATTAAAAGTATTAATTACACTGTCAACATCATCTATAACCTCTTTTATGGTCTCCCTATAACTTTCTGAATCGGGATTTGACATTAAAGTAACTTCTAAATTCGTTCTTATTTTATTCAAAGGAGTTCTGAGGTCGTGAGCAATATTATCACTTACATCCTTCATTCCAATCATAAGTTTATTAAGTCTATCAAGCATGTTGTTGAGATTAAGTGATAGTTGATTTAACTCATCATTATTGGATGATGTTGGTAGCCTCATTGAAAGGTCTCCATCCATTATTTCTAAACTTGTCTTGTTAATTGCTGAAATTCTATTTAGGAAATTTCTACTTAACACATAACCACCTAACAATCCTAAAAAAATAATTAATAGTGATGTACTTAAAATAGTATTAAAAAAACGTTCCTTAAGATAGTTCTCATAACTTACATCTCTAGCAACAATTAGATTATATTTACCTCTAACTATAAATTCTTTACCTCTAAAGTAATACTTCCTAATAGTTTCTCCATTATTATTTTTCTTTTCAAATGAAAATAATACACCACCCTCGTCAAGTCTTATTAGGTTCCACAAAGAGTCAGTATCTGAAAAATTACCGGCAATAAATTTATTATTTGAGTCTCTTAATATATATAGGTTTGGGTTTGGTGTTTTTGAAAGATATTGAATTTCTCTAATAAGACCAACCTCTTTGTACCTCTTGTGAACTTGACTAAGCCTAATACTTTCCTGGATAATTTCATTATCAACTTTTGTTTGAAAATCTCTTGAAGTTGACCAATATAAGTAAAATGCAACCAAGCCAATAGAAAGGACAAGGAGTACAATATAGATAAATATTATACGAAAACTTGTTAAGCGAAATAAATCAATCATCACTTCTTAGGGCATATCCAGCCCCTCTTTCAGTAAATAACATTTCTTTGCTATCAAAAGGTTTATCTATTTTAGAACGTAACCTTGATATATGAACATCAATTACATTTGTTTGAGGATCAAAATGATACTCCCAAACACCTTCTAATAACATTGTTCTAGTAACAACTTGATTAGAACGCTTCATTAAAAACTCAAGTAACCTAAACTCTCTAGGTTGAAGATCTATCTCTATTCCTTGACGATGAACTTGCCGAGTAAGCAAATTCATTGATAAGCTTCCTACTTTCAGAGAAGTCTCCTTTACTCCAGAATTTGTTCTCCTATTAAGAACCTCTATTCTTGCTAATAATTCAGAAAATGAGAAAGGTTTTGCTAAATAATCATCTGCACCTGCTTTGAGACCCAAAACTTTCTCATCAACTTCTCCTAATGCAGATAAAATCAATATTGGTGTATCAATATTTTCTGATCTTATTTTATTTATAAGAGATAATCCATCTAATTTTGGCAACATTCTATCCACAACAATTACATCAAATTTTAGTGTTAAAGCTAATTGAACACCTTCTTCACCATCAGAAGAGTGATCTACAACATGACCACTTTCCTTTAGACCTTTTATTACATAGCTTGCTGCATTAATATCGTCTTCAATAAGTAAAATATGCATTTTATTCTCCACTAACAGAATAATCCAAATTTTTGAGAAAGGTTAGTGATTAATTTGACTGTATCCGATATTTTTCTGGGGAGCGTATGATATTCAGATACAGTCAAATATTTTAATAAATACATATTGCGTTATTTTTTTTTACCAATACATTTCTATATTATTAATTTTTTGTAATGTTTTATAAGGGGTTTGAATTGAAAATTTTAAAAAATATAAGAGTTTTAGACTTTGGAAGATATATTGCTGGTCCATATTGTGGAGCTCTTCTAGGTGACCTAGGTGCCGAAGTAATAAGAATTGAAAGATTGGAAGGATCTGAAGATAGATTCATCCACCCCTTGAAAGATGAAGGTGGTGAAGGTGCAATGTTTATGCAAATGAACCGTAATAAAAAAGGAATGACATTAAATCCAACAAAAGAAGGTTCAGCAACTATCGTAGAGAAATTAATTAAATCCGCTGATGTAGTTATAGCAAATCTTCCACCACAGACACTCAAAAGAATGGGTATAGATTATGAGACAATTTCAAAATATAATCCTGGTATAATTCTTACAACCGTTTCAGCTTTTGGAGCTGGAGGTCCATATTCAGAAAGAGTTGGATTTGATGGAGTTGGTCAAGCAATGTCAGGTGCTGCTTACCTAACAGGAAATGAGAGTGAACCTGTTAAAGCATACTCACCATATATAGATTATGGAACCGCTTCTTTAACGGCGATGGGAACCCTAGCTGCAATCATTGAGAGAAACCAAACTGGAAAAGGTCAAATTGTTGAAGGTGCTCTTTTTGCAACATCACTTGCATTTATGAATACACATTTAATAGAGCAGTCAATTACAAAAAAGAATCGAAAAGCGATTGGGAATAGAAGTCCGTATGCAGGCCCTGTTGATATGGTTGAGACAAAGGATGGATGGATAGTTGTTCAAGTATTAGGTGACACGTTATTTAAAAGATGGGCAAACCTTATAGGTGCAGAAGATTTATTAAATGACGATAGATTTTCCACTGATATTAATAGAGGGGTAAATGGAGAAATCTTAAGCAAGAAAACAAGTGATTGGGCATCACAATACACAAATGAAGAAGCGTTAAATTTATTAGCAAATGCGAATGTACCTGCTGG
>MDTB01147802.1_pt1 | contig 15330 bp, 12 predicted proteins | sample 811161 | NCBI WGS metagenome assembly MDTB01 (sample SAMN05326650, study PRJNA326480) | marine metagenome | isolation source: seawater | place: Mediterranean Sea | collected 2009 | reverse complement strand
TTCATAAGTTGGCGACATGACTATAATCCTAAAATAGATTTATATGATCAACCATTCACGAACCAATGGGGAGGCGCAGGTTATGAAGACGCGATAAGAAAGGATATCGGTTACGTTCTCGATCAGCTGTTTAATCATACAAACACACCCCCTTTTGTGGCTCATCAGCTCATTCAACGCTTTACCGTATCAAATCCATCTCCCACCTATATTTCGGATGTGGCTCAGGCATTCAAAACCGGCGTTTTTACAAGCGGAAGCAACACCTTTGGACAATCTGGAGATCGAGGAAACTTGGAAGCCGTTATAGCCGCGATCTTACTTCATCCAGAAGCCCGCACTCCTTCACTTCAAGCAGACCAAACATTTGGAAAATTTAGAGAACCTCTCATCAAATTCATGAGTTATGCAAGAGCCTTTAAAATCGAATCCTTGCAAACCTATGGTCTTTATCCATTTAGCAATCTGTATCTTAAGATCGCTCAAGAGCCCTATGAATATCCCAATGTATTTAATTTTTACAGACCTGATTTTCAGCCCAATGGCCCTGTTCAAGATGAAAACTTAAATGCACCTGAATTTCAGCCTATTACAGATGTAACATCTATCGGCCTTCCCAATGCCCTGCACTGGTTGATTTACACCGGTATTGAAAGAGATGACGATGATTTTGGTATCGGATCAAAATGGTATCCTCAGGGCCGTCTAGACCTCACAGATCAGATCAATATCGCTGCAGACAGCGAGGATCTGATAGACCAACTAAACACCTTAGTGACCGCTGGACGCCTCACACAAGCCAACCGGACCACCATCAAAAACCATATCGACTCGCTGCCCGCAGGAAATGCAACACAACGTAAAACCCGTGTAGAGAACGCCATATGGCTTCTCTGCTTAACCCCTGAATTTAATTCACTCTATTAGGAGCCTAGATATGAACTCAAACCGACGCTCTTTTCTTCAAAAAAACTGTTCCGCCATCGGTATGGCATCCCTCTATTCCACCCTCTGCACCATGCGGATGACCGCCGGTGCAGCCATGAATACGGATGGATATAAAGCCATGGTTTGTCTGTTTCTAAACGGAGGAAACGACTCCTTTAATATGTTAATACCCTACTCACAGCAAAACGACGGCATTGATGGATATGATGGATATGCAGCAGCGCGAGGAGGTGTTGGAACAGATGCTAATGGCTTTAAGGATTCATCATTAGGTACAGGACTTGCAATCGACCGGAATGCTTTACTGGCTACGCGATTAAAAGCAGTCCAAGGCCAACCTGCCAACCGTTACTCTGTTCATCCCCGTCTACCGTTCTTAAAGACTCGTTTTGATGCGGGCGACCTTGCCTTTGTAGCGAATGTAGGCTCCCTTATCGAACCGACGACCATAACTAGCTATCAACAAGGTAGCGCAAACCTCCCGCTCGGTCTCTTTTCTCATCCCGACCATCAGATGCATTGGCAAACACTCAGACCACAAACTCGTGGAGCCACTCCAAAAGGATGGGGAGGACGGATCGCGGATATCTTCACTCAAGCAAATATAAACGGAAAAGTTGGAATGAATATTTCAATGGCGGGCAACAATACATTCCAGACCGGATTCTACACAGAACCGTATGTAACCTCACCCGGGGGGCCGAGTCTACTGCGTAATTATGATGGCATTCTATCCAATGCTGTGAACAGCATTATGACAGACGTATACCCAAATATGTTTGAAAACACCTATGCTCAGAAACAAAAAAATGCGATTCGATTGGCCGAAGAGTTTGGAGAAGCATTCGACCTTGCATCCCTAAATGCCACTGCACCCAATACAACTAGTTCTTCGAAAAATAAAACGGCCGAACAATTTGCCGGCGTCATCAAATCGATAAAAGCGGGCAAAAATCATTTAGGCATGAATCGACAACTATTCTTTGTCGAACGAGGCGGTTGGGATCATCACAATGAGTTATTAAACGCTCAAGGAGGCATCGCCTATGCTTCTAACCCTAACTACAACGGCAATCTAGCAGATGGTGCAGACGGCCTTTTTTATGAAATTAACGAAGCCATCGAATACTTCTGGAACGAATTAACCGCCGCAAATCTACAAGACGAAGTTATTCTATTTACTATTTCTGACTTCGGCAGAACCCTTACCTCGAATGGACAAGGTTCTGATCATGCATGGGGTGGTAACGCATTTGTGATGGGAGGCGGACGAAATACCGACGTCACCTTAGGAGGTCCCCTCAAAGGCGGAAAAATTTATGGTTCCTACCCCGTGCTAGATCCCATCAACAACGGCTTAGACCTAGATAAACATTTGGATAAAGCTCGCGGGCGCGTTTTGCCTACTACGTCGGCAGATGCATATCTCAGTGAACTCTCTTCATGGTTTGGGGTTGATTCAGCAGACCTACCTTTTATTTTTCCAAATTGCGAAAAGTTCTTTACCCCCGCAGAGAACGCGTATCCATTGGGCATGCTTGATGGGAACCCGAGTGGAAGTTATTATATCAGTGCATAAAGTTATCCTCCATAGCCTCCCGCTCCTATTGTTTTTAGTTCACATAGCTCATTCATCTATTGTAACTGCCGATTTTTCTCAAGGAACAGATGGGTGGAATCATGGACAAGGGCTCTGGGTTACAACAACTAATGCAAATGGATTAAGCATCAATAACCCATATCTGTATCTAGACCCCATAGGAACTAACCCTAAAAGAGGAGTTATCGTTTGGAATGATCAAGAAAGCTGGACCGGAAATTATTCCTCAAAAGGCGTTACCAGCATACGTTTTTATGCACGGAATGCCGGACTTGGTGATCCTTTATACTTCAGAATAGCGATAGGGAATACAAGAAACCCGATGTCAGGAACTTGGTTTGTATCCGATAATTTACGAGTCGTTCAAAATAACGATGGATGGTCATTGATGAATTTTGATCTCAATTCAAATACCATGGTCAAAGCATCCAGTGCCATGGAAAATGGATCTCCTGGTTCCGGATCTTTCAATGACGTTTTCACGGATGTAGCCGCAATCAGAATTATATCTCAAGGCAGCGCATTCAGTGCCGTGGCTCAAGACCATTATGGAGATGTCTATATCGACTCCGTAGCACTTATTCCCGAGCCACACACCGTCGGCTTCATCACACTGAGCAGCCTCTTGCTCGCCCTGCGTCGCAATGCACATCGAAAAAATCAGTCCTATCTTCGATCTCAACTAACTCCACACCTCCCGCAAGTCGAAGATCGATTTACAACTCAAAACCCCGACTTCTAGCATCGGCTTAATCTCAAAGAAATAACGCACTTCATCCCGATCCGATCCATCATAAAACCCGCATAAATGCCCTCATATACTTGAAATATCCGATAAACCCCCTCTCCCTAAAAGCTTTAATTTGATGAATAAAAACCTTTTATATTCATTAAAAAAAGGTAATAAGAAAGTATATCGAAAGTAAAAAGGAAATAATTTGCAAGCGAGCATCGTAGATCGAAAAGAGAAAATTTTACAAATGCTGACCGATGAAAACAGTGTCAGCGTAACAAAAATTTCTGAAAAACTCGGGGTAACCGTCGTTACCGCCCGCTCCGATTTAGCCGCATTGGAAAGCGAAGGGCTTCTCATCCGCACCCACGGTGGTGCTGTACCTTCCCGCCATCCAAAACTCATGAAACGCATGCAAACCAAGCGAGAAGAAAAATCAGCCATCGCTCAAACCGCCGCCAGCCTTATTGATGATGGAGAAACCGTAATCGTTACAGCCGGAACCTCCACCGCCCTCATTGCAAAATATCTTATCGGCAAAAAAGATGTTCATATTGTCACCAATAACACCCTCCTACTCAGCTTTGCACGCATTAACATGCAAGTTCGCATCACCCTCATTGGCGGAGAGTTCCGCCCCTCTGAAGAAGGCATGATTGGCCCGATGGCTATGGCTTCTCTAGATCAATTTCATGTCTCCAAAGCATTCATCGGCATCGATGGTGCCTCTGAAAAACAAGGCTTCACCGCTCACTTTCTTGAAAGCGCCGAGCTCGTTCGAAAAATGGCACAACAAGCCGACGAAGTCATCGTCCTCTCCGATTCAGAAAAATTTAACTCCCCCGGGTTTGCACGCATTATTCCCTACACGGATGCCGATATTTTAATTACAGACTCCCACCTTCCCGCCGCCGAAGAACAAGCGCTCCAAAAAGCACGTGTTCGCGTTATTAAAACCACATAACAGGAAATAGATTATGGCCTCCGAAATTCTTATGCCCCGCCAAGGACAATCCGTTGAATCATGCATCATCATCGAATGGAAAAAACAAGAAGGCGATCCGATTACAGAAGGCGATATTCTCTGTGAAGTCGAAACCGATAAAGCCACCTTTGAAGTGGAATCAACCGCAACCGGCGAATTACTAGCCATCCTGCATGAAGCCGATGCCGACGTAGAGGTGCTTAAACCCATCGCCATTGTAGGTGAAAATGGAGAAGATGTTTCTGCCTGGAAAAACGCTTCCGCGCAGCCCGAGCCAGATGCAGACGCAACATCCGCTCCAGACTTCACCCAGAGTCAACCGCCAAAACCCTCAATCCCCGCCACAACAAACTCATCGAATGCATCTGAATTCATCAGCTCACCCCGTGCACGCACAACCGCTGCTCAACGAAGCATAGATATCACGCAACTAACCGGAAGCGGCCCCCATGGAAGGGTTATCGAACAAGATGTGCTCGCAGCCAAACCCACCCCGCAGAAAACGGCACCATTACCTCCCGGAGATCTAGGCGAGCAAACTGAGATTCCAGCCAAAGGCATCCGTAAAGTAGTTGCGGAGCGCATGCTCAACTCACTCCAAACCACCGCACAGCTCACCTTAAATAGTTCGGTAGACGCACGCTCTATCCTTCGCTTTAGACAGCTTTGCAAACAACCCGAACGCCAAGAAAAATTTGGTAAAGTTAGCATCAACGACACCGTTCTATATGCCACAGTCAAAGCCCTTAACGCCTTCCCCGAGCTCAATGCTCACTGGGCAGGGGATCGAAGCATCCAATACGAAAATATTCACCTCGGATTTGCTGTCGATACCCCACGCGGGCTAATGGTTCCCGTCATAAAAAAGGCAAACACCCTCTCACTCCTCGAACTCTCAGCCGAAGCCAAACGACTCGCTAGCAACTGCATCGAAGGAGCGATCGATCCCGATGATTTAACAGGTGGCACCTTCACCGTCACGAACCTCGGCGCCATGGGTATTGAAAGTTTTACCCCCGTTTTGAATGCCCCCGAAGTAGCTATTCTGGGCGTATGCGCTATTCAGCCAAAACCCATCATGAACGGATCTGAAACTGAATTTATTCCCCACATGGGACTCTCACTCACCTTTGACCATTGCGCCGCCGACGGAGCACCCGCAGCACGCTTCATCGCTCATCTACGTGAAAAGATAAGCAACATCGAACTCACTCTACTTGAAACCCTTTATTAAAAGAAAGAAGCGATAAACCATGCCAAAAAAACAAATTATTGATCCTAAAAAGACCCGTCAATCGAGTGAAATTACCTTTCAGCCGATTCCAGCTAACCAATATCAATCTAACTTTAAAAAAGAGCTCAAAACCCACGGTAAAGAACGACTCATTCGCATCTATGAAGATATGCTGATCATTCGTGAATTTGAAACCATGCTTAATTTGATCAAAACCCAAGGTGCTTACGAAGGAGTCGAATACAACCACCCCGGCCCCGCCCACCTCTCCATTGGCCAAGAAGCGGCCGCAGTCGGTCAAGCCGTACACCTCTCACCGGAAGATTTTATCTTCGGCTCACACCGCTCCCACGGCGAAATTCTTGCCAAATGCTTTTCTGCCATTCATCAACTCGACGATCAAAGTTTAACCACCATCATGGAGACCTTCTTCGAAGGCGCCACCTTCAATGCCATTAAGGACGAAGCGCATGCCACCACGCGAGAACAAGCAGAAGCATTCGTCCTTTACGGCACACTGGCTGAAATTTTTGCTCGCGACACAGGGTTTAACCGCGGGCTCGGCGGCTCCATGCATGCCTTTTTTATTCCATTTGGCTCCATGCCCAACAACGCCCTCGTCGGGGGTTCGGCTGATATCGCTCTCGGCTCAGCGCTCTTCAAACTGATCAACCGAAAGCCCGGCATGGTCATTGCCAACATCGGTGACGCTTCACTGGGTTGCGGACCCGTTTGGGAAAGTTTCTCCTTCGCATCAATGGATCAATTTAACGATCTCTGGGACGACTCGTTTGGCCGCCCCCCCGTTCTCTTCAACATCATGAATAATCACTACGGCATGGGAGGACAAACCGCCGGCGAAACCATGGGCTTCGATATGGCCGCTCGGGTAGGCGCAGGCATTAATCCTGACCAAATGCACGCCGAACGGGTAGATGGCTATAATCCACTTGCCGTGGCAGACGCCACGCAACGCAAAAAAGAAATTCTCGCCTCCGGCAAAGGACCCGCCTTCCTCGACATCGTCACCTACCGCATGTCCGGACACTCGCCCTCCGATGCCTCCTCCTATCGCTCCAAAGAAGAGATGGAGCTCTGGGAAGAAGTCGATTGCGTTAAAAGCTACGGAGCCTACCTCATCGAAAACGGAGCTCTCACAACCGAACAACTCGAAGCACTACAAAAAAACACCACCGCAAAAATCAGACGAACTCTTGAGCTAGCAACCGATACCGAACGCTCGCCCTACTCCGATATCAACCTCATCGAATCCGTTATGTTTTCGAATCAGTCCGTCGAAAAAATGGATGACCGCGAACCAGAGGTACTCCTAGCCCGCGAAGAGAACCCCCGCAACAACCAACTCGCACGCAAAGAGCGCTACGCCTTTAACTCAAGCGGAAAACCCTTTTCCGCAAATAAAATCTACACCTACCGCGACGGCATCTTTGAAGCCATGCTACACCGCTTCCACACCGATCCAACCTTCATCGCCTACGGCGAAGAAAATCGTGACTGGGGCGGCGCCTTTGCCTGCTACCGCGGATTAACCGAATCCATCCCCTACCACCGCCTCTTCAACTCCCCCATCTCCGAAGCCGCCATTGTTGGCACCGCCTGCGGATATGCCATGAGCGGAGGCCGCGTCTGCGCCGAACTCATGTACTGCGACTTTATGGGTCGAGCCGGAGACGAAATTTTCAACCAAATGGCAAAATGGCAATCGATGTCGGCCGGCATTCTCAATATGCCCCTCGTACTTCGCGTCTCCGTCGGCAACAAATACGGTGCCCAACACTCGCAAGACTGGACCGCACTCGTGGCCCACATACCCGGGCTCAAAGTATTCTATCCTGCCACACCCACCGACGCGAAAGGCATGCTCAACCTCGCTCTAAACGGAACCGATCCAGTTGTCTTTTTTGAATCCCAAAAAACATACGGGATCGGAGAACAGTTTGAAACCGCAGGCGTTCCAGAAGGCTATTACGAAACCGAAGAAGGACAACCCATCGTGCGCCGCGAAGGAACCGACCTAACTCTCGTCACACTCGGACCCGTACTCTACAGCGGCATACCCGCAGCAGACGAACTCAAACAGACCTATGGACTCGATGTTGAAGTCATTGATCTCCGCTTCGTCAACCCCCTCAACTACGACGTATTGATCGAATCAATCCGAAAAACAGGACGCGTAGTATTAGCTTCAGATGCCGTCGAACGAGGCTCCGCCCTGCACACCATCGCCTCCAACCTCACCACCCTCTGCTTCGACCACCTCGATGCACCCCCCGTAGTGATTGGCGCAAAAAACTGGATCTCTCCCGCCGCCGAAATGGAAAAAGAGTACTACCCACAAGCCGACTGGATCATCGATGCCATTCATGAGCGTATCCTCCCCTTAAACGGATACACGCCCAAACAAAACTACACCCGAGAGGAGTTAACACGCATTGCAAACCTCGGCGTCTAATCCCCATCAACCGGAAGAAGTGAACAACCACGTTCACTCCACCTACTCATTTAGCCCCTACTCCCCGACGCAAATTGCCGAAGCCGCCGTAGAAGCCGGGCTAAAAACAGTTGGATTGATGGACCACGACGCGATTGCAGGCGGCCCAGAATTTCTTACCGCCGCTCGCTCCAATGGCATTGCCGCAACCGTCGGATGTGAAATCCGTGTGCATCTCAATGGGACCCCCTTGGAGGGTAAACGCGTCAACAACCCCGATGAACCCAATATAATCTACATCGCATTCCATGGCATTCCCGCCAACCAATTTGAAGCCACAGACCAATTTCTCAAACCCATTCGTGCCGCACGCCTCAAACGGAGCCAAGCGGAAACCGAAAAACTCAATGCGTGGTTACAACAGCGTCACGGCCCCACGCTCGACTTTGCGACCGACATACAACCCTGCTCACGCATACAAGAAGGAGGAACCATCACCGAAAGGCACATTTGTTTTGCCCTCGCTAAAAAATTAATCCAACAACACGGAAACGGAGAAGCGCTCACCACCTTTTTAAACGAACACCTCGGATTATCCCCCTCCAAAAAAATAGCTCACCAGCTTCACGAAGAGTCAAATCCCCACCGGATCTATGATTTACTCGGCTTCCTAAAAGCCGAACTCGTGCCCCACTTTTTTATTCCCTCCGGAACCGATGAATGCCCCTCCGCCCGCGACGCCGCTGCCTTTGCACGAAGCATCCATGCCATTCCCGCCTACGCCTACCTCGGTGACGTCTCCGAATCACCAACCGGCGACAAACGAGCACAAACCTTTGAAGACAGCTTCCTCGATCAGCTTATCAACACCTTGAAAGAGCTCGGCTTTCAAGCCATCACCTATATGCCACCCCGCAATACGCACAAACAACTCCAACGCCTCCAGCAGCTATGCCATCATCACGGGCTCATGGAAATAAGCGGAGTAGATATCAACAGCTCCCGCCAATCATTTAACTGCCCCATTCTTCTCGACCCCGCCTTTCAGCACCTCTGCGATGCCGCCTGGGCTCTCATTGCTCACGAAAAATGCGCCGCACAAAACGAAACCCTCGGCCTCTTTCATCCTGAAAACCCACTTATCGATCAATCCCTTGAAACCCGTGTACAACACTATGCTACCATCGGACGGAACATGAATCCCCACCAACCTGAAAATATAAAGGAGTTGCTATGAACTCATTCGACATCGCACCGCTTCTCCGCGGACACACCTTTAACGGTACATCCAGTGCCATCGTCCATCATGTAGAACACCTCGACCAACCCGAACTCACCTGCACCTACGAACAACTAGCCAGCCAGCTCACGCCAACAACCCGCTCCGTTCACATCAAAGAGGTCGGATTCTTTCTCATTGGAGCCGACTATGACGATGCCGTTAACGGCACATCCCACGCACCCCACGCCTCAGGCCGCGCAGCCACCGTTCATAACCGTGTCGCCGTCGTAACCGGAGGAGCCCAAGGCTTTGGCGAAGGAATTGTTCGCGGACTCTGCGATCAAGGTGCGCTCGTATTTATTGCCGATCTCAACTTGGAAGGCGCCGAAACACTCGCCCATGAACTAAATCAGAAAGCCGGCCGCACAACCGCCTTACCCCTCGCCTGCAACGTAACCGACGAAGCCTCCGTTCAATCCATGATTCAATCCATCGTTCAGCAAGTCGGCGGCATAGATCTCTTTATCAGCAATGCCGGCGTGCTCAAAGCCGGTAGCGTCAAAACACTCAGCAAAGCTGATTTTGAATTTGTAACCGATGTCAACTACCTCGGATTCTTTCTCTGCACCAAACACGTAGCGCCCATAATGGAGCGCATGAACCGCCCTTCTGGCAACTATGCAACCGATATCATCAGCATCACCTCCAAGTCCGCACTCGAAGGCTCCAATCGCAATGCCGCCTATGCCGGATCTAAATTCGGCTCGATTGGGCTCGTCCAAAGTTTCGCCAAAGAGCTCGTTGAAGATCGCACCAAAGTGAATACAGTCTGCCCCGGAAACTTCTTTGATGGCCCGCTCTGGTCCGATCCCACCACCGGTCTATTCGTCCAATATCTCGAAAGCGGAAAAGTGCCCGGCGCCCAAACCATCGAAGACGTTCGCCGCCACTACGAAGCTCAAATCCCAATGGGACGTGGCTGCTCCAGTAACGATGTTCTCAAAGCCATTTTATATCTCGTAGAACAACAATATGAAACCGGACAAGCCCTTCCCGTTACCGGCGGTCAAGTCATGCTCAACTAAAGGAAAATGAAATGAAAACAAAAGCCATCCGACTTCACGCTGAACGAGACTTACGCCTCGACGACCTTGATTTGCCCGCCATCCAGCCCGATGAAATTCTGGCCGAGATTGTTTCCGATTCGATCTGTATGTCCTCCTACAAAGCCTCCACACAAGGCACCAAACATAAGCGCATTCCCAACGCCATCGCCAACGAACCGATTATGATCGGTCACGAGTTTTGCGGGAAAATTCTTGAAGTAGGCACCGCCTGGAAAGATCAATTCACCCCCGGTGAAAAATTCTCTATTCAACCCGCACTGAACGACCCCACCGGACCCGTCGGCATCCTCTCCGCCCCCGGCTACTCCTACCCCCATATCGGCGGCGATGCGCAACACGTTATCATTCCCGCCGAGGTCATGAAAAACAACTGCCTACTCCCCTTCAAAGGCGATGCCTACTACCTCGGCTCCCTCGCAGAACCCCTCTCCTGTGTCATCGGTGCTTTTCACGCCAACTATCACACCACCCCCGGCAGCTATGAACACAAAATGGGGATCGTCGAAGGAGGCTCCCTCGCACTCCTCGGCGGCGTCGGCCCCATGGGTCTCGGCGCCATCGACTATATTATCCACTGCGACCGCCGCCCCAGCCAAGTCATCGTGACAGGGATTGATCAGAAACTCATCGACCGAGCCGCCGCACTCTACACCATCGAAGACGCCGCAAACCACGGAGTTGAACTGCACTATATCAACAGCCTCAACGTTTCCACCCCAGAGCTCAAAGCCCTCTCCCCCGAAGGACATGGATTCGACGATGTATTTGTCTATGCCCCCGTCGCACCGCTACTCGAACAAGCAGATCAGCTACTTGGATTCGACGGATGCCTCAACTTTTTTGCCGGCCCCACCGACCCCCAATTTTCCGCCGCATTCAACTTCTACAACGTCCACTACGCCGCCACGCATGTCGTAGGCACCAGCGGCGGCAACACACACGACATGATCGAATCACTCGAACTCATGGCCAGCGGACGCGTCAACCCCTCCGGACTCATCACCCACATCGGTGGATTAAATGCAGTCATCAACACCACCCTCAATTTACCCGATATTCCCGGCGGCAAAAAATTGATCTATACACATTTCGATTTCCCCCTCGTCGCCCTCACCGAACTCGCCAACCAGCCCGGCGAATTCTACCGCGAACTCGATCGAATCGTCACCGCCCACCAAGGACTCTGGAGCCCCGAAGCAGAAAAATTCCTGCTTGAACATGCGCCCCGCCTATAGGAAAAAGAAGCATGAGCGAAACCTACTTAGCCATCGACCTCGGCGCCTCAAACGGACGAACCATTGCCGGGCACATCGAAAACGATCAACTTCAACTTCATGAGATTAACCGCTTCTGGAATGGACCCATTGATCTCCAAGGCCACCTCCACTGGGATTTTCTCCATCTCTATCGCCAACTCCGAGAAGGGCTCGCCACCGCTCAAAATCAATACCCCGTACGCTCCCTCTCAATTGACACATGGGGCGTTGACTTCGGGCTACTTGACACCACCGGAAGCCTCCTCCAAAATCCTGTTCACTATCGCGACGAACGCACCAACGGCATGTTTAACGCCCTCTTCAAAAAAAGTTCACGCGAACACATATTTGAACAAACCGGCATCCAATTCATGGAGATCAACACCCTCTATCAACTCTATGCCTTACACCTACAAAACGCACCCGCCTACACCCATGCACACCAACTCCTCTTCTCCCCCGACCTCCTTACCTACTGGCTAACCGGACAAAAAATTGCCGAACGCACCATCGCAAGTACCTCCCAATGCTACAACCCACAAACCCAAACCTGGGCGCATGATCTACTCCAAACCACCGGCATTCGAACCGATCTATTTGCCGACCTCGTTGACCCCGGAACCCCAATCGGAACCGTAGATGGCGTATCGGTCATCGCCGCCGGAGGCCACGATACCGCCTGTGCATTCGCCGCCGTACCCACCCAACCCAACGAACAAGCCGCCTTCCTTAGCTCTGGAACTTGGTCGCTCCTAGGCTGTGAACTACCCAAGCCCCGCATTAACAACAACGTCCTCGAAAAAAACTTCACCAACGAAGTCGGCGTTTGCAACACCATCCGCTTCCTCAAAAACTTAAACGGCTTATGGATCATTCAAGAACTACAACGTATCTGGAAACAGCACGGACACGAATATACCTTCACCCAGATGGTTGAAATGGCTCAAGCCGCCGAACCCTTTCACGCCTTCATCAACCCCGCAGATGAACGCTTCTTTACCCCCGGCGATATGCACCAACGTATCTGCGAATATTGCCAAGAAACACACCAACCCATTCCCCAAAACCACGCCCAAACCATTCGCATCGCCTACGAAGGACTCGCTCTTTTATATGCCGAAACACTCGACGATCTCGAAATACTTAGCGAACGCACCTTCGATTGCATTCGGATTGTTGGCGGCGGCGGACGCAACCACCTGCTCAATCAAATGACCGCCAATGCAACCGCCCGCCCCGTCCACTCCGGACCCGCCGAAGCCACCGCCATCGGCAACTGCATCATGCAAATGATCGCCCTCGGCGACCTGACCGACCTTGCCGCCGGACGCACCCTCATCCGCAACTCCTTCGCCCAAGAAATGGAGAGCTACCCCCCCACCCACACCTCCGAATGGCAAACCGCTCGTCAGAAATGGAAACAAATCATCAACGCTGCATAGAAAACCGCGTGACAAGCCGTCATCCCTGTGGCTTCATGGAAAATCATGAACAGCGAAATCATCACACCCGACATCGAATTTGAGCAAAAGCTCCGACCCTCCCGTTTTTCCGACTTTACTGGACAAGACAAAATTCGAGAACGCCTCGAACTCTTCGTCCAAGCCGCCAAAGAGCGCGGTGACGTCCTAGACCACGTCCTCCTCTGCGGCCCTCCCGGTCTCGGGAAAACCACCCTCTCCTACATCCTAGCCGACGCCATGGATGCCAACATCAAATGCACCTCCGGTCCCGTCATCGATAAACCCTCCGATCTAGCCGGCCTTCTCACCAGTCTCGAACGCGGAGACGTTCTCTTCATCGACGAAATTCACCGCATGCAACGCTCCGTAGAAGAATATCTCTACTCCGCCATGGAAGACTTCGTGATCGATATCGTGATTGATCAAGGACCCAACGCCCGCTCCGTTCGCCTCAACGTGCCCCCCTTCACCCTCATCGGTGCCACAACCCGTAGCGGAATGCTCTCCGCCCCCATGCGCTCCCGCTTCGGACTCACCAACCGACTCGACTACTACGATGCCACCACCCTAGCCACCATCCTCCAACGCTCCGCACACATTCTCAACGTCAAGCTCGAAGAAGACGGCGCCATCGAAATTGCCCGCCGATCCCGTGGAACCCCCCGAATTGCCAACAATTTATTACGCCGCGCCCGCGATTATGCGCAAGTCAAAGCCGATAACATCATCACCGCCAACCTCGCCGACCAAGCCCTTAACCTCCTGGATATCGACGACGACGGCCTCGAAGAGATGGACAAACGACTGCTCACCACCCTCATCGAAAAATTCAACGGAGGGCCCGTTGGACTCAACTCCCTCTCAGTCTCCGTCGGCGAAGAAGCCGACACCCTCGAAGAAGTGTATGAACCCTACCTCATACAGGAAGGATTTTTAAAAAGAACCTCACAAGGGCGCGTCGCAACCGACCGCGCCTATGCCAAGTTTGGGCTCACGCCCCCCGAACGCACTTAATCTGTACGCTGCGTCACTTCCACCAAGTGGAAACCAAACTGTGTTTGAACCGGTCCCTGCACCTCACCTACGGGCGCACTGAAAACCACTTCATCAAACTCTTTCACCATTTGACCTCGACCAAACGTTCCCAACGCACCCCCCTGCGCCCCACTTGGACACTGCGAATGCTCCTGCGCCAGCGCCGCAAAATCCGCCCCGCTTGCAATCTGTTCTTTCAAATCAGTACACGCCGCTTCTGTTGCGACTAAAATATGTCTTGCTGCTGCTTCTGCCATATCTATCTCCTATGAATGTAAAACCATCAATTTGCACACCCCCGCCTTCGCTTGCAAGCTTCTCCTTGCTTTTCCCATAATCAGAGTTGAGACAAATCCTACTTATTGATAAGAATGCCCTCTCCAAAAGAAAGATTGGGAACAAAAATGCATCCAAAAGCCGGACATCCTGTTGACACCACCACGCTCACCGATATTTCAGAGCTCATCTCCCTCTACTATGAAACGGAACCAGACCTCACCGATCCCGCACAACAAGTCGCCTTTGGCACCTCCGGTCATCGAGGCACCTCTCTCAACGGAAGTTTTACCGAAGATCACATCATGGCCATCACCCAAGCCATCTGTGAATACCGAAAAGCACAAGGCACCAACGGCCCCCTCTTTATCGGGCGAGACACCCACGCCCTCTCAACCCCCGCCCTCAAAAGTGCGTTGCAAGTCTTCGCTGCCAATGGAGTAACCGTCATGGTTGACCGGGATCAGGGCTACACCCCAACCCCCGTCATCTCTCACGCCATTCTATCGCACAACCGCGGGCGCGATATCGGACGTGCCGATGGAGTCGTGATCACGCCCTCGCACAACCCCCCAACGGATGGCGGCTTCAAATACAATCCCACACACGGAGGTCCAGCCGATACCGATGCCACCGGATGGATCGCCGACCGTGCCAACGAGCTCCTCGCCGAAAACAATGATGAAGTTGAATCTATCTACTATCCCGACGCACTGGCCGCCGAAACCACCGTCGCCTATGACTATATAACCCCCTATGTAGAAGACCTAAAAAACGTCATCAACATGGAGGCCATCGTCGAAGCCGATCTCTCCATATGTGCCGATGCAATGGGCGGAGCAGGCGGAGCCTACTGGCATGCCATCCGCGACACCTATAGACTCAACCTAGACATTCGCAACGACACCCCCGATCCCACCTTTGCCTTCATGCACCGCGATCACGATGGAAAAACTCGCATGGATTGCTCCTCTCCTTTTGCCATGGCCGGACTCATCG
>MDTB01013131.1_pt1 | contig 15332 bp, 19 predicted proteins | sample 811161 | NCBI WGS metagenome assembly MDTB01 (sample SAMN05326650, study PRJNA326480) | marine metagenome | isolation source: seawater | place: Mediterranean Sea | collected 2009 | reverse complement strand
TACTGTTCAATTTTTGAACGATACGTTGTTCAAAATTTGAACAATGAAAAATAACCCAGATCATTTTGAAGTTTTAAGAAAAATTAAAACCAAACCAAATTCTACACAAAGAGAATTAGCTGAAGAATTAGGATTTAGTTTAGGAAAACTAAACTATTGTCTTAAAGCTTTAAAAGGCAAAGGGTTAGTGAAAATAGAAAATTTTACTAAAAATCCCAACAAAATAAATTACATATATGTGCTGACTCCCAAAGGCATTTCTGAAAAAACAAAATTAACAGTTAATTTCATGAAGAGAAAAATGAAGGAATATGATGAGCTAAAAAGGGAGCTAGAGTAAATGTGGACTGTAATAAAGATTGATAGAAAAAAACTTTGTTTTTTAAAAGAAGAATTAAGAAGAAATTTTGGAGATGGCAGTATAATTTATTCGCCAAAATTGTTAATAGAAAAATTTAAAAAAAATAAATTACATAAAAAAGAGCATGATATTTTAGGCGACTATCTATTTTGCTATCATGAAAAATTCAAAGAATCTTCCTTATTAAAACAATTAAATTTTTTAAGGGGTGTAAAATATTTTTTAGAAGGCTTCCAAGTTTCCCAAAGTGAAATAAAAACATTTATAGAAAGATGTAAAAATTTGGAAAACCAATCCGGGTATATTTCTCAAAGTCTATATCAAGAGCAGATTAATAAGCACTATAAATTTTCCTCTGGACCTTTTACCGATAAAATTTTTAAAATTATACAATTACAAAAAAACAAAATTGATATTTTGATGGGCAATTTAAAAACAACTATTAATAAGCGAGATTATTTATTTAGCCCATTATAAGTTACTAATGTACATTATTAATTGTAAAAATGTAAGTTTTGCAAAGTGCGGAGCATTGCTTATATAAAAAAAGTGATAATTTACTAATGAACAAAATACTTTATTTATACCCTAAACATTTAGAGAATAAGAAATTTTTTAAAAAACTAGCGTCTAAAAACAAGAAAGGAAAATTTCTCTTTATAGAACAAAGTAAAAAGAAAAAGATATTACAAGAGGTAGTTGATTCCACAGTATTAATTAATTGTCCTCGTACAATTTTTAAAGAAGTGTTCAACAAAGCAAATAAACTTAATTGGGTGCATACAGGGGCCGCGGGTATCGAAGAATATTTGTTTCCAGAATTTGTAAAATCAAATATTATTTTTACTAATGGTAAAATTTTACAAGGCCCAAGCATGGCAGATCATGCAATTGGAATTTTACTTGGGTTTACGAGAAATTTATTTCTAAATTACAAAAATATAAAACTACAAGAAAGACCCATTGAATTAAAAAATAAAAATTGTGGGATACTTGGAATAGGAGGTTCAGGAATGTTAATAGCCGAACGTTTAAAAACTTTTGGAATGAATGTTTATGCTTTTAATGATGAATCAGTCCCTTTTAACTCTTTTTATAAAAAGGTAGAGCCAATAGAAAGAATTAGTAAATATTTAAAAGATTTAGATGTTGTGATTAGTTGCGTTCCATTTACACGTAAAACTAAAGATTTGATAAATTTCAATTTTTTAAAAAAGATGAAAAAAAATAGTATTCTTATAAATATCTCAAGAGGACAAGTTTTAGAAACAAAAGCTTTATTAAAAAATAAAATTTTTAAAAAATTTAAGGGAATAGGTTTAGATGTTACTTATCCGGAGCCTTTAAATTTAAAACACAAGCTACGGGGACTATCAAATGTATTATTAACAAATCACACGTCGGGCCATTCTGATAAAAATAGAGCACGTTCGCTATCGTTAATAGAAATAAATGTAAACAGATATTTATTAAATTTAGATTTGATTAACGAAGTTGATAAGAAAAAAGGGTTTTAATGATAAAAGAAATAAATAATTTCAAAAAAAATCCTTTAGTTCAAGTTGCGGCGATTGATGAATATGAGAAAGGTAATGCTACTACTTATAAAGATTATCCCTCTTTAGAATTAGTAAGATTAGAAAATCTTTTTTTTAGAAATAAACCTGGACATGTTTTAGAATATGGTTTTGGAAGTGGCTGCAATACAGAGCATTTACTAAAAAAAAAAATATAAAGTTACAGGAGTAGATGTATCTAAAAATGCTTGTAAGGTAACTAGAAATCGAGTTAAAAGATTTAAAGGTAAATTTAGATTAAACCATCTAAAAAAAAACGCAAAAAAACTCCCATTTAAGAATAACAGTTTTGATTATATAGTTGCTATGAGTGTTTTATCTCTTCTTGGTTCAGAGAAAAAAATAAAATTTTTATTATCAGAGCTTAAAAGAGTTTTAAAACCTAGAGGAAAAATTATTTTAGATATAAATACTAATAAATCAGAATTTGGAAAAAAAAAAAATTAATAATAATTTATTTAAAACTAAAATTCTAGACAATGAAATTTTTACTTATTGTCCATCAAATTGTAAAGATTTCGAAAATTTAGTAGCAAAATTCTTTTGGATTGAAGATGCAGGTCTCTCATTTTTTAAGGTCTTTGATAGAAAAATTGAAGAGTTTATTATTTCGGCCTCAAATAAAAAGTAACTCAATATAAAAATAATGAAAAATGTAATAATTATTCCTGCAAGAGGAAATTCAAAGGGTATTAAAAAAAAAAATTTGATAAATTTTTGTTCTAAGCCACTTCTTGCCTGGACAATCTTACAAGCTAAACAATCAAGATATGCTGATGATATATTTGTATCGACAGAGTCAAAAGCAATCTCAAAACTTTGTAAAAAATTAAGGGTAAAAGTAATAAAGCGTCCCTTAGAACTTTGTCGAGATACTTCATCGTCAGAGTCTGCTATTAAACATGCAATAAAAAAGATAGACTTTAAAATTGATAATATTATTTTTCTTCAAGCTACTAGCCCATTAAGAAAATCAAATGATATTGATAAAGCTTTTAAATGTTTTTTAAAATCAAAATCTGACTCATTATTTTCTGCTCACAAAGCCGAAGACTTTTTTGATATTTGGAAGTCAAAAAAAAATTTTTTTTTACCTTTAACAATTGATTATAAAAGAAGAAAACCAAGACAAGTTTTTCTTCAAAACCATTTCATGCAAAATGGGTCAATTTATATTTTCAAAAAAAAATTAATAGAAAAACACAATAATAGACTTGGAGGAAAGATCATGGTATATGAAATGGATGATTGGCAATCTTTTCAATTAGACTCACTTAAACAAAAAAAAGTAATGGAATTATTATTTTCAAAATTTTTAAAAAAGACATATGAGTAAAATAAAAGATTATTTTAAAACAAGTTCGCAAATAATAGAAAATTTGCATGAACATTCTAATAAGATTGAAAAAATTTGTGAGGAGATTGTAAAAGCCAATAAATCCGGAAATAAGATATTAGTTGCTGGAAATGGAGGATCTTGTTCTGATGCAGAGCATTTTGTTGGAGAATTACAGTGTACTTATAAAAATAGAGAGAGAAAACCAATTTCAGCAATTTCAATTGCTAGCCTTCCTGCTGCTATGACAGCGTGGTGTAATGATTTTGAGTTCTTAACTTATTTTAAAAGACAAGTGCAAGCTCACGGCAATAATCAAGATATATTATTTCTTATTTCAACAGGAGGAGGAGAAGAAAAATCGGGAGCGTCAATGTCTTTAGTAGAGGCAGCTAAAGAAGCAAAAAAAAGAAAAATGAAAATTGTATCTTTGATAGGTAAAACCGGAGGAATTCTTAAAGATATTTCGGATGTAGAAATTACTGTCAAAAGCAATGTTACCTCACATATTCAAGAAGCACACATTTCAATTTTACACTGTATTTGTGAAAATTTGGAAAAAAAACTATAATTAGTTACTCATAATACTGCATGGTTGTTCTAAAAAAAATTAAAAGTAAAAAAATTAATTATTCTTACGTTTTGGGAAGATTTTCTCCAGAAATTGGATCTAAATTTCAATATTTCCCCATTGATAATTGGCAAGAAGATCTTAAGCATGCGAAGAAATTTAAATTTGATGGTACAGAATGGATTATATCTGATTTTTCAAATCCTATTTTTAATAATAATTTTAGAAAAATAATAAAAAAAGAACTAAAAAAGAATAAGCTTAAGATTTGTTCGATATCCTTAGATTTAATAATGGACAACCCCCTTCATCTTATAAATAAAAATGATGTTGAATGGTTGGCCAAAGAATTAAAAAAAGTTATTGATTACTTTTCAATAACTAGAGTGACTATACCGATAGAGGAAAGATCAAGATTTAATAATTATATCGAAAAAAAAATAGCTTTAAAGAACTTAAAAAGATTTTATACTATTTTATCTTCTAGAACTAAGTTAAGCATAGAAACAGATATGTCTCCTTATAGTTTAAAATCGCTTTTAAATAACAAATCATTTAAAAAATTAGGGCTGTTATTAGATTTAGGAAACACTAGGTCACATGGTTTTTTCATTGAGGATTTTATCAAATTATTTCCTAATAAAATTTTTGGCGTACATATTAAATATAGACCATTATTTTATAGCAAAACTTCTAGATTAAAAAGTAATTATAAAGAACTTAACGTTTTGATTAAAAATATTCATAGTTTAAAAAATTGTAAAGATATTACTTTTCAAACTTTTAAAAGTAATAACAATTTTTTAAACGATATGGCGTTTTCAATAAAAAATTTTAATAAACATGTACAAAAATAAATATAGTTTAATTACAGGAGCAGCTGGCTTGCTGGGGCCAGAGCATGCATCTGCATTAGCTGAAATAGGTTTTAATCTAGTCTTAATTGATATAAAAAAAAGGAACTTCAGAAAAAAAGTAAATTTTTAAAGGAAAAATTTCCAAGGATTCATATTTTAGACTTTGTTTGCAACATTTCAAAAGAAAATGATGTTATTTCTTTACAAAAGAAATTAAGAAAAAAAAGTATATTTATTGATGTTTTAGTAAATAATGCAGACGTAAATCCAAAAATGAATAAAAATAACAATAGAACAGGTTTAGTTGAAAATTATAAATCAAGTACTTTAAAAGGAGAAATTGAAGTTGGAATAATTGGTACTTTTAACTGTTGTAAAACTTTTGGCTCGTTAATGGCTAAAAAAGGCGGGGGCGCAATTATTAACATTTCTTCAGACTTAGGTATTAGTGCCCCAGATCAAAGAGTTTATCACGTTAAAGAAAATATTAATAAAGTTAAGAATTTTAAGCCTATTGGTTATTCTATATCGAAACATGCAATTTCTGGAATAACTAAATATTTAGCAACTTACTGGGGACATAAAAATGTAAGATGCAATACATTAGTTCCTGGAGCAGTTTTTAATACTCAACCATCATTTCTTGTAAAAAATATTAAAAAAAGAATACCTATGAAAAGATTAGCCGAAAAAGGTGAATATAAAAAAGCAATTCAATTTTTAGCTTCGGATGCAAGTAAATATATGACAGGACAAAACCTTATAATAGATGGAGGCAGAACCATATGGTAATTTCAAAATTAAAATCAAAACCTTATATAATTGCGGAAATCGGCATAAATCATAATGGAATATATGCTCTGGCAAAAAAATTAATTATTGAGTCAAAAAAAGCCGGCGCAGATGCGGTTAAATTTCAAAAAAGAGATGTTTCAGATTTAGTTAATTACAATACATCTCCTGGACACTCAAAAGGTTATTTAAGCAAAAATGAGAGAGATATTAAAAAAAAAAATACTAAATTTGGTGCTTGGGTATATCCTGATACAAGGCTTGAATTATCACTTTTAGACTATAAAAAAATAAAAAAATTAACCAAAAGTCTAGGCTTAGATCTCATTATAACTCCTTGGGACGAAAAAAGTGTTCAATTTATTAAAAAAATTGGAGTAAAATTTTTTAAAATTGCAAGTATTGATGCTAATAATTTTCACTTTTGTAATTATGTAGCTAAACAAAAATTGCCTACCATTATCAGCACAGGAATGTGCACATATAAAGAGATTTTGATTACTCAAAAAATTTTTAAAAAATATAAAACTCCGCACATTTTTTTGCACTGTACTTCAGCTTACCCTAGCGATGAAAAAGACAAAAATTTAAACTGTATTCCAAAATTAAGATCACTCTTAAAAGAAGAAGTTGGTTTCTCTGGCCATGGAACTGGTATTACCGGAGCAGTTGGCGCAACAGCGCTAGGAGCAAAAATTATAGAAAAACATGTTACATTAAATAAAAAAATGTTAGGGCCAGATCATGCAGCCTCTCTTGAATTTTCTACATTTAAACAAATGATTCAACTCTGTAAAAAAGTCCATATAAGTTTAGGAAACTCTGAAAAGAAATTCCTTTCATCCGAAAGAGTTTTGCATAATGTTTTAGTAAGAAAGTTCGTTACAAGAAAAGTAATAGAAAAAAATAAAAAATTAAACTTTGATAATATAAAAACAGCTCTTACTTATAAAAAAAAAGGAATCTTACCAAAAAGTTATTTGAAAATAATAGGTAAAAAAGCCAAAAAATTTTTAAAAAAAGGTCACGTTCTTAATTTAAGTGATCTTAAATAATACATGATTATCTCAAAAACGCCTTATAGAATTCCACTCTCGGGCGGAGGTACAGACTTAGATTTTTATTACAAAAAAAAAGGTGGGACATTATATTCTCTCGCTATTAATCAATATGTATATGTTTATTTACATAGCAGAAGGATTGATACAAATTATTTAATTCAAACTACTGATACACAATTTGCAAATAGTATAAATAAGATTAACCATCAGTTAATTAGGGAAACTCTCAAAGCTTTCAATTTAAAAGAAAGATTGCATGTAGCAACTTACACAACTGTTCCTACCAATACTGGTTTAGGATCATCAAGCGCAATGGTTATAGGGTTAATAAATTGTATTTGTAGATTAAAAAAGATAAAGCTCAGCAATATGCAAATTATTAAAAAAGCTTTTATGATTGAGCGGAAAATTTGCAAACAATATGGTGGTTGGCAAGATCAAGTTATTAGCCAGATGGGTGGTTTAATTAAACTAGATATTTCAAAAAAAGAAAAAATAAATATTTCAAAGTTAAAATCTATTCCTTTAATTGAAAAAAATATTAAAGATAAGTTTTTATTAGTTTATACCAAAGTTAAAAGATATTCTTCAGAAGTCGTGTTATCTCAAAAAATAAGACAAACCGAAATAATTGATCTTTACGATAAGATAAAAAATTTAAATAAAAAAATTATCTTTTCTATTAAAAATAAAAATCCAATTTATATAGCAAAGTTATTTAATGAACATTGGGCAAATAAGAAAAAACTTTCTAATAAAATGACAGATAAAAAAATTGATAAATTTTATAGTGATTTGTTGAAAAAATATAATTTTTTAGGAGGAAAGTTGATTGGAGCAGGAGGAGGAGGCTTCTTTCTAATGATAACTAACAACAAATCTAAAACAATTAAACTTTTACAAAAAAAAAACATTGGGTATATTGATTTTATGATAGATAAAAAAGGATCCAGAATTATTGAGAATCAATTAAATAAATAATCAAATGACTAAAAAACTAATACAATTATATGCAGACGGATTAAATTTAAACGAATTTAATAAAGATTATGGCATAGAGATAGATGGATATACTTTTAATCCTTCGATATTTAGAAAAAATGGCGCTAAAGACTATTTAGAATATTCAAAGCAACTTGTTTCTCTATCTGGTTCAAAACCTTTGTCTTTAGAGGTGTTTGCTGATGATAAAGCTGGAATGGTAAAGCAAGCAAAAATTTTAAAAGAGCTAGGAAGCAATGTTTATGTAAAAATACCCATCTCTTTTACTAACGGTAATTTCACTGATGAAGTTATTTCTGAACTTGTAAAAAATGAAATTAAAATGAATATAACTGCAATTTTCACTATCGAACAAATTAAGAAAATTTTACCCATTGTAAAAAACACAAATTCTATTTTATCTGTGTTTGCAGGAAGAATTTTTGATTGTGGAAAAGATGCAAATAAAATCATGACGGACATATGTGATGAAGTAAAAAAAGTTAGTAATTGTCAGGTTTTATGGGCCAGCCCCAGAATGTCTTATGATTACAATAATGCAATTAAATGTGGGGCTCAAATTATTACAATGCAACTTTCACAAATTAAGAAATTAAAAATGTTTAATAAAAACTTAGACGAATATTCTCTAGAAACTGTTAAACAATTTTATGATGATGCTAAATCATCAGGGTATAAACTTTAATAAAATCGAATGAATTTATTCTCTGTAAGAAACAAAGTTGTACTTATTACTGGGACTAGCAGAGGAATAGGAAAAAGTATTGCTGACACATTTCTTAATTTGGGTGCTATCGTAATAGGTATATCAAAAAAAAAAAATCTTAAAATTCAACATAGAAATTATTTTCATTTTTCTTGTAATCTAGAAAATTCAAAAAATATTAAAGCAACTGTTAAGAAGGCAATAAAAATTAAAAATAAAATTGACGTTTTAATCAATAATGCTGGCATCACGAAAGAAAATAAAAAAAATATAGAAAAGTCTTTCAAGATATTTGATGAAACTATAAACATAAATTTAGCTGCCCCTTATCAAATTTCAGTTCTTGTTGCAGATGCATTAAAAAAAAATAAAAACGGCGGAACAATTATAAATATATCTAGCATTGGTGGGGAATTAGGTTTTCCAGATAACCCTGCTTATATCTCTTCAAAAACAGGTTTAATAGGTTTGACCAAATCATTCGCTCGTGATTACGGAAAATACAACATCAATGTTAATGCAGTTTTACCAGGTTATTTTAATACTGATATGAATAAAAGAAGTTTCAATAACAAGTCAAAAAGACAAAAAAGATCTGATCTAACAATGTTGAACAGATGGGGAAAAATGGAAGAATTAGTAGGTACTATTGTTTTTTTAGCCTCAGATGAAGCGAAATACATAACCGGCCAAAAAATAATAATTGATGGTGGGATAGTGTCTAAAGGTTTATAGACATTAAATTTTAATGAATCAAGATTTTGTAAACTTTATTTTCTCTTTACAAGTTGGTTTAAAGAAATTTAATTTGAAAAAGATTAATAAATTTCAATCAAAGCAAAGAAAAAAAGTAGATCCAGTAACGCAGTTAGATATAAAAATAGAGAAATTTATAAGATCAAAAATAAGATCAAAATTTCCTAATCACTCAATTTTTGGAGAAGAATTACCAGACGAATTAAATGATAAGGATTTTAAATGGTACATAGATCCAATTGATGGAACTAAAAATTATTTAATGGGATTGCCTACTTGGAGTAATCTTGTAGGCCTATACAAGAAAAATGAACCTTTGATAGGGTTTGCTAATTTTCCTGATCTTAATAAGTTTTACTTTTCTAACAAAAAAAAAGCATATTTAGTTGAAAACAAAAAAAAAAAATTAATAAAATCTAGTAAAAAAAAAGAAATTAAAGGGACAAAAATTGCTATGAATACTTTTAATACAATAAAGATTAAAAAAATTTATAATTTTTTTAAAAGTTATAAAGGCATATTTAGAATTACTGGATCCGATGCATATAATTTCTGTTTGGTTGCAGAAGGTAAAATAGATGGTCTAATTGAGTCTGGATTAAAAAAAGTTGATATTTTACCTTTAGTATCAATATTAGATAGCTCAGGAGCAATAATTACAAACTGGAAAGGACAAAGAAACTTTTCAGATGGAAAAATCTTAGTTTCAGGCAATAAAATATTACACAGAAAATTACTTAAAATTGTAAGAATTTAATAAAGAAATTTTATGATTTTAAGATATTTAAAAAAAGTACTAAGTTTAAAAAAAAATTACTTTTCTCCTAAAAGGCACTCCATAGTAATTTGGGATGATGTAGCCGTTAACGATTTGGAAAATTGCGTAGACTTAAAAAAAGCCTATATTTTAAAAGTCAGGTCTCATAATATTAAAGAGATATACGTTACTTTTTTTATTTTAATAAAATCTATATTTTATTTTAGAGGCAATCTAAGCAGTGCTTATTTTTGCGCTCTATTAGATGAGATCAAACCAAAAGTTGTAATTACTCTTATTGATAATTCTTTAAAATTTTTTGAAATTTCAAGAATTTTAAAAAATAAATGTAAATTTATTGCAATTCAAAATGCAGCTCGTTATGACCTAATGAGATATAAGTACTTATTTGAAAAAAAACTTATTAAACAAGATCTTAGGAAAAAATTTTATTTAGACAATTTCTATTGCTTTGGAGATTATGAAATTAGTCATTATAAAGAAAATAATGTAACAGTGAAAAAAGCTAAAGCTATAGGATCATTAAAGTTATCAAATTATTTTCTAAATTTAAAAGAAAATAATAAAAGCGTTCCAGAAAAAAAATTTGATATATCAGTTGTTTCAGAAGGGTATCTGCAAATGGATAAAGAATATAATGTAGAAAATCTTTCAAAAAATTGGTCAAAAATTATTTCTTTTTCTATTCAATATGCTAGAGAAAATAACTTAAAGTTTAACTTTATATTCAAGAGAGAAAAAATTCCTGGAAACTTCAATTATGAAAATGAGATAAATTTTGTAAAGAAATATTTAAATGAGGAAGAATTTGAATTTATTATGAATAATTGTACTTTTAAAGATAAGAAAGCTTTTTCATCATACAACTCTATTATGAGTTGCGATATTCTTGTTGGATGTGTTTCCTCAATGTTAAGAGAAAAACTTGCAGTTAAAGGTAAAATTTTGTCATGCAATTTTAGCGGAATGAACATGTTTAATTTTCCTATAAATGAAATCTGTTTTCTCAACGATCCAAGTTATACTAGATTTTCTGAGAGACTTTCAGAACTAAGGTCGTTAGATGATATTAAATTTATAAAAAAACTTAATGAAAAAAATCAATATTTGATAAATTCAAACATTGATGCTAATAAAGAAATAAGAAATTTCATCAATAATAATCTTTAATTAAATTTATGAAAAAAAAAATTGTTTATGTACCGATGGTTGCAGATATCTTGCATGAAGGTCATATAAATATACTTAACGTCTCTAAGAAACTTGGTAAAGTTGTTGTAGGTCTTTTTACAGATGAAGCTGTTGCAACATATAAAAAACCAACTTATTTGAATTACAATCAAAGAAAAATGACTTTAAAGAATTTAAAGCAAGTTGACGAAATTATTCCTCAAATTTCTAAAGATTATATTCCTAATGTTATTAAACTTAAGCCAGATTTTGTTGTTCATGGAGATGATTGGAAAAAAGGCCCTCTACAAGAACCCAGAAATAAGCTTATAAAAATTTTAAATAAATGGGGAGGAAAATTAGTTGAGCCAAAATATACGAAAAATATTTCTTCTAGCCAATTAAAAGAAAATATTAATAAAAAGGGAATTTCAACATCTAATAGAATTTCAAGTCTAAAAAAACTTTTAAAAGCGAAAAAAATTGTAAGAATATTAGAGTCTCATAATTCATTAACTGGATTAATAATTGAAAATTTGAATTTGAAAGAAAAAGGACAATTTCTAGAATTTGACGGCATGTGGTCCTCTAGTCTTACCGACTCTCTTACGAAAGGTAAGCCTGATAATCAGTCAGTAGATTATTCTACAAGAATTCAAAATTTATCAGAAATTATTGATGTTACTACTAAGCCTGTGATATTTGATGCCGACAACGGGGGTAGACTAGAGCATTTACCTTATTTAATTAAATCTTTAGAAAAAATCGGTGTTTCTGGAATTATTTTAGAAGATAAAAAAGGGTTAAAAAAAAATTCTCTTTTCTCGAATCAAAAAAATGCCAATCAAGATAGTGTAGAAGATTTTTGTAAAAAAATTGCTCTTGCTAAAGAAACAAAAATTTCAGACGATTTATTTATTATTGCAAGAATTGAGTCTTTTATATTCAATAAAGGTCTAAAAGATGCACTTTTAAGGGCTGAAAAGTATTCTAAGGCAGGGGCAGATGCCATAATGATACATAGTAAAGCAGACAACCCAAAAGAAATTTTTTCATTTTCTAAACAATTTTCAAAATCAAAATTTTTTAAACCTCTCGTAGCCGTTCCTAGTACTTATTCTGGAACTACTGAAAAACAATTAATTGAAAATGGTTTTAGCATTGTTATATACGCTAATCAGATGTTAAGAGCAGCATATCCAGCTATGAGGAATGCCGCAATTGATATACTAAAAAATCAAAGAGCAAAAGAAATTGAGAAAAAAATTACCCCTATCAAAGAAATAATTTCTTTAATTAAATAATAAAATTGATGATAAATGTAGCTAAGCTTATTTCAGCTTTAAAATCCTCTAAAATTGATTTTTTTACTGGCGTTCCTGATAGTATTCTTAAAGAATTCTGTTTGAAATTAGATAATTTCTCAGACAGAAAACATATAAGAGCTTCTAACGAAGGTAACGCTGTTGCAGTAGCAGCAGGATACCATTTATCAAATAAAAAAATTCCTTGTGTTTATATGCAAAACTCAGGATTAGGTAACGCAATTAATCCTTTAGCTTCTATTTGTCATAAAGATGTTTACTCAATTCCAATGTTGTTGATGATAGGATGGAGAGGCGCCCCCAAGATGCCAAAAACTGAGCCTCAACATATGGTTAAGGGAAGAATGACTATAACTTTACTCAGATCTTTAAACATTAAGTACATAATTTTAGATACCATCAAAGATCTCACCAAATTAAAAAAATTAATATCTTATTCTAAGAAAAATAATAGCCCAGTCGCTTGTTTAGTGAGAAAAAGTTTATATTCATCGGAAAAAAAAGAAAAAATTGAGAGTAACAAAAGCGGTATCGAGAGAATTGATGCAATTAAATTACTTTTAGAAAAAATAAAAAAAAAAACTTATATAATTTCTACAACGGGCTATACTTCCCGTGAATTACATGAATTAGAGTCCTTAAAAAATTATAAATTTGTTAAAAGTTTTTATAATGTAGGAGGTATGGGGCATGCTGCTTCTATTGCTTTGGCAACATCAATTAATAAAAAAAAACATACCACAATTTGCTTAGATGGAGATGGATCTATTTTGATGCATTTAGGATCATTAAACATGATTGGAAAATATGCAAAAAATAACTTTAAACATATTTTATTTAATAATTTTTCACATCAATCAGTGGGCTCACAAAAAACTAATTCTGAAATTGTTGATTTTAAGACCCTTTGTAAAAGTTTAAATTACCGTTCTTATGTAAGAGTTAAGTCTCTGAAGGAGTTTAATTCAAAAATTGATAGGTTTTTTAGAGCTACAGGGCCTAGTTTTATTGAAGTAGTTTGCAATCAATCAAAAAGTAAGAAAATTTTAGGCCGTCCAGGAAATTTTAAAGATAGAAAAAAGCTTTTTAATTAACTTAAACAATATGGGTAAAAAAAAAATAATTGACAATAAAAAAGGAATAGTTTTTTGGATTACAGGATTAGCTGGTTCTGGCAAAACATCAATTGCTAAAAAAGTTCTTCCTTTCATTCAAAGAAGATATGGCCCTACATTATCATTTAGTGGAGATGAATTAAGAAAAATATTAAATCTTAATAAATATACAAAAAAAGATAGATTTAAGATAGGACTAACTTATTCAAGGATTTGTCAAAACATATCTGATAAAAATGTAAATGTTCTTATTGATGTGGTTGGTTTATTTAAAAAGTTAAGAGCTAAAAATAAAAAAAATATTAAAAACTATGTGGAAATATATATTAAATCTTCTTTAGAACAAATAATCAAAAGAAAGAAAAAAAAATTATATTTTAATTTAAAAAATAAAAATAAAATTTGGGGGTCTGGACTTAAACCAGAGCTTCCACAGGACAGTCATATAGTGATAGAAAATGATTTTTCAAAATCCATTGATAAATTGAGCGAAGAACTAAAAAAAAAAATAATAAAAAGTATTAAATTTACTCATAAAAAATGAAAATTGTTTTATTAGTTGCAGGCAGTAGAGCTGGAGCTGAATTTTTTCAAAGCCTTTTGGATGGCAGTCATCAAGTATGTCAATTTCCAGGATGGATACAGTATGATAAAAAATTTAAAGAAATTCTTAATTTAAGGAACCCCGAAGAGATTGCTGAAAGTTTTTTAAAGAATTACAGCTTTTATTTTAACTCAAGCCAATCATCTCATGAAAGACACAATCAATTAGGAAAAACAAAAAATCAATTTTACGTAGTAGATCAAGATAAATTTAAAAGCAATTTTATTGAACTAATATCAAAAGAAAAATTAAGCAATTTTAATATATTTAAATTTTTACATTTAGCTTACGCAAAAACTAATAATCAAGATATTTTTAAAATAAAGATTTTGTTAGCAAACATCCATCTAGTTAAATATTGCCAGGAATTTGTAAAAGATTTTAATAATGAAGAAGGTATTGAAATAGTTCATACGATTAGAAATCCCCTGTCTGGCGTTGGTTCACCTGTTAATAATTGGTTAAAGTATAAAAATGGCAGCTTATTTAAACCTTCCTCATTCATTTATCATTTTAATCTTGTGGTCAATGGAATCTCAGATTTAGTGAAACTAAAAAAAGAAATAAGGATAATACAATTAGAAAAATTACACAGAGAAAATTTAAAAATTATGAAGGAGTTTTGCGAAATATACGATCTTGAATATATTGATCATATGAAGGAATCAACTTTTCTAGGTAAGTTATGGTGGGGAGATGCAGTCAGTGGTAAAGATTTAAATGGGGTTAATCAAAATTTTAAAATCTCTGTTCCAGAAAAGCTTTTTTTTAAAAAAGATATACAATTGTTAGAAAAATTAACCGAAAATATAATTAAAGTTTATCAATACGAATTTATTGGGGACAGAAGAGAGAATATTTTTTTCTTTCTCCCAATGAAGATTGAACTTCTAGTTATGTTAAATTCTTTAAAAAATTTTAAATTTTTTGATTTTTTAACCGCACCTTACTTTTGGTTTAAAAGGATTAAAATTTTATTATCAGCAAGAAGAAATAATATAAAGATGCCTTACACTTTAGGATCTTAAAAATAAAATTTAAATTTATGAATAAAATAAAATCTTTATTTGAAATCTTAGATAATAAAAACAAACTTTCCATTTTTTTCTTGTTAATCTCTATGTTTATTTATATGGCATTAGAGGTTACAAGTCTTAGTTTTCTTTATGCATTTCTAAATTCAACAACTTTGCAACAAGACTCCAAAGTATCAGAGTTTTTATTATCAGTTTTAAATAATCTTAATTTCAATTTTGACTCCAATAATACAACAAATATTTTGATGATTTCCTTTGTAATTATTTTTTTATTAAAAAATTTA
>MDTB01161313.1_pt1 | contig 15334 bp, 17 predicted proteins | sample 811161 | NCBI WGS metagenome assembly MDTB01 (sample SAMN05326650, study PRJNA326480) | marine metagenome | isolation source: seawater | place: Mediterranean Sea | collected 2009 | reverse complement strand
TGTTTACTATATGATTATTCTGCCACTGGCGGAAAAGAAACCAAGTATCCGTATGGTGACTTAGAGGAACATAACTACAGTTGTGGTAGTTCAATGCGTGATAGTATCAGGGCCCTTGGTCATGATGTATCGACATTTTCCTTATACCATATCGACGAAGATGGAACAGGAATGCATCGTCTGCTAAAAGCAATTAGCAAAGGCTATAAACCAGAAGCTGTATTTCTAATGCATGCTGGTTCACTAAAACATAATTTAGTTGACCTTTGGGAGCCAAATAATTTTAGATGGAATGACGGCCGTTCTATTGCTTTAATTGGAGAAGGTGGTGATGAATGGAGATCTTTTGATTATAACTTCCCCCATAATAGCAAGTCACATTTAGTTTTAACGTGTGATAATGAAGCGGCTTATGCGTATATGCAAAAAGGTGTTCAAGCAGAATGGTTTCCTGTTTGGGCTGATGAAAGAGTTTTCTTTAACGATAATAGGGAAAGAACAGTAGACATATCAACCACTGCTGTACCAACCGAGATTAGAAACGCTAGAGGCTTCTTACACTTAAATGACACGATCCAGAATCATTTTGGCGAAAGATTTCAAAACCCAATGAGACATCGTCAAGGAATGAGTTATATTCCTATGATGGAAAACGGCGATCTATTTCGTAGATCTAAAATTGTATTTCAGTGTTCTAGTAGTGGCGAGATGACGCGTAGAATTGTTGAAGGAGCTGCTTGTGGAGCTGTAGTTGTTACCGATGCGCTTGCTGCTGTAAGAAAAATAAACTCTCTTTTTGTTCCAAACCAAAGCATCGTCTATTATCAAGCAGTTGATGAATGTATCGAAAAAATGACTCTATTACTAGAAAATGACAAACGCAGAAAAGAAATTGCTGCTGCGTCAGAAGCTAGAATTCTAAAGCATCATACTGGTTTGGCTCGGGCTCGTGATCTTCTTACACACATAGAGAATTATTTTGGAAGGTACTAATGGATAACTACCAGCAAGAACTATATGAAAAATTTTCACCGTTTCTTCTTCGTAGAAATGAAGCTCCGTATCCTCCAGCTCATAAGGGCGAATACTTAGAGGAGTACTTTGTTAGGCAATTTAGAGACGATGATAAACAGTACGAAAGATATTTTATTCCCATCCACTGGACAGCTGTTTTTAACTATCGTGTTAAAGAAGGCTTACAGCAGGGTACTCCGAATTGGCACCTTAGGCAAGAGCTCTTTAGAGCGATAACAGAATTAGACACAAGTAAAAAATATTTTACGGTATCAACTCACGACGATGCTCCTCAAGGTAACTTTGGTTTTGATGTTACGCACTTCTACGCTGGTGGAAGATCTGAACTTTCCGGAACTACTCCCATTCCCCTATTGTGGTCTGGATATGAGTCTGTTCCCGACATTCAAAAAATGATATTTTGTTCTTTTGTTGGTTCGATTACTCATGACATCCGGCCTAAAGTTCTTATTCCATTGCAAGAAAAACCCGGGTACGTTATACAAGCTTTTGAGTGGGTGCAAGACGTACCAGAAGACAGGCAGTCTATTTTTCAAAATGTTTTATGGAATTCTAGATTTACCCTATGTCCACGTGGATATGGAGCAAACAGCTATAGAATCTACGAAGCAATGCAGGCAGGCTCGATACCAGTCTACGTTTCGGATAAATTTATGCTTTCCTGGTCTGATGAAATCGACTGGAACGAATTTTGTGTTATTATTCCAGAGAATAAAGTTTTAGAGACAGATGCAATACTTCGTAGTATTACCGAAACCCAAGTACGAAAAATGCAGGAAAAATTAAAAGAGGTTTATCCAAAATACTTTACTATTCCTGCCGCTTATAATCAAATTACTAGGAGATTAACATGAAAAAAGTTTTGTTCGTAATGGCTGAATATCCAGATTGGAGACAGGATTTCTTTGAAAAGAATATGTCGCCAACTAACAAGGCCTATGCCGAGAAACATGGGTTTGAATACATAGAGATGAGAAAGCTTCCTAGAGAAGAAGATGGAAACTTTTGGCGAAATAATCCTACATGGGCAAAACACAAGGTAGTTTATGATTGGATCCAAGAAGGTTTTCTACAAGACGGTGATATAGTTTCGCATGTTGATGCAGACATCTGCATTTTTAACGATGAACAATCGTTTGAGCTTGAACCTGGTAAATCATTTGGCTACGCAATCGATTCTTGCAATACTCATTGTATGGGAGCGTATACTTTAAGAGTTAATGAATGGTCTAGAGAAATGCTTAGACACATGCTATCAGAAGATTTTTATGAACGTATGAAAGATGATCATCATTGGCAATCTTTTCGAGAGCAAGCTGCTTGGTATACCATGAGTGGTACTATCTATCATTCTTGGGTCCCTTTTACAGATATGCCCAACTACGGATTCCATTCAGCGGTAACAAAAGAATTAAAGTATAGTCTAGAAGAATTAGAAGAGCACGTACAGATTTTCTCTACTGATTGGAATGTTACCCATGTTGCTGGTGAAGGATTTAATGATTACTTCATGATCCCTACCGACAGAAAAGATACTATTTTTAGACATTTTGCAGGTGGTCAAAGATGGCAACAAGCTTATTTTGACAAGACACAGATGGATGTCTTTTTATCTCCTGCTCATCTAGGAACAAGGGCTCAAAAAGAAGAACTAGAAAATTCCAACTGACCAAATAAGTTTATTACGTTATAATAAAATTCCATTGGAGTGATTTAATGCTAGAAATAGAAAATATAGAAGAGAAATTTAAAAAAATTGTAGCCTCGTCAGAATGGCTAGAATTTCAAGAAAAGTTTAATAATTGTGACGATATATACGTCCTTGGCCATGGAGGTAATCTTGCAGTAGCTGATCATACAGCTGTAGATATTACTAGACTGTCGAATGGTGAAAAGAATGCAGTATGTCCAAGCTCGGCTGTTCTTGCGACGTCTCTTATAAATGATACTAGCTTTGACCAATGGATGGTTAACTGGCTGGCTTATAGAACAACGAATCGAACAGATGCCCAGCTTAAGAAATCATTGGTCTATGGTATATCATCTTCAGGTAGATCTACAGACGTAATTAAAGGTTTACAGTGGGCTTCAGATCACGGACTAGAAACGGTTCTTGTAACAGGAACACCTGTAAAAACAAAGATTCCAAATTGTACAGTTGTTTTACTAGATACAGAATACTACCATACGTGTGAAGTGCTTACACTTTTACTGCAGTATCAGCTGACTCATGGGTCTGGTAGAATATGTCCACCTATAGGAAAAAACTCACCTGAAGAACTAGAAAAACAAAATTGGAAAGGTGGCATTAGAAAACACAGTTACCCTGATGAACAAATTAACGTTGGTGTAGATTTCGATGGAGTTATCCACAAATGCTCTAAAGGCTACTATGATGGAACAATCTATGACGATCCGATTCCTGGGTCTTTTGAGGGATTAAAGAAATTAGCTGAAAAGTTTACTGTAATCATCTATACCTGCAAAGCAAAACCAGATCGAGGCTTAGTTAACGGAAAAACTGGAACAGAGCTAGTTTGGGAATGGCTAGAAAAACATGACATGGCACAGTTTGTTAATAAAGTAACCTCAGAAAAACCTAGAGCGGTTTTTTACATTGACGATAAAGCTTTTAGGTTTGAGTCCTGGGATCAACTATTTTCAAATACAGAAAATTATTTTAAGGATTAAAATATGAAAAATATGAAGATCTACATCGTAACCTATAATCGTAATGATTGCCTTAATAAGACTTTAGATAATCTGTTTTCTACGGATTTTTCTAATTTTGAAAACACCGAAGTCAATGTTATAAACAATCATTCTAATTTTTTTCTAGAGGAAAGACATAAGGGTAGGGTAAACGTCATCCACAATATGACACGACCGGACTATTCTAATGGTAACCTTGCCAGAGATTGGAATACAGCTTTAGTAAATGGATTCAAAAATCTTAACAAGCCGGATTCCAAATATGTTGTTACAATGCACAATGATTGCCGATTACACCCCAACTGGGTTGCTAATATGCTTGAAATGTTTAACAAGGGATATAGCTTTCTTGTCGGAGAAGAAGGCGATAATATTATTTGCTATAAGCCAGAAGCGGTAAAAAAGATTGGTCTATGGGATGAAAGAATTCATGGTATATATCATAAAGAAGGTGACTATATGATTAGAGCGCTTATGTATAACAAGGATAAAAGCTGCATAAACGATACAATGCACCGCCGCCTTTTAAACCAGCATGACGCTTTACCACTAGACATTGGTTTTGATTCTACATCTGACCCGGGCCATAAACAACGTTTTCATGCCGATGGCCAACCGGCAAGAGAGCACTCTACCCAACTCTTTAAACTAAAATGGCAAGGTACCCATCACACGACACCAGATATAAGTGGATGGCTAACTGACTGGTCTCAAGATTTTATAAATAATCCGCCGTCAGCTCCTAAGATGCCAAATTTTGTATATTATTGGTTTTTTGAAAAGGATGTTGAAAATCTAAGGGAAAAAGGATATGTCGGATTCTAAGGAATGTCCAATCATAATTGGTGTTTCTGGAGGGTCGGGTGTTGGAAAATCTTTTTTATCTAATGCCCTGCAAAGATTATTTGGAATTGAAGATTGTATAGTTTTAAGTACGGATGATCTTCACAAATACGAAAGAGGAGACATTAATTGGCAGGCGACTACACACTTAAATCCTGCAGCTAACAACATAGATCTTGGCCTTTTAGATCTAAAACGATTAAAAAACGGCACCGCAATCCAAAGATCGATCTATTGTCATAAGACGGGAAAGCATCTGCCACCGGTAAAAATAAATCCGTCAAAGTTTATAGTACACGAAGGATTGCATGGGTTTTACGGTAAAGAGATGAGTAATCTTTGCAATGTTAGGATATTCATAGAAACAACCGATCGTTTAAAAAAACATTGGAAGATATGTAGAGACATTACAAAACGAGGTTACAAGGTTTCGGATGTTTTAAGATCTATGGAAAGACGATTGCCCGATTACGAAAAACACGTGCTTCCTCAAAAAAACTCTGCAGATCTAGTTGTTTATCTTTCTGAAAGCGAGCCCATTAAAAATTTAGGAGATGCAGATGAAAATATTCGTATCAACACTAAATTCTTTGTAGATAGCTGCCACACAAAAAGTAAGCTCCTAAAAGACATTGTTAATTTTCTTGATAATGATTCTAGGGAATTAAATGATTTTATTTACTATTCGAAAGAAGTCGGATTAGATGATACATTAATAACTGTTTCTGGCGGTAATACTAGTATTAAGAAGACAACTGGTAAGAACTTATCTGTAAGAAATGTACAGACTGTTTATATAAAGTCGTCTGGAAGCAAACTCAAATATATCGACCATGCCAATGGCTATAGTTCAATTCCTTATTTTAAGAATAAACGATTTTGCACATCATTACTTGCTTTAGAAGATAAAAAAATCGGTGATGCTGCCATGTATAAAAGGTTTGCACACTTAGATAAAAAGCCATCAATGGAATATGGTTTACACTTGATTATACCTTCTAAAGCTATAGTCCATACACACCCAGTTTACCTAAACTCTATTCTTTGCTCTAAAAATTCAAAGGCTATTGTGGATGAATTATTTCAAGGCTGGGATTACAGATATATTCAATATGCTGCTCCTGGTTTCGAGCTCACAAAAGCTGTTTATAATAAAGCGCCTCAAGAAAAAACTATCTTATTTTTAGAAAACCACGGGCTTGTTGTTGGTGATGATACAATGAAGCTATGCATGCAAAAGACTAAGCGTATTAACGAGAAATGCAAATATTATCTAGCACAGAAAATAAACAATTTTATCCAGTACGAAGATTTTAAACACGCTAATTTAGTTCCAGCTGGACACTTAATACCGGACAGTGTAGTATTTGATACTAACATGCCGAAAGATTTGCTAAAATCAATTCTATACATTGAACAAACATCTTCTATTATAGACACAATAAGATATCTGCCGCCCGAAGAAATAAAATACATTTCTGAAATGGCATTTGAGAAACATAGGGCAAAAGTATGAAAGTTGTAATACCCATGTCTGGTATGGGGCAAAGATTTGTTGATGCTGGTTATTTTTTACCGAAACCTTTGATAGGCGTCGGCGACAAAATGATTATTGAATACATCGTCGATATGTTTGATAAAGAAAGCGATGACTTTGTTTTTATTGTTAACAACTTGCATATTATTGAATTTGGAATTGATAAAGTAATAAAAGAGTTGGTTCCTTCTGCTACCGTAGTTGCCATTAATCCACATAAATATGGGCCAGTTTATGCAGTTCAAGCAGCTTATCAACACATTGAAGACGATGACGAGGTCATAGTTGCGTATTGTGATAATCCACACGTTTGGGATTATGACGATTTTAAGAACCATGTTCAAAAAAATAATCTAGATGGTTGTATTTTAACACATACAGGCTTTCACCCGCACAGACTTAATTCTACTAGGATGGCATACCTAAAAGTAGACAACCAAAACAGGTTACTAGAAATCAAAGAAAAAGCCAGTTATACAAACGACCACTGGTCCGAACATGGTTCCACAGGAACCTATTACTTTAAGACTGGTAAAATTATCAAACATTACTTTAACGAGTGCGTTAGACGAAATATTACTCATAACGGCGAATACTATGTTACACTTGTCTACAATATGTTGGTCGAAGATAATTTAAACGTTTCTTTTTATGATACTGAATTTGCGATGGTCTTTGGTACTCCCGCTGAAGTTCGAAACTTTGAGGCTTGGAATACAATTATAAATTCTTCTCAGGTAAAGTGTGAAGAAGATGCTAAAAACTGTTATAAATATTGGAGCAAATACTATGGAAAATAAAGTCATTTTCGTCGATGTTGACGAAACAATTTGTACACACCCAGATTCTGACGCTACTAGCAGGGTTGGAGCTAGAAATTATGAAAATGCAGTACCAATAGTAGAAAACATCAAGAAAATAAATGCTTTATATGATGCTGGAAACACCATTGTTTATTGGACAGCAAGAGGCTCAAGATCTGGTATTGACTGGACCGATCTGACAAAAGAACAGCTAATAAAGTGGGGTGCAAAACATCACGGCTTGAGACTTGATAAGCCTTACTTTGACGTTTTTGTAGACGATAAAAATCTTCGAATCGAAGAGGTCTAAATGAGGTATATCTCGCATAGGGGAAACCTAGCAGGACTATTTCCAGATGAAGAAAATTCCCTAAAATATATTGACAATGCCATTAGTGTTTGCGGTGATGTTGAGATCGATCTTAGATCTTACGATAGCAAGCTTTACCTGGGTCATGATGAACCACAGTATTCGGTTACCCCAGAATGGTTATTTGAAAGAAGGCACAGCTTATGGATTCATGCAAAGGATTGGGAATCATTACAGTTCTTAAATAAGACTAACCTGCAATACTTTTGGCATCATCATGACGATTTTACTTTGACTAGCACAGGGCATATTTGGTCACATAACTTTGATCTACCAATGAACAACATGTGTATAGTTCCACTTTTAAGTCTTAAAGAATTAAAGTCCTATAATCAGACTGGTTTTTTTGCCGTTTGCTCTGATTTTATTTTTGAAGCACAACAAAAATTTGGTGAAAAATGAAATTCGCTTGGCAGCAAATACCATCTTCCTCTATAACTGAATTACTTTGTCTTTCTACATGTGATGGCATAGTATTGGATACAGAGCACTCCCTGTGGAACGAACAGACAGTGTCTCTTTGTCTTTCAATTATTAAATGGTCTGGCAAATCAGCCTATGTTAGATTAGGTGAAGTTAATAAACTTGTTATTTCTAAAGCTTTAGATGCTGGCGCTGATGGTTTAATATTTTCAACAATTGAAACACCGGAACAGTTACGCAAAATTAAAAGCTATGCAAATTACCCTATTTACGGCGGGACCCGAGGCCTAGGACTAGTACGAAGTAATTCTTGGGGTGATGATAATTTAATGTCTAAAAGAAAGCCGATTATTATACCACAAATTGAAACAGTCACAGGGGTAAAAAATATAGAGGCGATATATTCTGAAGGCGCTGACTTTTTTCTTGTTGGTCCTTATGATCTTTCAAGTAGTTTAGGAATTCCTGGCGATTTCGAAAATGAAGTATTCCGTCATGAAATTCAAAAAATATACAAAGCAGTACCAAAAGAAAATTTAGCAATCCACATTCCAGATAATGTTCAGTCGCACATATCAAAATACTCAGATTGGGGTTTACTAGCTTTAGGTATGGATACAAGTTCTTTAATTGAAAAAAATAAAGAACTGTTTGGTGGATAAATGAATATATTTGTTCCGATTAAAGCTAATTCTCAAAGAGTGCCAAATAAAAACTTTAGAATGTTTGGAAAAGAGCCACTTTATAAGCATACACTTCTTAAGCTTTTTAATCACGATGTTTGGGTTAGTACAGATTGTAGTGGAATTATTAAAGCAATAAAAGAAGACTCAAGGTTAAGCCACGTTACTCCTTACCTAAGAAGAAACGATCTTTGCGGAGACGAAGTATCTGTATGTAGTCTTATCTCTGACTGGATAGAGACATATCAGATAAAAGGTATTGCATGCCAGCTACACGTAACTAGCCCATTTCTTACAGTTAAAACACTTGAGAAAGCATTTAAAATGTTCGAACCTGGGTATGGCTACGATTCTATTTTTTCATGCGACAAATTACAGGTAAGGATGTGGAGAAATGAAAAATATGGTCTTTGTCCGGTTAACCACAACCCCGTAGATCTTAAGCAAACCCAAGATTTACCTCCGTATTATGCAGAAAATTCTTTATTTTATTTTTTTAAAGTAAAAATCCTGCAGCAAGTTGGCAACCGTATCGGCGTTAATCCATGGCCGGTGGAGACAACGTTTCCAGAAAATGTTGATATTGATAATGAGTCGGATTGGGATTTTGCGCAGAAATTATTAGAGGTGATAAAATGAGAATTGCTTTATGCTTATCTGGCCAACCTAGATTCGTTAAACAGGGCTTTAACTATTTCAAAAAGAATGTTTTTGATGTCAACGATACAGTCGATGTATTTGCCTTTTTGTGGTGGGATCCTTCTAAAATAGGTCAACTCCACTCCGAAGAACTGATTGCAAAAAACGATCCAAGAAAAACTACAGTTTGGCAAAAAAGCGACTTAGAGGATTTTAAAACTTCTTATGGTCCTTGGCTAAAAAGTTTCGAAACAAGCCTAGGCTTTGACGTAAATACATTCCCGCCAGAAATGTATGAAACTTGGGGGCAGTTTACAAGAGAAGTTTGCTCAATGTTTTATTCATATAAAAAAGTAAACGAGCTAAAGACTAAACATGAAACTGAGAATGGATTTAAGTATGATTGGGTTATTAGATCTAGGCCAGACTTTGCAGTTAATAAGCCCATAGACTTTTCTCAACTTGATAAAAGTAAGCTATACATTCCAGATACCGGTATTCCAAGAAAACACAATTACGCTATTTGCAATAATTTTGGATTTAGTTCTAGTGAAATAATGGATACGTACTGCGAAATATTTGATAACCTTGAAGACTATGTTCTAAAAAACGGTTGCCGTTTAGATGGCGGAGAGTCCACTATGTTTCACCATCTTTATAGGAATGGTTTTGAAACGGAAAAACCTGGTTTTGAAAACTTACTTCTACCAAATAAGCATGACCGACACAAATTACAGAGCATACCAAGCAACCACCGGTCTAGTAAATTGCCTATAATGATTAATCAAACATATCTCAAGTGTTATAATGGGTATACGTTAGACTATGGTGATGCTTGGATAATAAGGAAATATTGAGGAATAAATGAAAACTAAATTAAAACTTAACTTTGAAAATTTTTGGCCTGACTATCAAAAAAGAGACAATTATTGGTTTAATCTGCTATCTACTAAATTTGATGTAACAATCAGTGATAAGCCAGATTTACTCATTTTTAGCTATGACTATACTGGCAAAAGACTTGATAAAACCTACGATCCAAGTGAAACAGTAAAAGTATTTTTTGGCTGCGAAAACGTTCAGCCAGATTTTAATGACTGCCACGCCGCAATAAGTCAAAAGTATATCGATCAAGATAATCATTTTCGATTGCCACTTTGGACACAATATGTAAACTGGTTTGGAAGCCGTCCAATGGTATCAAATAGAGATCAGTGTTACCTAATTGATCCTAATAGTTTACTTCAGAAAAAATTCGATCCAGACTCCTTACTCAAGCAAAAGACAAATTTCTGTAACTTCCTGTATACTCAGCCTCGTGGCCTAAGAATGACTTTTATGGACTATTTTAAAGGATATAAGAAAATCGATTCAGCCGGCAAACTTCACAATAATATGGGTGGTACGGTACAAGGAAGATCTGATCACATATTTAAAATTATGTGGCAGGAGTCTTACAAATTTACTGCCTCTTTAGAGAACGATCTAGACCCAGGTTGGACGACAGAAAAATTATTGCATCCTATGTCAACGCTTAGTTTACCTATATATTGGGGCAACGAGAGAGTATCTGACGAGTTTAATACCGAAAGCTTTATCAACATTCACGACTTTGATTCAGTTGAGTCAGCGGTTGAATACGTTAAAGAGGTTGACAATAATCAAGATCTTTACTTAGACATTATGTCTAGGCCTTGGTTTAAAAACCGTGAGTTCCCAGAACACATAAAGCCAAAGGCTGTGTTGGAATTTTTAGAAAAAACGCTAGATGAAGGATGTTAAATGGTAGATCTTTCAAAAATAAAAACCTATATTCTGCACTATACTAAATTGACAGGCAGACGCCAATATATGGAAGGGATTGTTGAGCAGCTTAACTTAGACGCTACTTGGATAACTGACTTTGATCAAGAAGTAATGGTTGATGACTTGCTAGATGAGTATCATAGACCATCTGTAGAAGATTGGAATACTAAAGTTGGTGCTTTATGGGACATAAATGCTCATGGCCATAGACCCTTAAAGCCGTCCGAGATTTCTTTAACAGCTAAACATGTTGATGCTTTAAAACGTATATCTGAAGATGATGCTCCATTCGGTCTTATCTTAGAAGACGATGTACTATTGGCTTCAAATCCTGAGGAGGGATTACACTTTACACATGTTCTTAACCATTATTTTAAAGATACACCGGAGGATTGGGACGTTATATTTCCAGGAAACGGTTATGGCATTGGATTAGACCACAATAAGCAAAAATCAGTCCCTGACCAAAAAGTCTATTTAGCAAACCATCCAGCATCTCGGTGTACCGAGGCTATGTTTGTCAAGAAAGAAGCAGCTAAAAAATTATACGATGCTATGAAGCCGTTTACTCTAGTATGCGACTGGGAATATGGCTGGCAGTTTTATAATCTAGGTTTAAAAGTTTATTGGTACGAACCTGCAATTATTACACAAGCGAGCCACGCTCTGGATTTAGGCACAATCCAGGGTATACCTGAATTTTTTAGATCTACTTTGAGGTGACCATGAGTAAAAGTTACAAAATACTGTTTTTTTCTCCGCACATTACGGTCCGCGGGACCGAAGTAACGATGTATGACTTTGCTGACTATGCAGAAAAGCTTTTAGGGCACAAGTCATACATTACCTACGTAGCAAACCATCCAGAAAACGATCAGACCGCTATTGATAAATTTGTCAAGCGCTTTGGTGATAGAGTGGTTCCTTTTGAGGTGCCAGGCATAACAAAATTCTGGACAGAAAAAACAAGCGAAATAAAAGATGGAATAAATGCAACTGCTAGATCTGTTGAGTCAGACTATTTCTACGTTCAGAAAAAAGGCGATGACGATGGTATCCACTGCGATGAGTGTAAATCAGTTATTCTATGCTGCGGCGTAACATGTCAGCCTCACGGCCACCGATATGGCTACGTTTCACCTTGGCTGTCCAAGGTCGCTAGTAATGGAGAGTATCCATGTGTTCCGACACCGGTTTACCTTCCTGATGTTGAGGGTGATTTAAGGGAAGAATTTGGAATTCCAGAAGAAGCAACTGTATTTTCTAGAATGGGCGGAAATGATACTTGGAATTTGCCATTTGCTAACCAAGTAGTTGAAGCGGTTGTTAACCATAGACAAGACTGTTACTTTATGTTTATGAATACTCCAAAGTTCGTCGATCATCCCCGCGTTATATTTTTACCTGCCAATGCTGACATGGAATATAAGACTAAATTTATCCAAACAGCTGATGCTTTATTACATTGTCGCCTTGAAGGTGAGTCTTTTGGCTTGACTTGTGCAGAATACTCAATAAAAAACAAGCCCGTAATTACTTGGTGGGGATCATCTGAAAGAAACCATATTGAAATTCTAGGCGAGAAAGGCGTCTATTATAAAACGCCGCAAGACCTAGCTGACATTTTGTGTTTACTTAAGCCAATGCCAGATCGGGACTGGAATGCGTATAAAGATTATGCACCAGAAAAAGTTATGCAAGTTTTTTCCGATAAATTTTTGGATAACGAATGATTATAACTAGTTGCCCTCTCAGAATATCTATTGCTGGAGGATCAACAGATCTTCAGGATTTTATCGATATTAATGGATATGGCTCTGTAGTAAATTTTGCGTGTACAGCTAGAACTTATATTAGCCTTCATGAAAACAACAGAGGCAAATATATTGTTAACTGTAGCAACCATGAAGAAGTTGATACGATTCAAGAGATATACAATGATGTTGTTCGTGTTGTACTTGAAATGTTTCCATGTCCGCCGATAACGATCACGTTTAATACCGATATTCACACATCGGGTTCTGGTCTTGCTTCATCGACAAGTTATTTGATAGCTTTACTAAAGGCAGTCATTATATACAAAGGCTTAAATTATTCAGAGCACGCAATATGCAAGCTGGCTTTAGAACTAGAAAGAAAATTTAATCCAAAAACAGGTTATCAAGATCCATTTGGATGTGGTTTTCCGTCACTTAAGAAAATGACATTTTTTAAAGACACAAATGTCGATGTTAGGCATCTAGATTATTCTATGTTTGATAATTTCTTTATCGATTTAGTTTGGACAGGTGTATCTAGATCCTCTACAGCTCAGTTGATTAACAAAAAAAATAAGCCGGTTCAGAATAGGAAAGTTTTATTAGAACACGTAGATTTAGTTGAAAAAGCAATACTTCAAAAAGACGATAAAACATTGTTTAAAGTCATTAATTCTGGTTGGCAAAAGAAAAAAGATTTGTTTCCTCATATTCTAGATAATAAATCAACAGCAGAAATTGACTTTATGCTTTCTAGAAACGAAAATGTTTTAGCTCATAGACTGTGTGGAGCTGGAAATGGCGGCTATTTTTTAGTTTTTTCAAAATCAAAATGTAAATTTGACAACTCTATCGCTATTAATATATGTAATCGAGGAATTATTGGAACAGAAATATGAAGTTAGACGAGTTACAAGAAGCAGTAGAAGCTATTGATAGGTCAGAAATACAGAAATTTATAGATATAGTAAGTCAGCACGAAAAAATAGTCATTATTGGTAATGGTGGGAGTAATGCCATAGCTTCGCATATTTCTCAAGACTATACTAAACAGCTAAAAAAGAAAGCATTTTCATTTAGCGATCCTAGTAGGTTAACCTGCTATATAAATGACTATGGAATGGAAAAAGCCTATGCTCAATTTTTAAGTGAGTTTGCTTCTACCGAAGATTTAGTTATTTTAATTTCCTCAAGCGGAAACTCGCCGAATATTTTAGCTGCTGCAAAGCATTGCATCCAACATAAAATCAAATTTGTAATCTTAACCGGTTTTGATTATAATAATAAACTAAATGCGTACGAAAAGCTGACAGAAGCTGCATTTTGGGTTGATTCAAAAAGCTATGGCGTGGTCGAGTGCGTACATCAGATAATTTTACATACACCTTGCTAGACGGAGCTATTAATGATTAGACTAGTTGAAGACACAATAGATGAGAGGGATATAGGTAAGCTTATACAATGGCTCAAAACATGCCCACGTCTTACTAAGGGCCCTAAAACTGTTGAGTTTGAGAAGGCTTGGGCAAAATATCTAGGAACTAAAGAGTCTGTCTTTGTAAATTCAGGCTCTTCTGCTAATTTAGTAATGCTACAGGTGCTACTTGAAACAGGTAGAATCAAAAAAGGAGACTCGGTAGTAGTACCAGCTCTTGCTTGGGCCACAGATTTATCACCAGTTGTTCAACTAGGCCTAAAACCCATTCTTTGTGACTGTAATCTTGAAGACCTTTCAGTAGATCTAGATCACTTTGAAGACTTAGTGCATGAAAACCCAGATATAAAAGCGATTATGTTCGTAAGTGTGCTGGGATTAGTTCCAAATATGGATCGTCTTTTACAGATCTGTAATGATCACTCTGTTTTTCTCTTAGAGGATTCTTGTGAATCATTCGGCTCACAGTATAAAGGTCGTAATTTAGGAACATTTGGGATAATGTCTACATTTTCTACTTATTTTGGCCACCATTTATCAACTATTGAGGGCGGTGTTTTAGCAACAAACGATGAAGACATCGCCGCGGCAGCTCGATGTATTCGCAACCATGGATGGGATAGAGATTACCCAGAAGAAAAAAGAAAAGAATTGCGTGAGCAGTGGGGAGTTAGTGAATTTGATTCGCTTTATACTTTCTATATGCACGGTTTCAACGTAAGGTCCACAGATCTACAAGCATTTATTGGTATTGGCCAACTAGATAAAGCAGACGATGTAAATACTAAACGCGAAACAAATTTTAACCTGTATCAAGCGAACATTAAAAACTCTTATTGGAAACCCATATACAGAGAAAACACTTTTTGTTCTAATTTTGCATATCCTGTCATTAATCCAAATAGGGATAAAATTGTAGCGGAACTTATTAAGCAGAAAATCGAAGTGCGTCCAATGATCTGCCGATCGATGGGTGTCCAGCCTTTTTATGTTAAGCTCTATGGTAAACAACAGTTAAAAAATGCGGACATTGTTGACAAGTTTGGAATGTATGTTCCTAATCATCCATCGATGACAGAAGAGGATATTAAAAAAGTGTGTGAAATTATTAATAGGTTCTCGGAGTCTAAGTGAGTATCATACAGGAACATAAACTAATACACATCCATTCTGCTAAAACTGCCGGCTCTTCCATTGCAAAATATTTTAATAGTGAAAGAGGACACCACAATATAGCGCAGTATAAGCTAAAATTAGAAAATTTTAAAGACTATAAAAGTTTTGTTGTTGT
>MDTB01193567.1_pt1 | contig 15336 bp, 16 predicted proteins | sample 811161 | NCBI WGS metagenome assembly MDTB01 (sample SAMN05326650, study PRJNA326480) | marine metagenome | isolation source: seawater | place: Mediterranean Sea | collected 2009 | reverse complement strand
TATATATGGAAGTGACTCCACAAATATAAAAACGGTATTGAATATTTTATCAGGTTTTTCTTTAGGTGCTTCTTCGATTGCTTTATTTGCTAGAGTTGGCGGTGGTATTTATACAAAAGCAGCGGATGTAGGTGCTGATTTAGTAGGGAAAGTTGAGGCTGGGATCCCTGAAGATCACCCCTTAAATCCTGCTACTATAGCAGATAACGTTGGAGATAATGTAGGTGATGTAGCTGGTATGGGTGCTGATTTATTTGAATCTTATGTCGGTTCAATAATTGGATCAATGGTCCTTGGATCAAGCATAGTTGTTATGGGTCAGTATGATGTGAATTTCATTATATTACCACTTATGATTGCTGCTTCAGGAGTTTTGGTTTCGATAATTGGGACTTTTATGGTTTCGGTTAAAGAAGGTGGAGACCCTCAAAAAGCATTAAGCCGAGGTGAGTTTGGTAGCGCAGCTATTATGGTTGCTGTAATTTATGTTTTAATCCAAACATATCTTCCAGATACATTTGTTCAAAATCAAGAAACATTTACTAGTAATGGTGTTTTTTTTGCAACATTGATTGGACTTTTAGCGGGTTTAGGAATTGGTTTAATTACAGAATATTATACGGGTACAGGCACTAGTCCAGTGAAATCTATTGCTAAACAATCTATGACTGGAGCAGCAACTAATATTATAGCAGGCTTAGGAGTTGGTATGCAATCAACAGCTGTTCCTATTTTGATTATTTCATCTAGTATAATCGGAGCGTACCATTTTTCTGGCCTTTATGGAATTGCAATGGCAGCATTAGGTATGTTGGCTAATACAGGGATACAATTAGCAGTTGATGCATACGGACCAATTTCAGATAATGCTGGTGGAATTGCTGAAATGGCGGAGTTACCAAAAGAGGTGAGAGAAAGAACAGACAAACTTGATGCTGTAGGGAATACTACTGCTGCAATTGGAAAAGGATTTGCGATTGGATCTGCAGCCCTCACAGCCCTTGCTTTGTTTGCCGCTTTTATGGTTCAGAGTGGAATTAAAAGTATAAACATAGCTGACCCTTGGGTGATGGCAGGTTTGTTTGTAGGTGGGATGCTACCTTTTTTATTCTCATCAATGGCTATGGGTGCTGTTGGTAGGGCAGCCATGTCAATGATTGAGGAAGTAAGAAGGCAGTTCAGAGATATTCCAGAATTAAAAAAAGCATTAGATTTGATGAATTTAAAAAACGAAAGTAAATGGAACGATATTGACAAAGCAACTTACGAAGAAGCGTTATCAAAGGCAGAACATGGACGTTGTGTAGAAATTTCAACACAATCTGCAATTAAAGAGATGGTTCTGCCAGGCTTACTTGCAGTTATTTCTCCTGTCTTAGTAGGTTTTGTTTTTGGTCCTGAAACCTTAGGTGGCTTATTAGCAGGAGTGACAGTTTCCGGTGTTTTGATGGCAATCTTTCAATCTAACTCTGGTGGTGCTTGGGATAATGCAAAAAAAATGATTGAAGAAGGCATAACTTTTGATACTGAGCAGATTGGGAAAGGATCAGAAGCTCACAAAGCGTCAGTAGTAGGCGACACAGTTGGAGATCCATTTAAGGATACATCAGGGCCTTCTTTAAATATATTAATTAAATTGATGTCAGTGGTCTCATTGGTCATTGCACCTCTTATTACTTAAAAGATAAGGAGCTAAAATGCGATATTATGAAACAATTTATATAGTAGATCCAAATCTGGAGAATACTATATTAGAAAAAACGATGACTGAAATAGGTCAAGAGCTTGAAAAAACAAAAGCTAAAATAATTAATCATAGAGATTGGGGAAAAAAAAGGTTAGCATATCAGGTGGATAACCAAAAATACGGATCTTTTATTCTTTTACAATTTGAGATTGAAGAACTAAGTAAAATGAACGATTTTGACTCGTGGCTAAAATTAAACAGCTCGGTTTTGCGACATATGACAATTTCTTTGAACCAAAAGCCTGATAAATATGTTGATACATCATCTGTCAGCAAACTTAACGAGGGCAATGATGTGGAATTACAATCAGATAATAATGATAATAAAATTGATGTTGAAAAATCTTTAGACACTGAGTCAACTGAATCAAATAAGGAGAAATAAAAATGGCTTTTCAGAACAGAAGAAAATTCTGCTATTTTAAAGAAAATGGAATTGTGGATATTGATTATAAAGACGTAAAACTTCTTCGTCGCTTTGTTAATGATCAAGGTAAAATCATGCCCAGAAGGATTACAGGAACAAGTTCCAAGATGCATCGAAAGTTAGTACGTGCAATTAAGCGTTCTAGGTCAATAGCACTTATGCCTTATGTTGAAAATAATTTAGAGTAAAAGGGTTACTTATGAAAATCATATTAATATCTGATTATGAAGGACTTGGAAAAGCAGGTGATCTAATTGATGTTAAGCCTGGATTTGCAAGGAATAGACTTCTTCCTAACGGGTTTGCATTAAGGGCATCAAAGAAAAACATTGCCCTTATTGAAGAGAAGAAAAAAGTTCTTGAAATCAGTAAAATGAGGGAAGACGCTTCATTGCAAGACCTTTTAAAACAACTATCAAAAACTGAAATTACAATTGAAGCGCAAGTTGGTGAAGAAGAAAAGATGTTTGGGTCTATAACTTCAAATGATATACACAAGTCTTTAGAAGAAAAAGGTATTTTGATTGATCGAAACACTATACTACTTGATTCGCCTATAAAATCTTTAGGGATTTTTCATGTAAAAATTCGATTATCCAAGGATCATGAATGTGATGTTAAAGTATATGTAATTAAATCCTAAATTTTTCTGAAAATAAAAATGTTTGCTGAAGTTGCCTTCCCAATTCGCAGTTTTCAAACATTTACGTATTCCATTCCTACTGAACATATGTCAGTAATAGATATAGGGACTCGTGTTTCTGTCCCTTTCCGAAATAAAATTATTCAAGGGATAGTTGTAAATATTAAGAAAAAAAAATCGTATTTAGGTTCAACTAAGAGGATTATTGAACCTATTGATAAGGTTCAAGTTATTACTCCTCCATTATGGGAGTTGATAAATTGGGTAAGCAAATATTACATGACTCCAATTGGGAAGGTGGCAAATTCTGTAGTCCCAAAATCACTATCTAGTAGTTATAAACCACAATTAGAAAAATATGTAAAGGCTAGAAGAAAAGTTAATTTAAAAAAAGTCAGTAAATTAAAAAAAACAGCTCCTAAACAATATTTAGTTTTTAAAACAATTAGTGAAAAAAATATAATCTGTAAGATTTCTTCTTTCCAAAAGATAGTAAGCAATCCTTTACAGATTTGTATTTCTTTAAAAAACAAAGGATTAATAAAATTAATTAAAAAAACAAAACTTCCAGATTTTAATCAATCTATTTTTGAACCTGTTTTTAAGGACATTGTTTTTAATAATGATCAAAAATTAGTAATTAGTAAGATAATTTCTTCTTTAAAAAAGAATATCTTTAATTCTTTTTTGCTTCATGGTGTGACGGGTAGTGGGAAAACAGAAATTTACATTGAAGCTGTAAGATATTGCTTAAGTCAAAAAAGAAACTCTATTATTTTATTACCAGAAATATCTCTTACTCCCCAGATTGCTGGTCGCTTTCGAGCTGTTTTTGGAGATATAGTTGCGATTTGGCATTCAAAGTTAAAAGGATCACATCGTTCTTGGACTTGGAGGAAAATATGTATTGGAGATTTTAAAATTGTAATTGGTGCTCGTAGCGCAGTTTTTTCGCCATTAAAAAATATTGGTCTTATAATTGTTGATGAAGAACAAGAGTCGTCATTTTATCAAGATGCAAAAGAACCTAGATATCACGCTAGAGATGTGGCGTTAATGAGAGGTTCATTTGAAAAAAGCACGGTTATTGTTGCAAGTGCTACACCAAGTTTAGAAAGCTTTTATAATTTTCAACAAAAAAAAATAAAATATTTAAGATTGCCTAAACGCTTTGGTAATGCAAAATATCCAGAGGTTCATATTGTTGATATGTTATCAAATCAAAAAGAGACGAGTAAGTTTGATCAGGTTATATCAGGCTTATTGCAAGATAAGATGGAGGAAAAGCTTAATAAGAACGAGCAAATAATTCTAATTCAAAATCGTAGAGGATTCTCTCCAACTGTTAAATGTAATGATTGTGGTGCTCATATTATGTGTAATCAATGTAAAATAGCACTCACATATCATAAGAATGAAGATAAATTAATTTGTCATTTTTGTTCATTTTTTGTAATGAAGAATATGCTTACTTGTCAAGAATGTAGTAACCCTAATTTAATTTATTCTGGTACAGGAACTCAAAAAGTTGAACAACTTATAAAGGAGACTTTTCCAAAATCAAAAATATGTAGATTAGATATGGATACTTCCAAATCTAATTTAGGACTTACCTCCATATTGAAATCTTTTAGTAATCAAGAGTTTGATATTCTTATTGGTACTCAAATGGTAGCGAAAGGGTTAGACTTTCCAAATGCAACATTAGTTGGAATAATTAATGCAGACTTAGGACTTTATTTGCCGGATTTTCGAGCTACCGAAAAAGTATTTCAATTAATTTATCAAGCCTCTGGTCGATCAGGAAGAAGTACTAAAAAAGGAGAGGTTGTAATTCAAACATATTCACCAAATAGCCCAGTTATTAAAAATGCAAAGAATCTGAATATTGCAAAGTTCTATGAGGTTGAATTGCTTGAGAGGGAAGAATTAAATTACCCTCCGTATAGCTGGTTGGCTAAAGTTGAGTTTGTGGGGCCAAATCGGTTAAAGATTTTTTCTTTAATAGAGAAATTTAAACATAACCTAAAAGGCGTTTACACCGGTCTTGATATTTTAGGGCCAGCCCCTTGTTTTTTAGAAAAATTAAAAAACAACTATAGGTTTCAAATAGTTTTTAAATCTAAAAAACATTTTGATCCAAACGGAATTTATCTTCACAATTTTATTAATAAGAATTTTAAAAACTACAATAATAAAAAACTGCTTGGTCAAAATAAAATTAATATTTATTTTGACCCAATCAGTCTTATCTAAACATTTATTGCTTAAATGCGGAATTTAATTTTTCCTTTAGCTATCTTTTTAATTATCAAATCAAATGCATATAGTAATAGAAATGCGTTCACCTCTCCTTCCTGTTTTAGTATGGGAGGAGCAGGCTCATTGTTTTTATCTGCCAATGCACAGATTAAAAATCCAGCTGTATTTAATAAATCTAGAAGTATTACAACTTCTATTGTAAAGTATCCAGCTTTGATTAGTAGTCAAAGTTTGAATTTAAATTTTCCGCTTGATAATATTGTTTTTTCATCGTCTTTTAAACATATATCATATGGAGTTTTTGATGGGTACAATGAAGATGGAGAAGATATTGGTTCTTATAGATCAAGTGAAACTTGGGTTGATGGATATATATCAAAAGCAATGAACTCGTTTCCAATTTTTCTAGGATCTAGTGTAAGTTTGAAATCAGCAACCTTTAGCTCATTAAATATTAAAACCTTTTCATCATCAATCGGTGCAATAGGTTATTTCAAAAATAAAAATAATGCAGTCGGTTTTTCTATTAATCAAATTAGTTTAAACATAACTAATCAACAATTATCATATGTTAATCCGAATTTGATTCTAGGTGGATCAAAAAAGCTTAATTATTTACCAGCCATAATTTATTTTGATTTTTTGATTGAAAAAAAATACAAGCCAGAAATTTTTATGGGAGCATGTTTTTCCTTAAACAAAAGCTTGAAAATTCTAGTAGGGTCATCAAAGCGAAAAATAGATCAAAATACTTCACAAAATTTATTTAGATCAATGTTAGGAGCCACAGGGTTCGGGTTTATATATGATTTTAATCAAATATTAGTTCAGTATGGATTTTATTATTATGGTGCTGGAGTTAGAGTTGATGGATTAAGTATAGGAATGAGATTTTGAAAATTCCTCTTGCAATAATTATACTTTTTATGTCATATGGAAAGGCGTCTAATAATTACCCTATTATTTTTATTCACGGATTTATGGGTTGGGGACCGGAAGAAATGGGAAATTATTCTTATTGGGGCGGAGAACGTAATTATATAAAAGATTTAGCAGAAGATGGACATGAAATAATTGCTGTTTCGGTAGGTCCTATCTCTTCGAATTGGGAAAGAGCAGTTGAGGTATTTTATCAAATTAAAGGTGGGCGAGTTGACTATGGTTTTAGTCATTCAGAAAAGAATAAAATAATTCGAATGCCATTGGAAAAAGAATATGTTGGTTTATATCCTCAATGGAGTGAAGAAAACCCTGTTCATTTAATAGGACACAGTATGGGTGGTCAGACTGCAAGAATGTTAAATTATTTATTAACGCAAGAGATTAATAAAGATAATAGCGAAAAAGAAGAGTCTGTATTTTTAGGAAAATCCCATTTGGGATGGATTAAAAGCATTACAACTATATCAACTCCGCACGATGGGACTACTTTATCTCATATTATTACTAGCACAATTCCATATGTTCAATACTTTGCTGGAATAGCAGGACTTTTTGGAAATAATTATTTTCATTTTGATTTGGAGCAGTTTGGAATTAAAAAACAAAAAAATGAGACTTGGTTAAGTTTTATAACAGGATTAAAAGATAATTCTATAATGAACACAAAAAATTTTAGCGCATATGATTTAAGTCTTGGTGGTGCAAAAGATTTTAATGGGTATTCACAAGCATCCCCTGATGTCTATTATTTCTCATTCATTACTTCTACTACAAAAATAGATTCAAAAACTAGTTTTCAGGTTCCACTTGAAGATACTCCATTGCTGAATAAAGCTAGAGCAAAATTGATCGGTTCTAGGTCAGGATACTGGAACGATGGAACCCAAACAGATTCACTATGGTTTGAGAACGATGGTGTAGTTAATTCAATATCGATGTTTGGGCCTACCACAGGTGTAAATGGGCCAGACCCAATAATTGAATACGATCCTAAAGACTTATTGATAACAGGGCAGTGGTACTGGACAAAAATTAATCAAATGGACCATTGGAGCGTTATAGGTCATTTTGGATCTGAGGAAAAAAAAATCAGAGGATTTAAAATTATAAAAAACCATATCAAGTTATTAAAAACTCTTCAATGATTATACAATAAAGTTTGTAGATTACAACTATGCAATATAACGAACTTCTTTTCGGACTGTTTTGTAACCTTAAAGCTCTTTATCAAAAAAATCTTAAATTCCCAAATATCAGTTTTCAACAGGTTTTAGCTATTTTAATAATTGATAATAGTGGTGTAGAAATGTCGTATTTATCAAAAAAATTAGGAATTGATAATAGTACTGCAACTAGATTAATTGACGGGATTGAGAAAAAAAAATTGGTTAAAAGAAAGCGTGATGCGTCGGATAATAGAGTTATCAATGTTTTTCGTACAGAGCATGGAGAAAAAGTTTATAATTCTATTGAATTTCAATTAGAAAAAATTGGATATTCTATCGAAAAGCAACTTGATGAAAACATCAAGGGGGAAATTATAGAATCTGGTGTTTCTCTAAATTGGGCGATTATAAAACACCTGAATCGATAGTTGGTAAATACAAACAAAAATTTTTCTTATAATGTGATTTCTTGGTATACTAAGAATAAAAGAGTTTTGTCTTTTCGTATGACTAAAGACCCATATAAAATTTGGTTGTCAGAGGTTATGCTGCAACAAACAAAAGTTAAAACTGCTCTACCATATTATGATAATTGGATAAAAAAGTTTCCTACTTTAAAATCTGTTTCATTATCAAATTTGGATTCTTTGCTTAAACTTTGGGAGGGGCTTGGATATTATAGAAGATGTAATAATTTTTATAAAGCTACTAAGCTTGTTGTTAGTGATTTCAATAGTAAAATCCCAAAAGAAAAAAGCCAGTTTATATCCTTGCCAGGTGTTGGAGATTATACAGCCTCAGCAGTGTTATCAATTGCATATAATAAACCCTATCCAGTATTAGATGGGAATGTAAAAAGAGTATTGTCAAGAATAATTGGCATAAAAAGATTGACTAAGTATAATATAAATAGAATAAATAAATTTTTAAATTTAGTTATATGCAAAAAAAGGCCTGGGGACTTTAATCAAGGTTTAATGGAAATAGGTGCTTTGATCTGCAAACCAAACAATCCAGTTTGTATAAAATGCCCGATAAATAATTTTTGCTATGCATCAAAGATGAAGTACCCAGGAGCATATCCAGTTAAAAATAAACTAAAACCTCGACCTCATTTTAATGTGGTAATTGCAATAATATGGAGAAAGGATAAATTTTATATCCAAAAGAGGAGAACTGATCAAATGCTTGGTGGGTTATGGGAGTTTCCTGGAGGCGTTGTTAATCAAGGGCAGGACCCAGAATTAGTTTTAAAACAAAAGGTGTATGAGGATTGTGGGGTGCATGCTAAAATTTTTAAAAAAGTTGGTTTTATTGATCATGCTTTTTCACACTTTACGATAAGACTGAACGGTTATTTTTGTACAGAAAAAAAATATTTTTTAGATGAAAATGAAAGCAGAAAATGGATTTTAAAAAAAAATATAAATAATTATTCTTTTCCAAAGGCAAACCATAAATTGTTTAAACAACTAGAATTAAATAATTGGTATGCTTAAAAATTTTATTTCTATTATAATTTGGCCTATTTGGTATGCTTTTTTCATTCCTTCTTTATTTGTGCTGTTTATTACTATTTTGTTATTTCCAAAAAAGATCCTTCATTATGTTGTTCGGCCAATATGTTGGATGTATTGCTTTTTTGCAGGGCAATGGTTAAGAAAAATCAATAATCCTCCTAAAAAAGATGGAGGTCCATATATATATATGTTTAATCATGTATCGATGTTTGATCAGTTTATGATTGGTGCTTATATACCGCATTATATTACAGCGGTAGCTGCAATTGAAGTATTTAAATATCCAATTTGGGGTTTTATAATTAGAAAATATGGCGTTATTCCGATAATTAGGCAAAAAATTAGAAGAGCAATAGGTAGTCTAAACCTTGCTGAAGAGGCGATTAAAAATGGAACATCATTTTTAATATCTCCTGAAGGAACAAGGACTTTAACTGGTAAAATAGGACCTTTTAAAAAAGGCCCATTTCATCTGGCTAAAAATACAAATGCAACGATAGTTCCTTTAGCCCTTAAAGGGGGGTTTAAGGCAAAAAAGAAAAGTGATTGGCGGATTCAACCAGGATTATTGACAGTTGTATTTGGAGACCCAATTGAAAGTTCTCAATTTGCAGGACTTAGTATCAAAGATTTACAAAGTTTAGTTCTTAAAAAGATATTAGAATTAAAAAAAGGGAGTTTATAAAAATGAAAAAACTATTTTACTTTATTTTCTGTAGCTTTTCTTTCAGCAATTCGCTAAGTGTAGAGCAATTATATGGAGATAGAATCGAACTTCTCGGCATATCATTTAAAGATCCATTAGTTTTATGCCAGATTTTCATTGCGCTATTTTTGATTATTGTCTTTCTACAATCAAGTATGGATAAAATTTTTGATCGGAAAAATAATTTAGTTTTTTTTGAATCTCATTTTTCTAAAACTTTTCTAAAGTATTTTACTCCGTACTTATTAACCATTATTACTCTTCTTGAATTGGTTGGAGCTGCAACACTCATTTTTGGAGTATATTATGCTTTTACGGCTAAAACAACTTTATGGATATTTTACGGTTTTGTAATTTTAGCAATAACTATAATGTTTTTACTATTTGGTCAAAGATTGGCCAAAGATTATGTAGCCGCAGCTGATATTGTACCCTATTTTATGTTAATTATGCTTGGTATTATGAGTATGTACTGATTATTTTATTTAATGAAATTTTGGCTTAAATCAATTTTAATCTTTAAAAAAAATAAATTTAAATATGAAAAAAGAAAATTCTTCAACTACAATATTACTAACTATTAACATAGCATTGGTGATAATGGGGTTATTGATGATAAATAAACGCATTTTAAATACAGATGAAAAATCCGATTCTCTTAAGCAGAAAATTAATCAAATTGAGTCTCAGCTTGATGTGTTAATTGATGATACAAAAACTGCAAAACAGCAGGTTGTTGTTGCCAATAAAGATTTTATTCAGTTAAGTAATTCTATGGCTGTAAATGATAAGATATTGAAGAAGTTAAATACTGAAATAAAGGGCGCAGTTAAAGAAATTAAAGAAGTTAAAGATTTAACAGAGTTACAAAATCGGAAGCTTTATATTTCAGAATAATTTTTTTATTTATAAGTAGTCACTTATGGCTTTGTTCCATTTTTCAATTTTGGACCTATCTTTCTTTTTTGGTGAAAGGATTTCTTATTCATTTAACTTTCTTTTGGATGTTTGACCTAATTTATTTACGAAAATTTTTAAAACTCCATAGTCCGTTTTATCTTTTAATTTTGCAACATGCATATGGTTTTTTGTTATATTTGTAACAAACTGTAAAAGTGATGGTTTAGCTGTTCCTCCCGCAGCAATTAATTTATTATTAATATTAAATTTATTTTTTTCTAAGCAGTTTAAAATATCATTTGTTAAAAAATCTATTGATTCCATGCCCGCTCTAATCGTTTGATCTATAATTCCATCTTTATTGATGTTTTTTTCGATCATTCCAATTCATTATTTGATATTTGATATTGAGTTTTTTTCTAAATAATAAAATAAACTATTGCAATAATTAATAGTGCACTCAAACATATATATATTTTGTCTAGAATTTGAAAATAAGATACTTGATATTAACCCATTTATTATTTTAGCATAATATCTTAAGTTGAGCTGTATACTTGCTGGGATTCCATGATTATGTGTGATAGGTACAATTGGTGGTAAGTAAAATTTAGAGACTTCAAATAAATTTAACGCAAGTTTTGACTATTTATTTTTAGAAATGTTAAATAATAGTGTTCTGCATGCAATAGAATTATCAATTCCGATATTATTAGTGATTAAGTGAGTTAAAAAAGCACTCAAAGGTCCAAAAAAGAGTTTTTCATCTGCTATAAATTCTTCTATAAAGTGATTATTTTTTACAAAATGTAGAAATTTTGGCATACTAAAGTGGGGACTTAAAGGAGTACCTGTTATTTCCCATAGTTTGTCGCTGCATTTAATAGTTTTTTTTATGAAACTTGAAGCGCAACTACATTGCCAACTAATGGCCGGAGTGATAGGTTGTTTGTTTTTTATCCCAAAACATAAATGTTGATCTTTGTATAGATAACCCTGCACTTTTTGTTGGAATATTGTCTGATTAATCATTTCCCAAAAAAGTATTTCTATTGATTTTAGAATACTAATTGGATGAGATTGAAAATAAAATTTTCTTGGGTTTTCTAGTATATGGTTGATTTTATTTTTATGAATTATTTGCCCTTTATAGTTGAACAAAAAGGCTTTTGTAGAAGATGCCCCTTGATCAATTACAATGTAGTTCATTAATAATATTAATTCAGATTTTGAAATACTATTTTTTATTTTAACAGTTATATTAATAAATTATTTCAAAACCTTTTCAACAGTTTAGTTTTTCCCTTTAAATTTCGAGTATACTGGAATTAAAAAATTAAGTTATTTTAAAGGAGTACAAGAATGGCTTATATTATTTGTGAACCCTGTGTTGGAACATGTGATACTGCATGTGTAGAAGTCTGCCCTGTTGATTGTATCCATGGGCCAACCGATAAAGAAGGTGCTGGTGCTGAAGCTAAAGTAGAAGGCTTTATTCCAAAGGATACTGATTCACTATATATTGATCCTGAAGAATGTATTGATTGTGGTGCTTGTGAGCCTGAGTGCCCTGTTGAAGCTATTTTTGAGGAGAGTGAAGTCCCAGAAGAGTGGAATAGTTATATAAAAGTTAATTATGATTGGTTTGGAAGAGAGTATACAGGTTAAATTAAGATAATAAATCACGGTGAAAAGCGGTTGTTTCTACAACCGCTTTTTTATTGAAAAAATGAAAAAAAATCAAATTCTGGAATTATTAAAAACAATAAAATACCCTGGTTTTAATCGAGATGTAGTCTCTTTTGGGATGGTAAAGGATATTACGATAGACGAAGATAATGTTGAAATATATTTAAACATTTCGTCCCAAAACGATGAAAAGAAACAATTAATAGTTAACGCTATTGAAAGTCTTCTGTTGCCTAAGGTTAAAAATTTAAAAATCAACCTTAGCGAAGGCAAAGTTCCTCCAGTTCAGACACAAGACCAAAATATTGCAAAGGGATTAGAGAATGTTAAGAATATTATCGCGATAGCTAGTGGCAAAGGTGGAGTTGGAAAATCAACCATAGCAGTTAACCTTGCTTGCGCATTAGCAAAAAATAAATTTAAGGTAGGCCTTTTAGATTTAGATATTTATGGACCATCGTTGCCAATAGCTTTGAATTTATTTGACCAACCAAAAATGAATCGAGAAAAAAAGTTAATTCCTCTAGAAAAATATGGAATGCAGGTTATGAGCTTTGGATTCATTAGTGGTAATAAAACTCCTGTCATTTGGCGGGGTCCTCTTGTTTCAAGAATGACAGAACAGTTTTTTATGGATGTTGAATGGGGGGACTTAGACTTTTTAATTTTGGATTTACCCCCTGGAACTGGAGATATACAATTAACGCTAACTCAAAAAATAAAAATGACAGGAGCAGTTATTGTTACAACGCCACAAGACATTGCCCTTTCCGATGTTAGAAAAGGAGCTGATATGTTTAGGAAAGTTAATACTCCAGTCCTTGGTGTAATTGAAAACATGTCAGGTTTATTGTTATCAGGTAGTACAAACGAACCAAATTCAAAAATTCAAATTAATAATGAAGAATTAGAAGTTGACGTAAATGGGAATTTTAATGTTAATATAGATATCTTCAAAAAAAACGGTGGAAAGAAAGAAAGTGAGAGGCTTGGAGTACCTTTATTAGGTAAAATTCCATTATCAAAAGAAATTATGAATGCGACAGACTCTGGAATTCCTATTGTTGTTTCTGATTCTAATCACAAAAAAGCTGAAGTATACTTTAGTTTAGCTGATCAAGTCTCAAAAATGACAAAATAATAATATGGTGAAACATTTTATTATTTAACTCGTTAATCTTTATTACATGGTTTCAAGATAATCATGTAGGTTGTTTAGTACAATTGCTAAGAGTAATTTTGCCCACTTTTTTAAAATGTCAAAATCACTAAGAGATAAAATACTAGACGGTAATATACCAAATCATATAGCTATAATAATGGATGGTAATGGCCGTTGGGCTCGTGATAGGTCTCTTCCTAGGATAGCGGGACACAGAGAAGGTATTAATTCTGTAAGAGAAATTACAAGAGTATGCGGGGAGATAGGGGTTAATTACTTGACTCTATATACGTTTTCTACAGAAAATTGGAGCAGACCTCCATCAGAAGTTAAAGCCTTAATGTCTCTATTACTTAAAACAATTAATGTAGAAGTTAAAGAATTACATAAAAACAACGTTCAATTTAATATAATAGGAGAATTGGATTCACTTCCAGAATCTACAGTTAAAGGATTAAGAAATGGTGTAGAATTAACATCTAATAATTCTGGTTTAAATCTTTGCCTTGCACTGAATTATGGTAGTAGAAAAGAAATTTTAGATGCTGTAAGATTAACAGCTTTAAAAATTCAGAAAAAAGAATTAAGAATTGATCAAGTGGATGAAGTTTTTTTCTCACGACAGTTATACACAAAAAATATTCCTGATCCTGATTTAATGATACGCACCAGTGGTGAATATAGATTGAGTAACTTTTTACTATGGCAAAGCGCATATACTGAAATTTTCATGACAGATGCATACTGGCCTAGCTTTAGGGAAGAACAACTAATTGAATCAATAGATGATTATCAAAATCGAGAAAGGCGCTTTGGGAAAGTAAGTGATCAAATAAAAAAATTATGAATAAATATTTTTTTTGGTTATTAATTATAATTTCTCATTTATTGTATTCTCAGAACTCCAACAAAATTGTTCTTGCTAAAGTTGATGTGGTTGGTAACACGAATACATCAAAAAATACTATTATTTTCACTTCAGGACTTAAAGAGGGTCAATTGGTCAATCCAACAGATTTTCCAAGAGCGATCAAACGGTTATGGCAGTTGGGTCTTTTTCAAGATATTCAATTACAATATGAAAAAGAAACCGAAGATGGTCTTTTTTTGGTAATAAAAGTAACTGAAAATTACATCCTTGGAAATGTTAAATACGAGGGTAATAAAAAAATCAAAGAATCTAAGTTTGAAGAAGAGCTTGGTTTAACTCGTGGGCAAAGATTAAAACCGAATACTCTGCATATTACTAAAAATCTTATTGAAAAGTTGTATGCTGAAAAAGGGTATTTAAATGTAGAGGTAATGCCCTTGCTAATAATACCAGATTATAAATCTGATATTAATACTGTAAATAATAGTGATTTAATCAGAAATATTGTTTTTAACATTTCTGAAAATAAAAAAACAAAGATCAACAGAATTATTTTTAAGGGCAATAATTCTTTCTCAGACTTTCGTTTGCGTTGGCAAATGAAAGAAACAAAGCAGCAGCCTTTTTATATGTTTTGGAGATCTATGTTTGACAATTCAAACTTTAAGGAAGACTTAGAATTGCTGTCTACATTTTATCGGAATAAGGGATATAGAGATTTTGAAATTTTGAAAGATACTATTCAATTTTCTAATGATTTAAGAAAAATGAATATCGTCTTGTCCCTATCAGAAGGAGAAAAGTATAAGTATAGGAATTTTTCTTGGGAAGGAATGTCCCTTTTTAGTGAAGAAGATTTACAAAACACACTTTCTCTTCAAAAAGGCGAGCAATTTAGTGATGAAGATTTTAATCTCGCGTTATATTCAAGGGTTCAAGGTTTGTATTTAGACAGAGGATATATTTATAGTCGAATTGAGCCTCAAATAACTCCAATTGGGATAGATTCTCTTGATATACACTTTGTTATTACTGAAAATCATAAAGTTTATATTAATAATATAATTGTTCAAGGGAATACAAGAACTCGTGAGAATGTAATTCGTAGACAGCTTAGAGTGTTCCCAGGTGATGTTTACAATCAAGAAAGAATTGCAAGAAGTTATAGAGAAGTCATGATGCTTAATTTTTTTGCTAATGCAGCACCTAATATTCTACCAGTATCTGATGATAAAGTTGATGTTGAATTTAATGTTGAAGAAAAGCCAGCAGGGCAAGCTAGTGCTAATATGGGCTACTCT
>MDTB01111806.1_pt1 | contig 15336 bp, 14 predicted proteins | sample 811161 | NCBI WGS metagenome assembly MDTB01 (sample SAMN05326650, study PRJNA326480) | marine metagenome | isolation source: seawater | place: Mediterranean Sea | collected 2009 | reverse complement strand
ATATCTGCATTAGGTCTATCTGATATCTTCGCGCTTCTGTTTTCTGTTGATTGACTTTTTTGCATAGACTCATTTGATAAGTTCCGAAAAATATGGCTATCATTGGTTTTTTCGATAGAATTTTTTTTCTTATTATTGTTTTCCAACTCCATTTTTAAATTTTCATTTTGTTTCATGGAACTTTTTAAACGTTGCATTTCAAACTCGGATAATTCTTGAATTGAGCTGTCAGCCTGTTCGTCTCCAAAATCAGGTATATTTTTAAAATTTTCTGATTGCGCGGTGCTCGGATTACTATTTTTTTTATGGTTAAGTGATAAAAAATTTTTTTCTGCAAGTAATGGTTGTAACAATTTGTCAAGGTCAAAACTTATTGTGGAGTCATTTGGTGTCTCAATCGCGTCATTAATTAGTGTTTTATAAGTTTGGTAAATCTGAAGCATATTTGATGATAGCGTTCCAGACTTATTATCGATAATCGTGTTGGAAATAGATTTAGCGTGATTCATCTCAAGGTTGGTCCCAAGTTGTTTGAGGAATGAAGCAACGTCTTTAGGTTTATTGAATGTTTCTTGATTATTTACTGTGGCATTTCGGTCTTCAATAACGGTCAATATTGAGGCGAATAAATTTTCTAGGCCTGCCATATCATTTTCATTGCCGGGTTCTTCCGACTTTTGGGGTCCAAGAAATGAGGCTGAAGTATTTATGCTAACCATAATATTAAACACACCTATTTTATTTAATTTCTGTATGGATTGCAATTAAGATGCCATACATAACTTTTAAATTTTTGACTCGTTATGAGTCCTCGAAGGCATCATATGTTCGCGTTTACTTTCCTTTTCCAGTTGGTCTAATTTACGATAATGGTTTTTCTTGTCTTCGTATTTTTTCTGTTTATCTGCTGCAAGTGCAACTTGAATATTTTGATTCTTTATTTCAGTTGACAAAAAATCAATTCTATTGGTAATCGCTATCAGTTCGTCTTGAATTTTTAAATTATACCAACTTTCGGACTGGATTTCAGAAGCAGTTTTATGGGTTGCCTTTATTCCAGTTGATTTTAAGATATCGAGTAATTGTTTTTGATAAGACAAATTTTGTTTCAATTCCTCAGACAATTGACCTTTTTTCTTTTGGGATTTAAAGACTGATAAACTTTGTTTTTTTGTAAGTAAGTCAAAAATTTTTACTTGTCTTCCCATTCTATTTACTCTCAAAAATTGCTGACAACGATTGCACACTTTCGTCAAAATTTGATTTAGTATTTTCATTTTGTTCAATGTGGTCTCGTAATTTAGGCCAAAGAGAGATTGCAATGTCTAATTCTTCATCCTGGCCAGTTTCGTAACCGCCCATTAGAATCAAATCTCTGTTTTCCATGTAAAGTGATAGGTACTTTTTAAAAAGCCGAGCGTATTCCTGATGTTTTTCTTGCGTAATTTCATTCATTACTCGGCTAACAGAAAGTGACACATCGATTGCTGGGTATATACCGAGCTGCGTTTGTGATCGTGATAAAATAATATGACCATCTAAGATAGCACGCGATGTATCTACGACGGGATCATTGGAGTCGTCTCCATCGGCTAAAACTGTGTAAAACGCAGTTATAGATCCCTCGTTTATTGTTCCAGTGCCTGATCGTTCTATCAATTTTGGCAGTAATGATATAACGGATGGTGGATAACCTTTTGCTGTGGCTTGCTCTCCTAATGCTAAACCAATTTCACGTTGAGCATGAGCTACACGAGTCAATGAATCCATTATAAGAAGCACGTGTTTTCCTTGAGCTCTGAAGTATTCTGCAATAGCTGTGGCGCGATCTGCTCCTCGAATTCTCAGTAGGGGAGATCGATCTGCTGGCACCGCCACTATACAGGTTTTTGATTTTGATTCACTATCCAAAACTTCATTAACGAAGGCGCCAACTTCGCGACCTCGTTCTCCAATTAACCCGACAACTACAACATCGGCAGTTGTATATTTACTCATCATGCCTAACAGAACTGATTTGCCAACGCCTGAGCCGGCTATTATTCCAATTCGCTGACCTCTTCCCACAGAAATCAAGCTATTAATTGCTCTTACCCCTACATCTAATGGTTGATCAATTGCAGTTTTTGATAAAGGATTAGTTTGAATTCCTTTTAATGGCCATTTATCTTTGACTTTAGGGGCTAGTTTTTGGTCTAAGGGTTCTCCCAAGGCATCGATTACTCTGCCCAAGAGTTCTGGGCTAGCGGATATTTGCGATCCTTCATCTAATGTAGTGACGACTGCGCCAACTTTTATTTGAGAACCAGATTCGTACAGGGATAGTATATTTTGCCCATTGTTAAAGCCTATGATTTCTGCGGTGGCAATTTTATTATTTGAAACTGCGACTTTGCAAAGTGTGCCAACATGAGCTGGAAATCCATCACAGTGAATGATGTTTCCATCAAACCGATTTACTTTACCAGAAAATGCAATTGGTTTACTGAAACCAATTTGACTTATATCCTCTGATAGCTCACTAAAAAAATCTTTCATTCAATTTGATCCCTTTGTTCATCGTCTGTATCATTGCTCTGTTTGGGTGGATCGTCGCTTTGGCTTATATCTAGTGTATCTTTTGGAAGATCTGTCTCTGAATCGAGCATTTCATGTTTATTCAGCAGTCCCGTTCTATCGCTTGCAGTATCAGAAATTGAAATTGAGCCTATTTCGATTACTATATCTCCATTCATTAAATCATTACGAGGTTGAAAGGCAAAACCAAGTTTTTCTTCTGTGTTTTCAGTGCTTTTAAGTATAGCGTTTAAATCATCTTGATTTAGATAAATGGTGGGTGATTTAGTAGTCTGTCCAATCGTTTCAAGAAGTGATTCGATTTTGGTTATGAATTGGTCTGGCAAGCTATTGATCTCAATTCCAGCTCTTTCAGTCGCTAATTTCAAAATTTGTGAAGCAATTTGTTCACGAAGAGTTATAAAATGCGAGGCATTAAGATCTAAGATAGATTTCCTAGCATTTTCTAACGCTAAAAGGCCTGTTTCAAGACTTTGTTGTGCGTTTTTCTCTGCTTTTATCTTACCATCGGAAAATCCATTTTCATAAATTTCTTTTTCTTTTTTTTCTTGAACAATTAACTCCTCTTCTTTTTTCTTTTCTTCAGTTAGGCGCAGCTTTTCTTCCTCAATGAGTCTTTGCTCATCGAGTTGTTTAGATTGAATTTCTAAATCGTTTTCTTCTTGGGAAACATTAGGTTCCACTAACTCAGAGGTAGAGCTCAAATTGCTGGAATTATCTCGATTTTCGGTTTCTGATGCAATCTCTGTTAGAGAGCGTTGTTGAAAAAGCGGTTCTTGCTTCCCTGTTAAAATGCTCTCAACGGTCTTGTATGATGTTTTTGATGCTTCAAGAAATCGCATAATTTCAGATTTTTTAAGAGGACCATCTTGGACTTTTTCAACTTCCATTGTAAACCTCTCTTTTAAACATAATCATCTCCACCTCGACCAGCAAGAACAATTGAACCTTCATCTGACAATCTTCGTGCAACGTTAATTATTCGTTTTTGGGCATCCTGGACTTCGGTCAATCTCACCGGTCCAAGTGCTTCCATTTCATCTTGAATATTTGCCGCAGCTCTAGTGGACATACATGCAAATAATTTATCAGCGAGTGCTTGCTCCGCGCCTTTCAGGGACAGAACAAGGTCTTCTGTGTCTACGCTTCTTAGCAATGTTTGTAACGATTTATCATCAGCCATCATTAGGTTCTCAAATACAAACATATTATCTTGGATTGCTTGCATTAGACCTTTATCGGTTTTCGCAACGGTTTTTAAAATGAATTGCTCGGTATCTTGTTTGGTAAAGTTCATAATCATAGCCGCAGCTTTTACACCCCCAACTTGAGAAGCTCTCAATGTGGTGTTAGCAGCAAATTTTCTTTGCATGACTTCTTCGAGTTCTTTGATTGCATCCGGCTGGACAGTTTGTAAAGTAGCAATCCGCTGAATAATATCAGGTTGTAGATTATCTGGAAGCATTGTCATAACATCTGCGCCAAGTGCAGCATCCAAATAAGATATTATTAAAGCTATGATCTGAGGATGCTCGTCAACGATTAGTTCTGATATCGACCGAGCATCCATCCAATCTAAAATTTCAATAGGACGGTCACTACTTGATGGAGTTATTCTACTCAGAACGGATTGAGCTTTTTCATCGCCTAACGCTTTTTGAAGAACATTTTTAATATAATTTGCTGATCCAAGTCCGAGGCTTGTTTGTTCTTTCATTACTTTAAGAAAATCATCTAAAACTCTATTAACGGTATCTTGATCTAGGCCTGCAACTGAATACATTGCTGTTCCAAGATGTTGAACTTCTTTTGGTGACAAGTTGCGCAAAATTTCTGAGGCTTCATCTTCCCCTAAAAGCATCATTAAGATTGCTGATTTTTGGGTTCCAGATAATTTGTCAAAGACGGCGTCTTTGGTTTCTTCTTCAGTTTGTGCCGGTGCTTCAGCCATTTTTCACCTCTCAAAAATAATTTGCTTGAAATATTTATATCAAGTTTAACTCACTATTTCAAAAATATATTAGGTCATATCTTCTTTCATCATTGATTTAAATACGTTCGAAGCTCGGCCTGCGTCGTCAGAAACAATCATTCTCATTACTGCGACTTTGTCATCATACGAGTTTGCTGTATCTAACATTTCGGCTGATATTGCCTGTTTTTTTGGTTTTAGTTTAGCTTTAATGTCTTCAAGACTTTCGCCTTCTTGAACCTCTACTTCATCAAGATCAATTTCATCATCAGACATATCCGTTATGACCTCACCGGGAGCTCCAACTCCAATTGGCACGAGCACTCTGCTGAGAAGTGGTCTTATTACTCCAAGCGCGATTATTCCCAATATTAGGATAGTGATTATTTGTTTTGCCAAATCTTTTATCAGTGGTATCTCATGCCATTGCTTCGATACGCCTTCCAAAGTTGAAACAAATGGAGCGCTTTGAACGGTTAAAGTGTCGCCGCGTTCAGGATCCATTCCAATGGCGTCGTTAACTAGTTCTTCTACTTGAGCAATCATCTCTGGCGATAGGGGTTGAGGAACCTCCAGTCCTGTATCGGGATCAGTTGTAGTTCCATCCCGAAGCAGGACTGAAGCGTTTATTTTAGTAATCAAAGCACTTGGTTTGAGTGTGGTCGAAATTCTTTTGCTAACCTCATAGTTCTTTACCTCGGTACTTGAGCTTCGGCGTAATTGACCCTCATTAAATGCTGCGCCGGGTGTCGTTTGTAATTGGGCTTGAGTTGGAGGAGTATTAGCCACAGCGCCCGGAACTCCTTTAGCCGGAACGTCTGTTGAAAGATCTTGAGAACTTTGTTCACTCCTTACGGCAGTACCATTAGGGTCAACGACTTCTTCTGTGACTTCGTTTCTTGTAAAATCGATGTCGATATTAACTTGAGCGGTGACGTTCCCTGGTCCCACCATTGGAGTTAAAATTTGAACAATTCTACTTCTGTATATGCTTTCGAGGCGCATACGATGCTGGAGGTGATTATCTGACAATTGGCTATCCGGATCATCAACTGATTTGGATAATAGACTTCCATTTTGATCGATCACGGTTACATCATCTTTTGACATATTTGGTATTGACGACGATACAAGGTGAATAATTGCTTGGACTTGCTGAGCCCCAAGAACCCGTCCATTTGCTAACTGAACGAAAACGGATGCGGTCGGCGGTTGCTGATTTCTGGCAAACACTGATTTCTCGGGTATTGCAAGATGGACGCGGGCCGATAAAATGGTATCGATTTCATTGATTGATTTTGCCAGCTCGATTTCTTGACTCTGCTTCAGTCGCATCAATTCAACCGATTTGCTTGAGCCCATTGGAATTGAACTTAAACCGTCATAACCGTCAGGATTTGATGCAGGCAATCCCTGTGAAGCTAAACTGATTTTGGATCGGTGAAAGTCGTTTACTGGAACCGTAATTTCACCTGTAGCCCCGTCGATAGCAGCATCAACACCAGAATTTACCAAGGCTTCTAAAACTTTGGATTTCTCCGAGTCTGGAAGGGACGCGTAAAGAGTTGTTCGAGCTGGTTGTTGTAAATAAGCAAAAGCTATTAATCCGATAATGATTGCAAGGGACGCAACAATAACGGGGAGAGCTCTTTGAACGCTAGGTTGAGACGTGAATTTCATAGCGTTAGATAAGACATTACTACTTTGTTTTAGAAGTGAATTTCCACTTAAATTACTGTCCTGCGCCATAATTTGATTCTGTGTCGTATCTACCATTTTAATATCTCACTAATAATCATAAAGTTTAGGGATTATACGGGCATATTCATTATATCTTTGTATGCGCTTAAAAGTTTATTACGCACATTAAGAGTAAGTTGAAAACCAAGTGAAGAAACTTGTTGCTGTACCATTACCTTACTTATGTCTGTTTCTTTTCCCAACTCAAAATCCTTGGTAATTTTTGCTGATTCAGTTTGAGAGTTGGCTACGGATTTAATCGCCGTCGAAATGCTATCTCCGAAGGCATTATTTTTTTCTACCCCAATGATTTTCTCGGCTTTATCCAAATGCGAAATAGTTGAACTGGGTAAATTAAGTTTGAGTGAGTCGATTTCAGTCATGATTGAGACCTTTCTATGCTGTCGCTACTTGCTTAAGTAACGAGCTCTCCATCAACTCTTTGGTGGAGTATTGGTTTAATTTTAAATCTGTGATTATATCTGTTGTTTCGATAGTTTTGTCAGCGCACAGCACGAGGGCTCTTTGAATCACATTTTCTAACTCGCGTACATTTCCAGGCCAGGAGTGTGTAAAAAGCTCATCTATTGCGTCAGTCTTTATCCAAGGAATTTCTTCAAGTGCGTTTGAATGTTTAACAACTAAACTAGCCAAAATGGGAACAATGTCATTTGGCCGGCTTGCTAAATTCAGTGAAGTGAGTGGAAATACATTTAATCGATAAAATAGGTCCTCTCTAAATCTATTTTCTGCTATTTCTTTTTCCATATTTCTATTTGTAGTGGCTATTACTCTTACATCAACAGGCAAATTTTGTTGCGAACCTAATGGCGTTACAATTTTCTCTTGCAAAACTCGAAGCAACTTGGCTTGGAGCGACAGTGGCATTTCAGAAATCTCATCGAGTAAAAGTGTTCCTGTATCAGCAGCTCGGAAAATACCTTTGTTTGCTGTTGACGCCCCTGTGAAGGCACCTTTTTCATGTCCAAATAGAATAGCCTCCAACATATTCTCTGGGATAGCAGCACAATTAATGCCAACAAATGGTCCTAACTTACGACTTGATTTCTCATGTATAAAGCGTGATAGAACCTCTTTTCCGGTTCCGGTTGGTCCGTTGATGAAAACGGTAACGTCAGCTTTAGCAACCCGTTCTGCTATTTTTAATAGGTGATAAGATTTTTCATCGCCAGCAATCGTTCCATTGTTGCTTGAAACTAGACATGCTAATAGTTGTAAACCGTAATTTTTTTGCGGACTTACCTCATCGTTGCGTTTGGGTAGTGATAACTTTATGTATTTTCCGCCTAGAAGGCTTTGAATGCCAAAATCATCTGAATTTTCACACACGACAAAAATTTCTTTTGCTTTATACCCTCGTACAATTTCAAGCAACTTTTGTTGCCCTCCAACATTGGTCTCAAATTGCTCTGAGCACAAAAAAGATTTTCCAGCAATTAAATTGTCTCCTGCTGCCGAATTATTTTCGACTGGCTGAAAGTCGACGAGCCGATCTTTTAAAATTTGTTCGAAAGTATTAAACGAGCGAAACTCGCATGATTCAATAATTACATCAGTCATAAATTAACCTCCAAAAGTTAATCACGGAAAGGCAAAAACCAAGCCAAAAAATATTTATTTTATTTGATTTTTCTAAACCACTGAAATATATAAGAAAAAATGTTATCATTTTTGAAACCGGTTCACTTTTTAAGAAAAGTTACGTTAGGGTTTCAAAAAATTGACTCTAATCTTAAATCTGTTAAAATTTATTCAAAAAATTGACAGATTGAGAGATAAATGAGCAATATTGATGAGCTAATAATAGGGCAATCAGCTGGGGCAAAAGAATTAAAACGGTTAATAAAATTGGTTGCCCCTTCAGCCGCCACAGTTCTTGTGCAGGGTGAGACAGGGACTGGCAAAGAGCTGGTTGCCCGGGCAATTCATGATCAATCAAAGCGTCGGGGAAGTTTGATAGCTGTAAATTGCGCCGCAATTCCAAGCGAGCTTTTGGAGTCCGAGTTGTTTGGTCATGAGAAGGGGGCCTTTACGGGGGCTATTAATTCAAGAGCAGGTAGAATTGAACAAGCAATCGATGGGACGTTGTTCCTTGATGAGATTGGAGATATGCCAATTTCGCTGCAATCCAAACTTTTGAGAGTTCTTGAGTCAAAAAATGTGCAGCGGGTTGGTGGAAGAGGTGAAAAGAACGTTGATTTCCGGTTAGTTTGCGCAACACACCAGAACCTTCAAGTTAAGATTGACAGTGGTGAATTTAGATCTGATCTGTACTACAGAATAAATGTTTTTCCCGTCGATGTTCCAAAACTTTCGGTCAGATTGGTAGATATACCTCTTCTGGTTGACGTGATGCTTAAGCAGTTAGAGTTTTCTGACCCAAAATCTAAACCAATTTTTGACAAAACGGCTCTGGAGGCATTATCCAAGTATGACTGGCCCGGCAACATACGCGAATTAAAAAATGTAGTAGAACGGGCGTCTGTTCTTTTTTATGGAAAAAATATTAATAGTGAAAATGTTAGACAGAATTTGATAAAATTAAAAGTTCCCTCTGAAGATGAGCAGACGGCTCTTTGGGACGCTTCTGGTTCATTAACTGAGATAGATACATTGTTTCAGGAAGAAACTATTCAGCAGTTACCTACAGCGGAAAACTTTAGGCATTGGTTTGAATTTCACTCTTTTATCGACATGCGACGGCATTTAAGAGATATTGAAATTGTTCTTATTGAGGCTGCTTTGGAGAAAACAAATGGCATGGTGGGTCAAGCTGCTGATTTACTGAAAATTAGGCGGACTACCCTGATCGAAAAAATCAAAAAATTTGTTATTGAGAAGCCTGTCACCTGAACCAAGTCTATTTGTTTAACCTATAACTTCTAAGCATCTTTATTTTGTTGCTTGTTACCTTGGTTAGAGTCGACATTCGCGTAGTGATATCGCCCATGAGCTTTTGATTCTGCTCAGCGGTATTTTTTAATATTGCTAAACTTTCTTCATCTGGTTTAAAATTTGGGTTGGCAGCTAGTGCTTTGATCAAATCGCGTCTTTTAGTGTCGAGCAGAAGTATTCTCGAAAAATTGTTTTCGAGAGATGCCGCATTTATTTCTGCGTTTAGATCTAGTAAGGGTGCTATGGCATTAGCCATTTGAAAGTTCCGGAGCATGCACATTCGACCATGTATCGTAAATTTCTTTAATTGAAGCAAGCGCTTCTGAGCTTCGACTAACCAAACCTAATCTCATATCTTTTATAATATGTACTCGTGCAAATTCGTAAAGGCGGAATAAGTCTCCCGCTACTGGACCTCCTTTCTCAAGATCGAGCGAGCTTTGTAAGGTATATATTATTGATAATGCTTTTGAAAATCCGCGAGACTTTTTTTCATTGTTACCACGTATATTATCGATATTATTTTGAAACATTTCAATTGATTTTACCAGTTCTTCCATCACTACCAACAATACAGAATTGGCATCGGCGTCCTTTTGCAAGGTCATTTTTTCAGTATTTTTATAAGCATGTAGCGCGTTTTTCATTTTTAAAACTCATTAATGGTGTGGCTTGATTTTCTTCATAACTCTCTGTATAACATCAAAATGATCAATTTAAATCCCGTAAGCGGACCCAATGTGCAATCCAGCCGTCCTTTAGAATCTCGTGAAACGGAATCTAGAGTGCCAATCAGACAAAGTTTAGCAACATCCATGCCATCTGATCGGCAAACTTCCCTTGGCATTGTTCAAGTCGGCGGTAATAAAGGTTCGTCGGGTGAATATGAGCAGTGGAAAAAATCAAAGATTTTTAATCCAAAACAGACCAGTATTGCAATTACTGCCGAAAATTATTTGAAAGCGAAAGCGGGAGTAGAGCCAATATACATGCATAATATTGCAGCAACAAAATTAGCTCTTATGTCTGTAATGGATAAAGATAAGCCTAGATATAGTGAACAAGTTAACTTGTTAGCTTAATCATCCAAAAACGTATCAAATACTGACGTCTTTTGGGATAAAAGATGTCCAAACCATTCCAAGTTCTGCTCTTGGTTTATAGCCCAGCCTGACGGGGCAGACGGATTAGCTTTTGATCGAAGACCAAAAACCATAGCTCTAAACAATTTTGTACATTTCTCGGGCGAATATTCTTGAGTTTTGGTTGGGTCAAGTGCAGAACCGAACATTGTTTTGATTTTTCGAGGCTTCCTTGTCGCTTCAAATTTTAGTCGGTTAAAAATATAATCGTTTAGCAGTGGCACCGCCGTTTCACCAGCGTCGATTTCAGACAAAAATAATAGCAACTCTTGGGCAGATAGAGCAATCTGATCGGGATCTACGGGTGCGTAGTTTGCGCTTAATCCAACGGAATATTTTTTAGCACAACTTTCAATAGAGGTATCTTGCGATAAGAATTCTATAGCAGCATTTGCACTGCAAATACTAAAAACCCACTCTGGACAAAAATTTGACAACTCTTGTTCTCCATCAATAAATTATTCCTAATTTAAAATATACCAATACCGCAATTTATTATATTTTAAAAGGGCTTAAGTAATAAAATTGTATCCTTGCTATCGGAAAATTATATTTTTCAATAAAAATTTAGGTAAACATTTTGAACTTTTGGAACGACCTAGAACTTTTTGCTAAAGAAGTGCCTTTCCTGGTCGTTTTTATGCTTATATTAAAATACTGTACTTTTCTTTTACGTTGATCAAGTACTTTATAATAAGAATTGGTATAATTATTGCTTAAACGAGCTATTATTAATAATACGAATTTTTAAAGGTAAAAGTTTAGTCATGGCGGTAGATTATTTAAGCGCATTAAATACGAAAGGCTCCGGTTTAAATTTAACCCAAATTGTGGATAGTTTAGTTGAGGCCGATGTAGCACCAAAAAAAGATGCACTAAATAAGCAAATTACGGAGAAGAACACACAGATTTCAGCGTTCGCCGAAGTTGTGGCCGACTTAAGTAGCCTCAAATCCGATGTAAGTTCCTTAGCAAATACCACTCAGTTAGCGCCGACAAGCGCAAGTTCAGTATCTCTCTCGATTGAGGTTACAGACTCAGCCATAGCAGAGGAATTTACTGCCGATGTAACAGTTGAAGCCCTGGCAACGGCTCAAACTTTAAATTTTACAAATGCTAATTTCACATCCACAACTGCAACAATTGGAAGTGGAACGATTGCAGTTCAGATTGGTTCTTGGGATAGTGATTTTGATTCATTTACTGAAACTACATCGACTAACATTAGTGTTTCAGATGGCACAACCATTACCGCATTTGCTGCACAATTAAATGCAGTGTCAGGTGTAAATGCTTCTGTACTAAATGTTGGAGATGGAACTTATTCATTAGTGGTTAAATCAGAGTTAGGAGCAAAAAATGCAATTAATTTTGATGTCGCGGATGGCTATGGTAGCGCCTCCAATCCGAAGACATCATTGAATGTATTCGATACTGAGACATCTGGTATAGGCGCCGTTGGCGCTAGTATTCATATGGTCCAAGCAACTGACGCGCATTTAAAGGTGGACGGAGTATCGATCTACCGTGACTCTAATACTATTACTGATGTTTTTGATGGATATAACATTTCTCCAAAAGTCGTTAATACAACAAGTTTTCGGGTACAATCTTCTATTGATGTTGATAGTGCTTACAATGCAATGAATTCATTGGTTTCAAGTATTAACATCACAAAATCTTTGTTTGGTACTTTGACAGATCGGGAGCTTGATGGTGCCCTTGCTGATGATCCAGTTGTCGCATCGATTGAGCGTCAACTAGATAAATATTTTAATGGTGGAGTAGTTGGTTTCTTTACCAATAGTGTCTACATGTCGGAATTGGGTGTCAGCACTAATCGGGATGGGTCGATTTCACTTAGTGAGTCCAAATTTAGAGAAGCTATGGCGGTAGAGCCGTCAGCCACGGTTGCCGGAGGAAGTAAACTTTTTAACGCTGTTTTTAATTCTTCGGTTTATTCCGATAGTTCGCTACTCAAGGTTGAAAAATCAAATTATGTAGAACCTACGGCTGGGGTTTATGCTTTTGTGCAATCGACGGGGACACCTCCCACAGCGACTATTGATGGATCCGGGACTGGGATATCTACTTATAGTGATGCAACGCCTTATTATACGTCGTCACAAACTAACACTAACGGTTTGAAAATAACGCCTACAACAACAGCAGCAATAACTGGAGCAAATATTTTTGTTGGCACAAGTATTTTGGATCAGTTATCGACCTATATAGATACAATTATGGCTTCTTCAGGAGATCTGTCAAAACGTGAAGCAACTTTAGGAGATCAACTTACGGATTTTGAGATTGAGCTTGAAGATGTCGAGGCAAAGACTGCCGGCATTAGAGAGAGATATATGTCACAATTTTCCGCTATGGAGAGCGCGGTTACCAGTCTAAAAAGTACAGGTGATTATTTGACGAACATGATAGAGTCGTGGAATAGCGATAATTAATAAATTTTGGCATGAAAATTGCATCAAGCTAAGTTAGTTAATTTAAAGCTGGAAAAAAAAATGAACATACAACGACCACGTCATGACCGCTCAACGCTTTCGAAGCCCAATAATTTTATTGAAGCCACGATTGCTTTGGCAAACTGCTATAAAAATGCGTTAGCTGGGGGAGTTGCGGGAGATGACGATGCGACCCGTTTTTGGGTAGATGCCTCAAGGTCAGTTAAATCGTTTTTTAAACGGTACCAAGAAGAAGGTAAAAAAGAAAATCTGATAGCAAATTTAGAAAAAACTAATGCAAAGCAAATTCTAATTGACTCCCTTAAAGTTTTGAGGCAGGCGGAACCATTTATATCGAGTTGGGCCTCAAAATTTGGATCGCTCGAGGTGCGAGATTTTTCAAAATTCCAAAGTTTTCACTGGGACATTTTTATTGATTGGGTGGTTCCATTAACATGGGATTGGGAAAGTGACCTTTTTATAATTCAACATGATGAAGTTAAAATAGTGGATACATTAATTCAACGTGGTCAAAAAAGAATTGTAATTATTGAGCCAAACAAATCGAAACGCAAGAAGCTAATTAAGTATATTGCAACAAAAAAAAATAAAGGGAGTTTTTCAGTCGTTGCCTCGAAGGAGGAGATAAAGCGATTAGTATCTATTTGGATTGATAATCCACCACATGTTTCACGTGTGATATGTAGTTCTGCCATCGTACCTAGTCCAGATGAAAAGTCAGATATTGAAGAAATTCAGAGTATTGCACGTGAAGGAATGATGAATGCAATTACTTTTGATTTCACAATAAAATCACATGATCAGGTCTGGGTAAAGAATGGTTTGGGTAATTTTGAAAACCTTGTAAAACATCCTCATGTCAGTTGTCTTAATGATAAGTTTGTAAACTCGTCTGCGATAATTGTGTCGCCCGGTCCATCTTTGGAGAAGAATGCTCATCTTTTAAAGGAGGCTAAAGGCAAAGCAACGATTATTGCTGTATCCCATTCTCTTGAATTTCTTAAATCTAAAGGGATTATTCCTGATGTTATTCTTCATGTTGATCCAAATGTTAACATTAAAGGATATTTTGAAGGGTTTCCGTTTGAGAAGGTTGATTTACTTGTCGTGTCCGCGACAACTGCTCCTGATATATTTAATTTACCAACTAAAAATAAAGCTTGGCTGTACGCTAATGCTTTTTACGATAGTTGGTTGATGGAGTTAATCAATAAAGAAGATTATACTCTTTGGGGTTCCTGTGTCTCTGTTGCGGCTTTAAAATTAGCATATAGCTGGGGGTGCGGTAATGTTGCGTTAGTTGGTCAGGATTTAGCTTTTAACTCGGGAAATTTTTACGCGGGCGGAAGTTATGCACCTGTTGGAGTTCTTGCAACCTTTGAAGAGTCTCTTAAAAAGGGTCAGTTCAAGTTGCCAGGCTATTACGGTGGTGAAGTGTTCACAAAGCAAGACTATAAACTATATCATGGTCAGTTTCAGGAGTTAGCTAAAGATTTACAAAAGCGTTCCTCAATAAAATTGTTTAATTGTACTGAAGGCGGGGCCGATATAAAGGGTTATGAAAATTGTACATTAGAAGGGTTCTTATCTAATGTTGTAGGCTCTAATATTTTGAGTAATAGTCGTACATTTCATTCAAAATTGAAGACATTTTTATTAAATAATACTGACAAAAGCAAAGTTAGGAACAACATAAGGAAGACAAAACGGCATTTAACCGAGGCCCAGAAGATATTAGAGGCGGCATCAAGTAAAACAGAAATAGAGCATATAGAAAGTTATGATAGCGTCGCGGTAAACGAATTGCAGAAGAAAGTTGCAAAAAAGTTGAAAGGATCGATGTTTTTAAAGATAGCATTACAAGATGCTCTATACGATGTATCGAAAGATGATGGTTTCGAACACAGTCAAGAAGGGTATCTGAAGCAATTGACCGAAATGTACAAAGCTTGTCTTAAGGTTATAAAATTGCTGAAAAGTGAGTTAGAGAATTTGAATTTGAGATAATCAATCTTTTTAAAAACTTCGATTATATCAGAGGTTTTTAGGAGATCCAAAGGGTGTCATAAAAAGATTGATTTGGAGCCTGCTTAGTGACAAGCAGGCTCCTACTAAACTTTTATTGTTGAAATAGTGATAATACTAGGTTTTTCTGAGAATTTGCCTGAGCCAACATCGATGTTGCTCCTTGTTGCACAACTGATCTTCGCGTTAATTGAGTTGTCTCACTTGAAAAATCGGCGTCGATAATGTTACTCTTTGATCTTACCGTATTATTTATCACATTTTGAAGATTACTCATTATATGATCAAATCGATTTGAGACGGCGCCAAGATGAGCTCGTTTTGTATTAACCGTTAAAATCGCATTGTCGATTACATTTACAACTGTATCTAAATCACTTTGAGCTACACTCCCACCGATGTTTACTGTTCCAGCGGGAACACCTAGAGAGGTCACTGCCATATCGGCACTGACAGTTTTAATATTCAGTCCGTCTAAATGTGT